>Ga0137418_10001321_pt1 | contig 22786 bp, 15 predicted proteins | sample CZODoug3_1_2_16f_FD_122242 | JGI IMG/M metagenome (GOLD analysis project Ga0137418, IMG submission 122242) | Vadose zone soil fungal communities from Angelo Coast Range Reserve, California, USA - CZODoug3_1_2_16fungal (Hybrid Assembly) | ecosystem: Environmental > Terrestrial > Soil > Vadose...
AACGGCAGGGCTTCCGGCCGGAGTACCTGATTGACTTCACGCCGGAGCTGAAGGCGGAAGCGCTGAAGATGGTCTCGCAGTTCAAGCTGGGGCCGGTATACACGCCGCCCATCGCCAAGGGTCAGGACGGCAAGGTCGGACTGTTGTACATCCCGAACGGAGCGAACTGGCCCGGCGGATCGCTCGACCCCGAGACCGGCATCCTGTACGTCTTCTCGAACACGCTCACGCGTCTCGTGTCGCTGGCCAGCGCTCCGGCCCGGTCCGACATGGACTACGTCAACACGCAGGGCGGCGGCGACACGGGAGGCGGATTGACCGTGCAGGGGTTGTCGCTCGTGAAGCCGCCGTACGGCCGCATCACGGCGATCGATCTCAACAAAGGCGACATCGTCTGGCAGGTGCCGCATGGTGACACGCTGGACTCGGTCAAGGAAAACCCGGCGCTCAAGGGCGTGGACATTCCCAGGACCGGCCGGATCGGTCCCATCGGCACGCTGACGACGAAGACGCTGGTGATCTCCGGAGAGAGCGGCTTCTCGAAGAACCCGGCCGGGCAGCGGGGCGCGAAGCTGTTCGCCTATGACAAAGCGACGGGACAGATCGTCGGCGAGCAGTTCATGTTCGCCCCGCAGACCGGTTCGCCGATGACGTACATGCTGGGCGGCAAGCAGTACCTCGTCGTGGCGGTCAGCGGCGCCGGCGTGCCCGCGGAATTCATCGCGTACACGCTGCCGTAAATTCGGACCGATCGTCTAAAGTTTTCCTCCGCGGTCTCGGCGATCTCCGCGGTTAGATGTAGGTTTTCTTCACAAGCTGTAAAGGATGTCACATGCGCGGAGTCAAAGTATCAATCGCGTGCCTGCTTTGTGCGATGGCGTTCGTGTGGGTCTCGGCGCAGCAGGCGCGCCCGGCGAACCGCGCCGTCCTGTTCGAGGGCGCGCGGCTCATTTCCGGTGATGGCGGCCTGCCGATCGAGAATGCTGCGTTCCTGGTGGAGAACAACAGATTCACCAGGGTCGGCAGGAAGGGCGAGGTTCAGGTGCCGGCCGGCGCGACGCGCGTCGATCTGACCGGGAAGACCGTCATGCCCGCGCTGATTGACATTCACAGCCACCTCGGATGGACGGATCACAAGACCAACAAGGCCAGTAAAGAGAGCTACACACGAGAGCTCGTGATCGACCATCTGCAGCGCTACGCGTATTACGGGGTCGCGGCCGCGTTGAGCATGGGCCTCGACCGCTGGGACGTCAATCCCGATATGCCGTACCAGTTGCGCAACGAGATCATCCCCAATGCGGCGCGGTTCCTGACCGCGGGCCGCGGGATCGCGGCGACGCCGATGGCGGGGCCCCCGACGGACTTTCGGGTCGGCGTGCCGTACGGCGCGGAGACCGAGGCCGAAGGCATCGCCCGCGTCCACGACCTGCACGCCAGGAAGGTGGAGATGATCAAGATCTGGGTCGACGATCGACTCGGAACGGTGCCGAAGCTGAAGGTGCCGGTGTACGAAGCCATCATCAACGAAGCTCACAAGAACGGCATGCGCGTCGTCGCCCACATCTTCGACCTGTCGGACGCCAAGCAACTCCTGAAGTCCGGCATCGACGGGTTCGCGCACACCGTTCGTGACAAGGATGTCGACGACGAATACATGACGATCCTCAAACAGCATCCCAAGGTCTGGGCGGGGCCGAACCTGCCGGGCCGAACGCTGCCGCCGGCGGAAGCCGAGGCCGAGATCGCGTGGGTCAGCGACGCTCTTCCGCCGAGTCAGGTCCAGCGGCTGCGGGACCAGCTGGCGAACCGGGTCGCCGGACGCGGCGGCCGGGGCGGGCGCGGCGGCGGGACGGGGCCGAGCGACATGTTCGGGATTCAGTGCCGCAACAACAGGCGGGTCCACGCCGCGGGCATGATTCTCGGTCTTGGAACCGACGCCAACGGTGACGTCGGGTCGGGTGTGCACACCGAGCTGGCCGACATGGTATTTTGCGGCCTGACGCCGGCGGAGGCGATCGTCGCGGGGACCCGAACCGGCGCCGAGATTCTCAAGCTCGACCAGCAAGGGACCGTCGCGAACGGCAAGAGCGCTGATTTCATCGTGCTCGATGCCAATCCGCTGGACAACATCCTCAACACGCGGAAGATCAACAAGGTCTATCTCAGAGGGACGGAAGTCGATCGTGCAGGGTTGAGCCGGGGATTCACCGCGGAGCCAAGGAGCTCAGACGATCACAAGTGAGCTGACGTGCGCGGGGGCGAATTCGCATGGCAGCCCATGCGTCCCGTCTCCTCGCGGTTGGTCCCCTCGCGCTGCCATTTATCACAGAGTGGTTGCGATTTCCGCCGATCTCCTTTACAAACGGGCCACCCATTCTGCATGAAGTGGTCTCGAAAGGGATTTCTATGAAACGCACGTTGTGCGTCCTTGCCGTCGTGATCTCGGGGTCGTTGTGGGCCGCTGCTGCCGTGGAACCATCCAAGCAGGTCGAATGGCTTTACTACGGCGGCGACCAGGCGGGAACGAAATTCTCGCCGCTCACCGACATCACGAAGGCCAATGTGCAGGGACTGCAGATCGCCTGGCAGTGGAAGCACTGGGAAACGCCCATGCCGGAATACGGCACGATCCCGGGCTTCTTCGAGAGCACGCCCCTGATGATCGACGGCGTGCTGTATGTCACGACGCCATACAACAGCATCGCGGCGCTCGACGCCGAGACCGGCAAGGAATTGTGGCGCTTCGACGGCGAAGCGTACCAGTTGGGCCAGGTGCTCTCCGGCAGCGGCTGGAAGCTGCGCGGGACGGCGTTCTGGCGCGACGGCGACAACCTGCGCATCTTCCTGAACAGCCGGCATCGGCTGTTCTCGCTCGATGCCAAGACCGGGAAGCCGGTGCCCTCTTTCGGCAACAACGGCGTGGTGTCGCTGACCGACGGCTTGAAGCGCGTGTCCGACTTCACGCACGTCACGCAGAGCTCGCCGCCGATCATCTACAAGGACCTGGTCATCATGGGCAGTCAGGTCCCCGACCGCGTGCAGGAGGCCGATCCGGTGGGCCAGGTGCAGGCGATCAACGCGCGGACGGGCAAGCGCGAGTGGGTGTTTTCGGTGATTCCGCAGTCCGAGCGCGATGCGGGCGCCAAGACGTGGGAAGACGAATCGTGGAAGACCAACGGCCATGGCAACGTCTGGGCGCCGATGGCGCTCGACGAGCCGCGCGGCCTCCTCTATCTGCCGACGACGACGCCGAGCAGCGACTACTACGGCGGCGATCGCAAGGGCGCGAATCTGTTCGCGGAGTCGGTGGTCTGCCTCGACGTGACGACCGGCAAGATGAAGTGGTACTTCCAGGAAGTTCATCACGGGCTGTGGGACTACGACAATCCAGCGCCGCCCGCGCTGGTGACTATCCGTGTCGGCGGCCGGCGCATCGACGCAGTCGTGCAGGTCACGAAGCAGGGCTTCGCGTACGTCTTCGATCGGGTCAGCGGCGTGCCGGTCTGGCCGATAGTGGAGAAACCCGTCCCGACTGACAGCGACGTGCCAGGCGAGAAGCCGTACGCGACGCAGCCGTTTCCGACCAAACCGCCGGCGTTCGTCGACCAGGGTGTCTCGCTCGAGGACGCCAACAATCTGACGCCGGAGATCAAGGCGATGGCGCAGACGGAAATGAAGAAGTACCGCCTCGGCCCGCTGTACACGCCGCCGTCGCTCGAGGGCACACTGCAGAGTCCGTCGCAGGGCGGTGGCGCGAGCTGGGGCGGCGCGGCGTTCGATCCCGACAGCGGCTATCTGTTCGTGCGCGCCGCGCATTCGATTGGCCGAAATCGCGTGGGCAAGAACGACGGGACCGATTCGCTCGTCGAACCGGCGTACTCCAACATGTTTGCGCGCGGCGCCGAAGAGATGAGCCTGCGCGGCATTCCGCTCAATTCGCCGCCGTACGCGGTCCTGACGGCCATCGATCTCAACAAAGGCGAGATTGCATGGAAGGTGCCGCTCGGCGAAGGGAGCCCGTCGCTGCGCAACAACCCGCTGCTCAAAGGGGTGACGCTGCCGGATCGTCTCGGGTCGCCGAACAGCCGCGGCGGGGCGCTGGTGACCAAGAGCGGGCTGGTGTTCATCGGCGGGGGCGACGGGTACATGTACGCGTTCGACACGAAGACGGGTAAGGAGATCTGGCGGGGCAAGGTGCCGTACACGAACAACGCGAACCCCATGACGTACCGCACGAAATCGGGGCGCCAGTTCATCGTGATGGCGACCGGCACCGGTGCCGACAACGCGCTCGTCGCGTTCGCGCTCGGCGGCAATAGCCCGGGCACGCCGTAAGGAGCGTGGGATGAAAACCCACACTGGAGGAGCGGTATGCGCAGCAGAGTGGTGGCAAGGTCGTTCGTCGTCGCTCTGGCGTGGCTCGCGCTGTTGCCGGGCGTCGGCCGCGCGCAGAGCGCCATCGTCGGAGTGGTGAAAGACGCATCAGGCGCCGTGATTCCCGGCGCGACGGTGGAAGTCGCCAGCCCGCAACTGATCGAAAAAGTGCGATCGGTCGTCACCGACGATCGCGGGTCCTATCAGATCAGAGACCTGCGCCCGGGAGTGTACAGTGTGACGTTCACGCTGACGGGCTTCTCGACGATCAAGCGGGACGGGATCGAGCTGCCGACCGACTTCACCTCGACCGTGAACGCCGAAATGCGCGTCGGTGCACTCGAAGAGACGGTCACGGTCTCGGGGGCGTCGCCGGTCGTGGACGTTCAGAGCGCGGCCAAGGGTCAGGTGCTCACTCGCGATCTGCTCGACGCGATTCCGACCGGCCGCACGGCGCAGTCGTACGGACAACTGGTCACCGGTGTGACGAATGCTCAACCTGACGTGGGCGGCGCGCATGCCATGAACCAGGTCGGGATGCTGCTGCACGGCAACGCCGGGCAAGAGACCACGGTGATGTTGGACGGCATCCAGCTCAACGGGATGTGCGGCAACGGCTCGACCCAGGCCTATACCAACACGCAGTCCTACGAGGAGATGGTCTTCCAGACCACCAGCGCGGGCGCCGACGTCTCCGCCGGTGGCGTGCGCCAGAACATGGTCCCGCGCCAGGGCGGCAACGACATGCACGGCTCCATCAACGCGTACGGCAGCCGGCACACGTGGCAGGCTGCGAGCATTACACCGGATCTGATCGCTCGAGGGCTGACCAAAGGCGACAGCCTCGACGGGTTGTACGACCTCGAAGGCGGCGTGGGTGGAAAGATCGTCAGGGACAAGCTGTGGTGGTTCGCCGCGGCCCGCGAGATCAGCGCGAACAGCGCTGTTGCGGATGCGTTCAATCCGGACGGGTCGCAGGCCGTCCAGGATCAGCACGTGGACAACGCGTCGATCCGCCTGACGAGCCAGATCACGCCGCGCAACAGGTTCACCGCGTACATCGATCGCGTGAACAAGTACATCGGCCACGACATGCTCGCCGGGTACGATCCGGTGAAGGCGTCTCGCGTGTGGGAACCCTCGAAACTGTATCAACAGCTGCAGGCGAAATGGACCTCGCCCATTTCCAGCCGGATGTTGATCGAGGCGGGCTACGGCGAGTACAGAGCCCAGCGTCATACCACCTACCAGCCTGGAGTGGAACCGCCGTACGGTTCGGCTGAGTGGCTCGCGGCCGCGTTTCACCAGGACACCTCCCTCGGCACGGTCACCAACGCGGCGCCCGGCGGCAACTACTACCTGATTCCTGTGCGCAAATTCTTCTCGTCGTCGGTGTCGTACGTGAGCGGCTCCCACACGATGAAGTTCGGCGCGCAGGACACGTGGGGATTCCTCGAGCAGGGGACCACGTTGAATGCCGCGCTGGGGCAGATCTATCAGAACGGCGTGCCCGCGTCGGCGGCGATCTACAACACGCCGGAGCGGGATCGCTTCACGATGAATGCGCAGTGGGGCCTGTACGCGCAGGACGCGTGGACGATGAAGCGCGTGACCCTCAACTATGGCTTGCGCTGGGAATACTTCCACTCGTCGATCGCGGCGGAGAGCGCCACCGCAGGACGCTTCGTTCCGGACCGTACGTTCGGTCCCGAGGACATGCCCATCTGGAAGACGCTGTCGCCGCGGTTGGGCGTCGTCTACGATCTGTCGGGCAACGCGAAGACCGCGCTGAAGTTCAGCATCAACAAGTACCAGCTCTCCGTCACAAACGGCGTGGCGGCCGCGCTCAACCCGATGCGCCTGCAGTCGGCCACGGTCACATGGAGGGATTTGAACGGGAACGACATCGTCGACGCGGCACCGGGCTGCACCTTCAGCACGCCGGGCTGCGAGGTCAACTTCGCGCAGTTGCCGAGAAACTTCGGCCTGATCACGCCGGGATGCTCGACCATCGCGACCGCCGGGTCGATCCCCTGCGGGACGGCGCAGGTCGATCCGAATGTCCGGCGACCGTACGAGGTGATGTACAACCTCGGCGTGCAGCACGAGTTGCTGCCGCGCGTGTCGGTCACGGCCAACTGGGTGCGGACGAACTTCTATGCCCTCGCGCTGACCCAGAACGTGCTGCAGAGTTTCGGCGACTACACGCCGGCGACGATCGCCAATCCGATCAACGGCAGCCCGATCACCATCTACAATGTCAACGCCGCCAAGCAGAGCTCGGTGCTGAATTTCAACACGACCGATCCGCACGGGAACCGCTGGAACAATGCGATCGAGCTCGCGTTCAACGCGCGGCTTCCACACGGCGCGTCGCTCTTCGGCGGCACGGCCACCGATCGGACGACTCTGGTGCAATGTGACGGCTTCACCAATCCGAATCAGCTCTTGTACTGCGATCAGACCCAGAACGGGATTCCCTGGAACACGCAGTTCAAAATGGCCGGCTCGGTGCCACTGGTGTACGGCCTGCAGTTGGGCGCGTCGTACACCACATACAAGTACACGTACTCGAATACGATTGCCGGTACGACTTCCACCGCGGGTACGGTCTGGTTGATCACGCCGACGACGAGGTACCCGGCGAACTGCGCGGGGGCGTGCACGCCGGGTGCAATCGTCGATCCGGGCATGACCGTCGCGTCGCTGTCGGTTCCGTTGATTCCCACCGGAACGGAATTCTCGGATCGCGTCAAGCAACTCGACCTCACGGTGCGAAAGTCGGTGCCGCTCGGCAAGGTCCGCCTCGAGCCGGGGATCTCGCTGTTCAATGCCCTCAACAACCATGCGGCGTACGCCGTACGTTCGATGAATTACCTGACGTCGTCGTACTTGCAGCCCTCGATTGTCCTGCAGCCCCGCCTGCTCAGACTGGAGATGCAGGTGAAGTGGTAGGAAAACGAGTGCTCCAGATAGCCGCTGAGACCGATCGCCGATGATTTCTCTCGTGAGCCTGATGTCGATGCTGGTTTGGTTGGGATCGTTCTCGCGTCCCGGACAGGTATCCGAACAGCCGGGCAAGGCGCCCTACGCGCGCGTGTGTCAGGTATGTCACGGTGCTGAAGGACGCGGGGATGCCGGCCCGAGCCTCGTGCCGCTCGACAAGGATTACGAGGAGGTGCTGACGATGGTCCGCGAGGGAGGCGGGCAGATGCCGCCGATCTCCCCCGAGCGCTTGAGCGATGGGGAGGTCAAGCAGATTGTCGAGTACCTGAAGTCGTTGACATCGAGATGACGGAAGGCCTGGTCCAAGTCCGCTGACTCGTCGACAGTGGACGGCTCGGCCCCCGGCCGGAGCGTTCACATGCGGACACGGCTTGTGTGGTTGTTCGTGCTCGCGCAGGCGAGGCCTCGTCGATCGATTCTCGACGCGCGGATCGATCCCGGTCGCGTCGTGGCCCTGAAGTGATGCCGGGGCGGCTGACGTTCGCCGTGTTGGTGCCGCTGCTTTCAGTGTTTCTTGCGGCGGGTCAGGACACGCACTCTTTCCACGTGCAGGCGATACCCGCCGAGCTGCTCGACCGCCCGGTCCCGCTCCGGCGCGGCATCGGGAGCGCGCACGAGAGAGTCTCAACCCGGTCTACCGAGGCGCAGGCGTTCTACGATCAGGGACTTGCGTACCTGCATTCGTACGTCTGGATCGACGCGGCGCGCTCGTTCCACCAGGCGCTGAGGCTCGACTCGCAGATCGCCATGGCTCACCTCGGCCTGAGCTACGCCGAGTGGGAGCTGAACCGGCCGGGAGAGGCGCGGGCGGCGTTCGAGCGCGGACGCGAGCTCGCGAAGAGCGCGACCGACCGCGAGCGGCAGCGCATGACGCTCCGCGGCATGGAATTCGACGCCATCGCGAATCCGCGCGATCCGGCCCGTCTGACGGCGTATCGTCGCGCGCTCGACGAACGACTGGCGCACGATCCGCTGGATGCCGAGCTATGGCTGCTGCGCGGCATGGCCGAGGCTCCCACGCCGGGCGATCGCGGTCAGGGAAGCCCCAACGGATCGATGAAGCACTATCAAAAAGTGCTCGCGATTCAGCCCGATTCGATGGCCGCCCATCACTACCTGACGCACGCCTGCGAATCCGCCGGCCGCATCGACGAGGCGCTTCAGCACGGCCGCACGTTTGCCGCGCTGGCGCCGGCCGTGCCGCATGCGCGTCACATGTACGGGCACAACCTGCGCCGGACGGGACACATCGACGAAGCGATTGCGGAATTTCAGGAGGCGTACGACCTCGAGGTGGCCTACTCACGGGCGGAACGGATTCCGATCGAGTACGACTGGCATCATCAGCACAATCTCGATCTGCTGGCGATGTCTTTTCAGTACGTCGGGCAGATGAAATCCGCGGAACGCCTGTTCAGAGAGTCGTTCGCCATCGCCTCGCCGATGATCGTGCAGGAGTTTGCCAAGCGGGAGTGGCCCGGATTCCTGATCGATCGAGGGCGGTGGGATGAAGCAACAGCCGCGGCCGGCACGATGATCGGGCATCCCTCGCCAATCGTCAGTGCCACCGGCCACATACTCGCGGGCCGCGCGCACCTGAACGCGCGACGGCTCGGCGAAGCGGCCGAACACGCGAACACCGCGCTGAGGATACTCAAGAGCATCTCGCAGGGCGCCGGCCTGGTCACGCCGCCGTTCGAGGAGCTGCGGGGCGAGTTCCTTCTGAGAACCGGCCAGCAGGCAAAGGGCCGCGCGATGCTCGACGGCGTCGTGAAAAGGGTGCGCGGTGAGCCGGGGCCGGACGAATGGAGCCAGGCGCTCTTCACGCTCGATGGCATCGCGCGCGCCGCGCGGGAGGCTGGCGATTGGCCGTTCGCGGGCCGGATCGCTCAGCAGATGTTGCAGCACGATCCGTCATACGCCGGGACCCACTACGCCCTCGCACTCGTGGCCGACCATGAGGGCAAACGCCCGACTGCCCGCGTCGAATTCACGCTCGCCGAAAAATACTGGAAGAAAGCGGACCCGGATCTGCCGGAGCTCATCCGGTTGCGAGGCTGGCTCAGGGCGAACCGGGTTCATCCCTGAGCGCGTCTTCGAGGGTTTTCCAGGGAAAATACTTACACGACGCCGGCGCACCAATTCGTCCCGTCCTGGCGCGGTTCGGGCTGCGGTGTTGCGATTCGTCCCATTTCGATTGTCTCCGTCACTACCGTCGGGTATCAACGGTCACACCGGAGTCGATCCGAAGGGCTGATACATACGGTCGTGGCGGGAGACGAGCGTCTGGCGCGTTCGTATTTCGTTAAGGAGAAGTTATGGCACGAAAGGTCGCTTTGAGATTCACTCTGGCTGTTCTTGGCGGCCTGGTGCTCTACCCGCCAGCGTTGTATGCACAGAGCGCGATCGCCGGCGTCGTGAAGGATTCATCAGGCGCTCTGCTGCCGGGCGTGACCGTGGAGGCTGCGAGCCCGGCGCTCATCGAGAAAACGCGCTCCGTCGTCAGCGACGAGCGCGGGGCATACACGATCGTCGATTTGCGCGGCGGCACGTACACCGTGACGTTCACGCTTCAGGGCTTCACCACGTTCAAGCGCGAGGGTCTCGAGCTGCCCAGCAGTTTCACGGCGACCGTGAACGCGGAGCTGCGCGTCGGCGCCCTCGAGGAGACGATCACGGTGACGGGGGCCTCGCCGGTCGTGGACACGCAGAGCACGGCGAAGTCCGTCACGCTCAATCGGGCGGTCCTGGACTCGATTCCCACGGGACGCACCGCTCAAACCGCCGCGGCGCTCGTTCCCGGCGTCGTCATGGGGACGCCTGACGTGGCAGGCTCGAACGGCATGAATCAGAACGCATCCCAGGCGCATGGCATGGTCGGCGATCAAGCGACCGTGCTGCTCGACGGGATTCAACTCAACGGCATGTGCGGCAACGGCGCGACGCAGTCGTATTCCAACACGCAGAACTACGAGGAGATCGTTGTCCAGAACAGCGGCGCGGGCGCCGACGTGTCCGCCGGCGGCGTGCGTCAGAACCTGATCACGAGACGGGGCGGGAACACGTTCCACGGTTCCGGAGCCGTCGCCTTCGCCAGCGGGAACTGGCAGGCCGATGCGCTCACGCCGGATCTGGTCGCGCGCGGTCTGACCAGGGGCGACAGCTTCGACAAAATCTACGACTATGAAGCCGGTGTTGGTGGCAAGTTCGTCAAGGACAAGCTGTGGTGGTTTCTCGCCGCACGCAAGAATGACGTCGAGACACTCGTCGCCGACACGTTCAACCCGGACGGCACCCAGGGCGTGAATTCGCAGTACATCAAGAACAGCTCGCTCCGTCTGACGGCGCAGCTCGGCCCGCGCCATCAGATCAACGGCTACTACGACCGGGTCTGGAAATACATCGGCGCGAACATGAGCGGCGGCCAGGCGCCGAGCGCGGCCATCCTGACCTCTCCGTCTCCGCTCTACGGCCAGGGCCAGCTCAAATGGACGTTTGCCGTGTCGAACAAGCTGCTGATCGAAGCGGGGTCGAACCATTACCAGGCTTATCGCACGAACTCGTACGAGCCCGACTGCGCCTGCTACGACCTGCCGTATGGATCGGCCGCCTGGCTCGCCAACGTGACGCACCGCGATCTGTCGCTGGGCACGTTGACGGGGGCCGCGCCCATCGGGCCCACGACGCAGGATCCGACGCGCCGCTTCTTCGACGGAACGGTGTCGTACGTGACCGGTTCCCACAATTTCAAGTTCGGCGTCCAGGATCAGAAGGGGTTCGAGATATTCGCGTATGACAAGAACGGCGACCTGGAGTTGAACTATCAGAACAACGTGCCGACGTCCGCGAACATCTTCAACACGCCCGTGCGGTATTCGAATTCGATGGATGCGTTCCGGGGGATCTACGGTCAGGACACGTGGACCACGAAGCGGTTCACGATCAACCTCGGACTGCGCTGGGAAAACTTCGCCTCGTCGATTCCCGCGGAAGTCGTGGGGCCGGGTCGTTTCGTCGGCGACCGGAACTACGGCGGCGACACGTTCCCGACGTGGAAGAGCGTGAATCCGCGGTTCGGCGTGGTCTACGACGTCTTCGGCACCGGCAAGACCGCGGTCAAGTTCAGCGCCAACAAATATCAGACGCAGCTCACCGATGGTCTGACCAACGCCTACAACCCGATCCGCAGCCAGTCCGCCACGGTGACGTGGAGCGATTTGAACAGGGACAACATCGCGCAGACCAACGAGCTCAATCTGGCTCAGCTTCCCGCCGGCTTCGGGAACGTCACGCCCGGGTGTTCGGTCATTGCCAATCCCGGTGCGGTTCCCTGTGCGACGAATCAGCTTGATCCCAATCGCAACCGCGGCTACAACGTCCAGTACAGCGTCGGCATCCAGCACGAGCTGCTGCCGCGGGTCTCGGTCAACGCGAACTACTTCCACACCGAATTCCACGACCTGGGGATGACCTACAACACGCTGCAGAGTCCCTCCGATTACACGCCGGTGCAGATCGTGAGCCCGCTGGATGGCAGCGTCATCACGATGTACAACGTGAGCGCCGCCGCGCGCACGAAGGTCCTGAATCTGCTGACCAACGATCCCAACGCGAAGAAATGGACCAACGCGCTCGAGTTCGGGTTCGGGGCCCGGATGGCCAGAGGCATGGTGCTCTTCGGCGGCCTGTCGATGGATCGGACGATCCAGGTGCTCTGCGACGATCCCAGCAATCCGAACAACCTGCTGTACTGCGATCAGAGCAGGAGCAATATTCCGTGGCTCGTCAACATGAAGCTGTCGGGGTCCGTGCCGCTGCGATACGGTGTCGTGCTGGGGGCGTCGTTCCAGAGCTACAAGTATCTGATCGGTGGCGCGACCATCAGCAATGCCACGGCCAGTTACGGCACCCAGTGGCTCGTCACGCCGACCACACGGTACGCGGCGAATTGCACCGGGCCGTGCGCGCCGGGGGCGATTGTCAATCCCGGCATGACGGTGGCGTCGCTGTCAGTGCCGCTGGTCGCCCCGGGCACGGAATCGACCGATCGCATCAACCAGCTCGATATCAACGTCGGCAAGTGGATCACCGTCGGGAAAGTGAGGTTTCAGCCCGAGGTCAGCGTCTTCAACGCGCTCAACAAGCTGGCCGCGTATGCCTTCCGCTCGTACAACTACACGACCACGTCGTATTTTCAGCCGTCCACCATCCTGCCGCCGCGCATCCTCCGGCTCGGGATGCAGGTGAAGTGGTGAGTGTTGGCTGTCGCATCGCGGTGAACATAAGGAGCAGACGATGAGCATGCGAACCGCTCTCTTGATCGCCATGGCCATCCTCGTGGGGAGCCTCGCCCTCATGGCGCAGGTGAAAGACCTGCGCCCGGTCCAGGTCAGCACATACGGCCCGGTCACCGAGCAGATGCTCCGCAACCCGCCGCCCGACGAGTGGCTGAACTGGCGGCGTACGGATAACAACTGGGCCTACAGCACGCTGAACGAAATCAACAAGACGAACGTCGGGCAGATGCAGCTGGTGTGGTCGTGGTCGATGGACGATACGGGCGCGAATGAAGCGACCCCGCTCGTGCACGAGGGCATCATGTATCTGCCGAACCCGCGCGGCGTGATCCAGGCGCTGGATGCGGCGACGGGCGATCTCATCTGGGAGTATCGCCCAGGGATGGAAGCCCCGGCTCCCAGAAACCCGAATGCGGCTGCGGGGGGTGGCGAACAGACGATCATCCCGCGGCAGTCGCAGCGGCCGGTGGCCGCTCCGCCCGCTGGCGGTGGTGGAGGTGACGAGGGACGAGGGATCCAGAGAAACATCGCGCTCTACGGTGACAAGGTTTACGGCACGACCAATGAGGCGCATATCGTCGCCGTGGATGCCAAGACGGGAAAGCTCGTGTGGGACACGCAGATGGCCGACGCAAAGCTCGGCTACCAGTACACGGCCGGCCCCATCGTCGTTCGTGGCAAGGTGATCGCCGGCATCACGGGATGCAGCCGCTACAAAGATGACGTCTGCTTCATCGCCGGTCTGGATGCGAATACCGGCAAGGAACTGTGGCGGACGTCGAGCATCGCCCGGCCCGGTGAGCCCGGCGGCGACACGTGGGGCGATCTGCCGCTGAAGTTCCGCGCGGGCAGCGACATGTGGATTTCGGGCAGCTACGACCCCGCGACCAATCTCGTGTACTGGGGCACGGCGCAGGCCAAGCCATGGGCCCGCGTCGTCCGCGGCACCGACGGCGCAGCGCTGTATACGAGCTCGACCCTCGCGCTGGATCCCGACACGGGCAAGATGAAATGGTACTACCAGCACATCCCGGGCGAGACGCAGGACATGGACGAGACCTTCGAGCGCATCCTGATCGATGTCGGCGGAGTAAAGTCTCTGTTCACGATGGGCAAGCTCGGCATTCTCTGGCAGATTGATCGTGTCACAGGGAAGTTCGTCCACTCGTACGATCTCGGCTATCAGAACATTCTCGAAGTGAATGGGCAGTCGGGGAAGGTCACCTACAACGCCGGGATGGTCCCGCAGGTTGGCGTGCAGCTCGACATGTGTCCCAGCACCGCCGGGTTCAAGAGCTGGCGCGCGATGGCGTACAGTCCGCAGACCAACGCGCTGTACGTCCCGTTGAACCTGAACTGCGAACACGCGACGTTCGGCCCGGGACCGGCGGAAAAAGTCGTCGGACGCGGCGGCAGCGGATCGGTGCGCCGCAGGAACTACATGCATCCGGCCGCGGACAGCAACCTCGGCGAGTTCCTGGCCATGGACGTCGTCTCGGGACGGGTCATCTGGCGTCAGCGATATCCCTCGCCGATGAATACCGCGGCGCTCACCACCGCCGGCGGTCTGGCCTTCGCCGGCGACTGGGATCGTCACATGTATGCGTACGACGCGGCCACGGGACAGGTCCTGTGGCAGACGCGCCTGCCGACGACGGCTCAGGGGTTCCCGATCACGTATGCAGTGAGAGGGAAACAGTACGTCGCGATGCCGGCCGGAATCGGAGGCGGGAGCTGGTCCACCTTGATCGCGCCGGAACTGCGTCCGGATATTCGACGGCCGCTTGGCGGCAACTCGCTGCTGGTGTTCGCGCTGCCGGGCGCCGCCTCGAGAACGCCCACTCCGGCGCGATGAGGAGACCGTTCTGCTTCACGCCGCCCGTGCTCGCGTGCGCCGCGGCGGCGTGGCTGACGGGTGTGGCGCTCGCGGCCCGATCGTCCGGCCGCGACGAGCCCGCCCGGGATGCGGCGAAGGCGGCGGCGAGCCAGACCGTGTGGGACGGCGTGTACACCGCCGAACAGGCCGATCGCGGGAAAGCCCTCTACGCCCAATGGTGCGCGGCGTGCCACAGCCTGGACCTTCGCGGCGACGGCACGTCGCCCAGTCTCATCGAGGAAGCTTTTGCGTTTCAGTCGGACGACACCAGCGTGGGCGAGCTCTTCGAACAGATCCGCAAGCTGATGCCGTCCAACCGTCCCAATAGCCTGCCCCCCCAGAGCTATCGCGACATCGTGGCGTTCATCTTTCAATCGAACAAGTTTCCCGCGGGTGACAAGGATCTCGCCGACGATCTCGACGCGCTGAACCTGATTCGGATCACGGCGAAACGCCCGTAGCTGCCGCCGGTCCCGCCTTTAGAGCTTGTCCCACCTTGCCGGATGACCTGGATCCATCGCGCGCCGGGCGTGTCCTTTACGCACCGACAGGGTAATCTTAAGCGATGGCTTTGGTACCGTTCGCGCAGCGGAACCGCAACATTGTCGGCGACAACGGGCTCTTCGGGAATATTTCGATCCTGGAGCACCTCGAGGACCTGCGGAAGCGTATCGTCCGCGCACTCCTGGCCGTGGCTGGCGGCGCGCTGGTTGGATTCGCCCTGATCGATCGCATCGTCGCGTTCATCCTCGAGCCGACGCGGCGCGCACTTCCGGTTGGCGCCAGGCTCATCTACACACAGCCGGGTGAAGCGTTCGGGCTGTACGTCCAGATCGCGCTCATCGCCGGCGTCGTGTTCGCGATGCCGTTCATCATGTATCAGCTGTGGCGGTTGATCGCGCCGCTCGTGCCGCCGAGCGCGCGACGGTTCGCCATCCCGTTCGTCGGTTTCACCACGATTGGCTTCGTGGCGGGCGCGGCGTTCACCCACTACATCGCGTTTCCCTACATGATGGCGTTCTTCGCCAGCTTCAACACGCCGGATTTGAAGTTCATGCCGCGGCTCGAAAACGTCTTCGATCTCTACACGAAGATGGTCCTTGGCATGGCGGTCGTCTTCCAGATGCCGGCGGTGGTTTTCTTTCTGGCCAAGATGGGCTTGATCACCGCGAGATTCCTCTGGCGCAGTTTTCGGTACGCCCTTCTGCTGATCTTCGTCGTCGCCGCGGTGATTACGCCCACGGGCGACATGGTCACCCAGACGATTTTCGCCGCGCCGATGGTGGCACTGTATCTCGTCAGCATCGCCATCGCCTGGGTGTTCGGGAAGGTCAAGCCGATTCAGGATACGGACCTTGACGAGTGGACTCGGGATACGTGACGGACGCCGACTCTGAGAAGCCACGTCGTTGCGGGCTTCGGCGCGGATGTAGCGATGGGGCAGGTCGGCGAGCTCGATTCGAGGTCGAGCTGCTAGACCTTTGGGATCGCGCCGTCAGGTGTCAGCTTGTCCACGGCTTGGGGCAACACTCGCGCCAGCTTCTGTGCCAGATCCTGCACGGACAAACCGGACTTATCTGACAGCTGCTGCAGCAGGTCGGGACCAAGGGCCTTGTGCACTTCATCAGCCGAAATCGGTTGATTGGGTCCGGTTCCCACCCATGACTTGACCGTCGCCCCCAGACCGTTCTTTTCGAATTCGCTGACTACGCCCTGCAGGCCGCCGTGCTTCTCAATGATGCTGTTGACGACCGACACCATGCCGGCGCCGACGATGCCACCGAGCACTCCATCGAGCATTCCCATGTGCGTCTCCTCGCGGATGAATCATTGCCGTGCCTGGATGAAGTCACTTGAACGATTCGGACGTTGCCACCCGTGACGGGGCCGATCCTTGAAGCCAGTCTCTGACTTTTCCCGTGCACGGGGGAAGCGGATCGCACGCCAGCAGGTACAGCACGACAGTCGTCAGGACGATGAGGGAGTAGCTCAGTAAGACGATGTATACGCGAAGGTTGAAATACATGTAAAGCATTGGATAGAAGAGCATGACGGCCAGAGTCAGAAACGGTATACGCAGGAGCGCATCCCGAACTCGTCTCGGGTTCCGGAAGCCCTTCGCGACGCGTTGATAGGCGCTGTTCTCATATGCTTCGATGGGCTCTTTGAAGATCGTCTGGCTCAGCACATACAACAGGCCGCTGCAGAACAGCACAAGTAGTATCTGTGTCGCCCGGTCGTTACTCCAGAAGTACGCGCCGGCCCATACGAAGTACACGATGATGCTTACATTCGTGAACTGGAAGGCCAGCCACACGTTCGTCCGGCCCGTCAGCAGTTGAAACCTGCGACAGAGCCATTCTGTGACGTTCAACAGCGCCGAATCGACGTATGCCATCTTCCCTCAAGCCATCGCGCGTCGGATATCTGTTCCCCCAGCCTTCCGCTTTTGGATTGTATCTTTCGCCGGCTGCTTCTCGAAACGCAGCTCATCCACGCCCGAAGGCCCCTGGCTGAATCCCAGGTCATCGTGAAATCATTTTTCATTCCGCTGGTTTGCCTGGGAATGCTGCTCTCCGGGCTTGTGCATCTCTTTTTTCCGGACGAAACCGAGAAGCGGATGGGCCGTTCGAGGAATGTGCGCGTTGTCGGAGCGATACTGCTCGCATTGATCCTGCCTGCCGTTGTCTGGGACTTTTATATCCTTGCTGCCCTGTTCGCTATCTTCGGTCTCCCACGACTGTTTGCGCCAGACCGTTCCATTCGTCTGCAACAGCGGCTGTATCCCCGCAGAGTGCATGGAGTGCTGTTGATGATGGGCGCAGCTGGCCTGTGGATTGCCTCGAGGTTGCTGCATAGATAATTCCTCACTCGTACCGCAACGCAACCATCGGATCCACACGCCGCCCGCGTGGCCGGCACATAGCAGGCGACAAGTGCAACCGCGATCCAGATCAGCCCTGTGATGACGTGCGTCGACAGATCTGTCGGACGGATCCCGACCTGCAGGGCACCGGCCGCGCGAGCCAGGAGTAACGCAGGCGGATCTTTACGGTCGGATGACGGCCGAAGCATACTAAGACTCGCGCCACGCGAGAAGCGATGCCGGCATTCCTCGAGACTCGTGAGCTGAAGAAACACTATCGGATGGGTGAGTCGACCGTTCGCGCGCTGGACGGTGTGTCGATCGCGGTCGATCAGGGCGAGTTCATCGGCTTGCTGGGGCCATCCGGTTCGGGCAAGTCGACGCTCCTCAATCTCATTGCCGGTCTCGACCGCGCGACCGAAGGGGCGCTTCGTGTGCTCGGCGACGACCTCGCGCAGATGTCGAGCGACGCGCTCAGCCGTCATCGCCAGCGCAACGTCGGGATTATTTTTCAGTCGTTCAACCTCGTGTCTACCATGAGCGCCGCGGAAAACGTGGCACTGTCGATGATGTTTGCCGGCGTGGCGCGGCCGGAGCGGGATCGTCGCGCGCACGAACTGCTGGAGGCCATGGGCCTCGGCGGCCGGGAGCGACACCGGCCGCCGGAGCTGTCCGGCGGCGAGCAGCAGCGGGTCGCGATCGCCAGAGCGCTGGCCAACAGGCCGCGTCTCCTGCTGGCCGACGAACCGACGGGCAACCTTGACAGCCGGACGTCCGCCGAGATCATGGCGCTGCTGAGGCAGCTGAACGAGCGCGACGGCCGAACCATCATGATGGTCACGCACGATGCGGGGCTCGCGCAGCGGTACGCGCACCGCACGGTGACCCTGCTCGACGGGACGGTCGTCGCCGAGTCGCACCCATGACGATCGGCGACACGGTTCAACTGGCGCTGCGGAATCTGAATCAAACGAAACTGCGCACGGCGCTCACCGTGCTCGGCGTGTCGATCGGGATCGCCTCGCTCGCGGGCATGGTGTCGCTGGGCATCGGCCTTCAGGATCAGTTCGTCGGCCGCTTCACGAAGTCGGGCGTGTTCGACGCGATCACCGTGATGTCGGCTCAAGACCGTCCGGGAGTCCTGGCCAGCGGGCTCGGCCTCGGCGCGGGACAGCGCGGCGGCGCGAGGGCGCGCGGCTCATCGGCGGCCGTACCCACGAAGCCTCGCCCGCGTCTTGATGACGACGCGCTGAGAAGGATTGGCGCGCTGCAGCGGGTCAAAGAAGTGTATCCGAACCTTCGGGTGCCCGTGGCATTGAGCTACGAGCGGTTCGCGGAGTCCTATATCGCGACTGGCGTGCCGATGTCAGCGCGGAATGAAGGCGCGTTTCAAACGTTCGCGTACGGCGCGTTCTTCAACAACGAATCGGAAAACGCGTGCGTGCTGAGTCTGGATGTCGCAAAACAGATCAATGAGCGTGATCCCAGGGATCTGGTCGGCAAGCAGGTGACGCTGACCTGGGTGGCTTCGGCGGCCATCGCCGCTGGCGTGCCGTCAGCAGCCGACAATCCGCTGCAGCTCCAGCATGCCGAAGCACGTTACACCGTTGTTGGCATCGTGGAGCGCGAGCCCGGGCCCGGCGGGCTGCCCGGCGCGACGCCCTCCGGACTGATGATCCCGTTGGCCAGGGCCCGGGAAATCAGTGCGGTCGACGCCGGCAGCCTGCAATCGCTCTTTCGCGAGCCGGCCCAGGGGAAGTCGTACGGCTCGTTGACCGTCAAGGTCACGCGGCCGCAGTTCACCGGGGACGCGGAGAACCAGATCAAAGAGATGGGCTTCATGGCGTTCTCTCTCAACGACGCGCTGACGGGAGCGAAGCGCGCCTTCATCATTCTGGACATCGTGTTGGGCCTGATTGGCTCGATCGCGCTCGTGGTCTCGTCGCTCGGCATCGTCAACACGATGGTGATGTCGATTCTCGAGCGGACGCGCGAGATCGGCATCATGAAGGCGATTGGCGGAAGCGACGGCGACATCCGCCGCATCTTCCTGGTCGAGGCCTCCGTGATCGGGTGCATGGGTGGCGCTGCCGGCGTGGCGTTGGGGTGGCTGGTCGGACGCGTGATCAACTTCGGCGCGAACTTGTACATACAAAGCCAGGGCGGGCCGACCGGCAACTTGTTCTCGTTGCCCCTCTGGCTCGTCGGCGTCGCGATTGGCTTCGCCTTCGTCGTCAGCCTGATCGCAGGCAGCTATCCGGCCTCTCGAGCGGCCCGTTTGGATCCGATTCAGGCCCTGCGCCACGACTAATTGAATCAGGGGCGATGCACTCCAGCCCTTACGAGCACGGGCCGTCGATTGGGCTACCCAAGAGTCGAACGTCGAGTGGATCGTGGGTATGAGTAGAAGTGAGATCGAGCTTCGGGTCTCCCAGCGGGGATTGAAGCCGGGCGCCCGAAAGAGTTACGTTGCGCCGAAAGCGGCATCGTAAGCCGCGGAACACGTCTCACTCGCTGCCAGCACTTAGCTTTCCACACATCGTGAACCAGGCGCGCCCGGACCACCGGCGGACGCTCGAGGTGGCCGGCACCTCCCGCGGCACTTCCGATGACTGCCAGCGACCCGTCAGGGACAGCCCAGCTCGTCGCCTCTCGCACCGGGACCGTGCCGATGATTGGGAATACGGAACTGGTCGGAGGATATTTTCGTCTAGGCCAACCAAGATCGCGCCACGGGTGTCTAACCTCCCGTTCGGGCCCGATGGTCGGAGGCGAGTCGATGCGTGTACGACGGGGCTGCTTCCTCGTGGTGGTGCTCGCCGCTACGAGCTATTCCGTCCACGGGCAAACGGTTGACCCGGCGACTGTGCTGGCCGCCACGCGCGAAGCGCTCGGTGGCGACACCCGTCTGTCGGCGATCAAAACCTTCACGGCCACCGGACGGACGCGTCAAATTCGCGGCAACAACCTGGTGCCGATCGAATTCGAAATCACCTGCGAATTGCCGGACCGGTTCGTGCGTCGAGATGAAGTCCCCGCGCAGGACACCGATCCGACGACGCTGGGGTTCAACGGCGACACGCTGATTCAGTTTCCGCCGACGCCGCCAGCCGAGACGGCAGGCGGACGCGCCGGCGGCCCACCGGCCCCGCCCGCCGGTCGAGCTGCACAGCCGTCGAATGCGGGACGTGCGGGACAGCCGTCGCCCGAGGGCGGACGCGGTGGGACCTCGCTGCTCACGCCGGCGCAGCAGCGTGTCGCGAGCGTGAAGCAAGACTTCGTCCGGTTGACGCTCGGGATGTTTGCGTCCTCCTTTCCCAGTTATCCGCTGACGTTCCGGTATGCCGGTCTCGGGGAGGCGCCGGAAGGTCAAGCCGACGTCCTCGACGTTGCCGGCTCTGCCAACTTCTCGGCTCGATTCATCGTCCAACGAGCGACGCACCTGCCGGTGATGCTGATCTGGCAGGTCCCGGCGACCACGGTGGTGGTCCGCGTTCCGGGACAGCCGCCTCCGACGGTGGTGCCGCCAGGGGCCGTGCTCGTGGACGCGCCCGCGCCTCCGGCCGGAGGCGCGAGTCAGGAGGATCGCACGCAATACGCGGCAACGATCGGGACGCTGAGACGGCAGGCCCTCGCGCAGGCCAAGCCGGTCGACTATCGCATCTATTACGGCGACTTCCGTGAGGTCAACGGTGTGAAGTGGCCGTTCCGCATCAAGCGGGCGATCGCAGGCGAGACGATCGAGGAGACGACGTTCGACCGGTTCCAGATCAACCCAAAGATCGATCCGAGAAAATTCGAGGTTCCGAAATGAGGCGCGCGCTGTTCGCGGTCCGGGTCCTCCTCGTGATCTCCCTCGTCAGCGGGTTCGCGCCGCGTGCGTTTGCGCAGGCGCCCACGCTCGGAACCCTGCGCGTCACCGTCGTCGATCCGAGCGGCGCAGTCCTCGTGGGCGCTACGGTCGCGGTGACCAGCGCGGAGGCCGCGACGATCGCGGCCACACACGCCCCGGTGCAGACCACGGGCACGGGCACGGCCACTGTCGCCGGGCTGCCGCCTGGCCGCTATACGATCCAGGCCGAGTTTCCGGGATTCGAGACCAGGCGCCTCACAGACGTGCGCGTTCGCAGCGGTGAGAACAAACAGGTCGTCCTGCTCCCGCTTCCGAAGGTCGAGGCATCCGTGACCGTGGCACAGGATCGACGCGAAGCGGCGTCGGATCGACAAGGCTCCTCGTTCGGGACCACGCTCACGCGTGATGAGATCGAAGCACTGTCGGACGATCCCGCGATTCTCCAGCAGCAACTGCAGGACATGGCCGGTCCTGGCGCCGTCATTCGCATCGACGGGTTCGAGGGCGGCGCGCTGCCCGCGAAGGCGCAGATTCGATCCATTCGCATTTCGCGCGACCAGTTTGCCGCGGAATACCATTCCGCCGGGGGCGTGTCGATTGAGATCATCACGCAACCCGGGCTCGGACCCATCCGCTACTTCACGAATGTGAGCTTGCGAGACGGATCCTTGAGCGGACGCAGTCCCTTCGTGCCGGTGAAGGGCCCCGAACAGAACGTGAACGGCGGCTTCGGATTGGGCGGGGCGCTGATCAAGGACAAGAGCTCTTTCAATCTCAACGTGTTCGGCGTGAATTCATACGAGACGCCCAACCTGAATGTGGCCTTGCCCAATGGCACGCAGTCGGTCGCGCTCGGAATCAAAGCGCCACGCAACAACCTCTACGTGAATGGGCAGGTGGACTACGCGCTGACGCTCGATCAGACTCTTCGTTTCGCGTACAACCTCACGCGGATCACGAACGACAACCTGGGCGTTGGCGGTTACGACCAGGCCGAACGCGCGTACTCCACGAACAGCCGCGTGGAGAACGTGCGCGTCCAGCACTTCGGACCGCTGGGGCGACGGGCCTTCTGGCGTTCGCGGCTCCAGCTCATCTCGTCCGCTGCCGACAGCCAGTCGGCGACCGAGGCGGTCACCATCCGCGTGAACGACGCCTTCACGAGCGGGGGCGGGCAGGTCGCCGGAGGACAGCATTCGCGCGCGGTCAATCTTGGATCCGACCTCGATTACGTGCTGGGCCGGCACTCGCTGCGCGCCGGCATTCTGCTCAATGCCGCGTGGTATCGATCCGACTCATCGTCGAACTACCTGGGCACCTACACGTTCGACAGTCTTCAGGCCTTCCTGAACGATCAACCCAGTAACTTCACGCGCCGTGTCGGGGATCCGAATCTGTCGTACCGGAGTGTGCAGGCCGGGCTGTACTTTCAGGACGACATTCGGTTGCGGAAGAATCTGACGCTGAGCCCCGGCCTGCGATATGAAGCGCAGACCCATGTCCGCGACGTC
>Ga0137418_10001322_pt1 | contig 22778 bp, 14 predicted proteins | sample CZODoug3_1_2_16f_FD_122242 | JGI IMG/M metagenome (GOLD analysis project Ga0137418, IMG submission 122242) | Vadose zone soil fungal communities from Angelo Coast Range Reserve, California, USA - CZODoug3_1_2_16fungal (Hybrid Assembly) | ecosystem: Environmental > Terrestrial > Soil > Vadose...
CTTCGAGTCGCCCGGAACGGCGCACGAGTGGCAGACCTGGCGACGCGATTTGAACGATCTCGCGGCGCGCCTCTTTCACTGAAGACGTCCCGACTGAGCAACGCCCCGGCGGCGCGTCGAGCACATCCGGTGCCCCGGTCCCAATGTGGACGGCTCTCGACAGGCCGAGCCTATGCAGCATCGGCGCTCGAGCGTATGTGAGACCCAGTTCTCGCCTTCAAGATCAATGGACTAGCTAAACTCCAAGACCACTTCGGTCCGGGTAGAGAAGTCACCCGATTGCTTTCACGGCGGGTTGGTTAAACGGAAACATCCTTGTCCGGGCAACGGCATATCGTGCCGCGCGTGTCGCGCTGGCTCTCCAACGCGCTCATTGGGGAGGCCACCGTCGGCGTCGCATATTTCTCGGCGGCGCTCTGCGCCGTCGTGCTGACGCGCTCCAGCGGGGGTGTTGCGCTTATTTGGCCGGCGAGCGCCATCGCCGCGGCGTGCCTGATCCGCTTCCGCAATCTGCGCTGCGTGCCCACGGGTGTTGCGGTCTTCATCGGCGCGGCGATCGTCAACACCGTGGGCGCGGGTGACTCCCTGTCCGTGGGAATACCCCTGGCGTGCGTCCGTTTGGCCGAAGTGTTTCTCATGACCTGGACCTACCGTCTGTGGGTTCGCTTCCCGATCCCAAACATCACGGTCGCTCAGGCCGTGCACATGACCGCGGTATCCGGCCTGGCTGTCCCCGCGTTGATGTCTGTTCCGGGCGGCCTGATCGCACACGCGGCATTCGACGCTCCGACCGGTCGCGCCATTGCGGACTGGTGGCTCTCCCATGCACTCGGGGCCTGCCTGTTCGGGCCGCCTATCATCCTTTACAGCGCACCGGCGGTGCGGCGCCTGATTGGCAGGCGCTATCTCGCGCGAAACATCCTCCTTTCGCTCCTGTGCATTGCGGTTTGCTGCCTCGCCGTCCGCTATGTCCGGTTTCCCTTCGTCGTGATGGCCGTACCGCTCTTGCTCGCCGCGTTCAGTCTCGGCGGATTCGGCACGGCCGTGTTGAGCGCGCTGTGCGGCCTGACATTAATGGCACTGTGGCTCTTCGGTGTCCGGCCGATCGGACTCGAGGCTTATTCACACGCCGCGTCGTTCGCCGAGCTGCCCATTTGGGCGATCATTTCGACGCTCATGCCACCGGTCGCCGTGGGGCTAGGCGCAGACGAGCGGCGCAAGGGACAGCGCGCGCTGCGCTTCAGTGAGCGCCGGTTCCGCGAATCCCTCGAGCATTCACCGATCGGAACGGTGATCGTGGATCTGAATGGGGTCTGGACAAAGACCAATGCGGCGATACAGCGAATGCTCGGCTACACCGATCATGAGTTTGCGTCATTGCCGGCTCGCGCGCTGGCACACCCCGACGATCATGAGCAGATCCAGAGTCAGTTGGAGAAACTGCGCTCGGGCGAGACGACGTCGTACGACGCGGAGCGGCGCTTCTTACACAAGGACGGCTCGTGGATCTGGGCTCGTGCGGCAGTGTCTCTCGTGCGTGACGAGGAAGGCCGGCCACTGCGCTGCATCGCGCAGGTGGAAAGCGTGCAAGCGCGGCGCGCAGCCGAGCGTGCCCTGGCTGAGGAGCAGGAACGGCTAAAGATTACTTTGGCAGCCATTGCCGATGCCGTCATAACCACCGATGCGGATCGACGGATCAGCTATATCAATGCCGCGGCAGAAGAGATTCTTGGCCAGACGCTCACCGACGTGGCGAAACGGCGCTTCACGGATGTTGTCGCCTTAACCGATCCCGTTTCCCTCAAACCCGCTGCCGACATCCTCGGGCAATGTATTGCCTCCGGGAAAGTCATTCGGCGGGAGGTATGCACTCTACACCGACCGGACGGGAGCGTTTGTTACGTCGCCGATTCCGTGTCGCCCGTCTTCGCATCCGATGATCGCGTGATGGGGACGGTCATCGTTCTGCGGGATGCGAGTGAAGCCTACCAGCGCGACCAGGACCTAAGCCACCAGGCGAGGCACGATGCGCTGACGGGACTTGCGAATCGACTCGAATTTCAACGCCGCGCGAAAAAAGCCATCCAACGTGTACGATTACTCGGTGTGTCTGCAGCCCTGTTAGCGATCGATCTTGATCGGTTCAAAGCCGTGAACGATACCGCGGGTCATGCCGCAGGCGATGCGGTGTTGCGCCAAGTGAGCGCCGTGCTGACAGCGATCGTGCGCCGCTCGGACATCGTGGCGCGCATCGGGGGCGATGAGTTTGCCATCATTCTGGAAAGGTGCACGCCGGAACGAGTTGAGACCGTGGCAAATCAGATCCTGCAGTCGCTCAATCCGCTCAGAACGGATTGGGAGGGTGCCGCGTATGAGATCGGCGCCTGTGTGGGGGTAGCCGTGGCGACGGATAGACTTGCCGATGAGTCGGCGTGGCTGGCAGCCGCCGATCGAGCCTGCTATGAAGCCAAGCGAGCCGGGCGCGGGCGCATTGCGGCTGCCTGAGGATAGTCGGGGTGAGGCGGGCGGTCACTTCGTCGTCGAGGCGTCGAGGCTGGACTCAAGGAGACAGACCATTCGCGACGACCGCGTGGTCCGGCATGGTTGAAACCGCTCCTCGGAGAATGCCCGGGTCAGCAGCCGGCAGCATCCCCTCCAGCAAATTGCTTTGACCTGGCAGGTACGTACGAAACTCAGCATCGAAGCTCGCCGCCTGTAAGAAATTTACCTCGTCCAACGTATATCCAGGATCCCAGTGGCTATTCTCCGGGACGTGACAGTGTCCATAGTGACCACCGGATGCCGCCCACGTTGTCGGGTCTCGATTTTCGCCTCCCGGGTCCTTGCCGTTGACTGCCACCGTTGGATATCCGCTCGGCCAGACGCGAGGTATGGTGTATGTGGCCTCGATCCAGCGACATAGCCTCGCCACGTTGCGTAGCGCATCTGGCCCTTTTGGTAAGTGGGCAAATCCAACGACTTCGATTTGGATGGCGGACTTTCGGTTTGTCGCCCCCGCGGGGGGAATGTGGAGCAATGAACGTGCAAATTGGTCGGTGTCAATGTGTTGGAAAATTGATGTCGCGTCTACAGTAAAGTGCGGATCTGATTTGTTCGCCAAGAAGGCGGCAAACGCGGAATCAGCCGATGAGCCTTCCGTCGTGTGATGAACGATCCTAAACGGTCCGCCGATGAATCCGCCAGAAGGACCTGTAATCTCCTTCCAAGTTGCAAATGGGCATCTCGCCATGTCGTTCATCCTCTAAAACTATCAAAAGTGATCGAGTGCGAGCCGCCTCGATCCCCCAGCCAGGCTCGCCACGGCGAGGCGCACTTTGGTATCGAGCTCCACGGCGTCCGGCAGGTCAAGATCAGCAAACACTTTGCCAGAACTGACTTCCATCGCTTCACCGCTTCTGCTTCGCTTGCGCATATCGCACCTCATAATCGGTTCGCTGTCGTCGCTCGCCGCCGACAGGCGGACAACTCCTGGGAACGGGGCTATTGTGAGTTCTGCGCTTGCTTACCTGCCTCGAAGAGGTCTCACTGTGCGCACCACACGTTCGTCGCTGGTCAGCCTGCTAGCCGCTTTGGCGATTTCTGCCGCGAACTCTCCGGCGCCGGCTTCCGAAACGAATCCGGTGCTCAAGCAACCGGCCACTGCGGTCTCCCAGGGAAACACTCACCGGGTGTTCGTGAAGTTCCGTTCCAGCGCGCTATCTGCTCGCGCGACGACGCAGGCCGCCACCAACGCGCTGCAGGCTCTCGCGACCCGTGTCAGCCTTACGCTGCTGGAGTCTCGGCAGATCTCGGCCAACCTGCATGCCCTGCGCGTCGTGGCCGGTCCCGGCGAGACGCTCGCCTCCACACTCGCGCGTCTTGCAGCAGATACCGCCGTGGAGTTCGCGGAGCCGGATGAGCGACGTTATCCTCACACGATCCCGAATGATCCTCTGTACGTGAATCAGTGGTATGAGCAGAACGTTCAGCCGGCAGCGATTGACGCCGTAACCGCATGGGACACCACGACGGGCCGCAGCGATATCGTCATCGCCGACCTCGATACGGGTATTCGCTACGATCATCCCGATCTGGGTGCCGCAGCCGGCAACCGCCTGCTGCCCGGCTACAACTTCATTTCCGATCCGGCCGTTTCTAACACGGGCGGTGGGACCAGGGGCCCCGACGCCTCTGATCCGGGCGACTGGATCACTCAGGCCGACACGATGACTCCGACTTTCTCGGGATGCACCGTGTCCAACAGCTCCTGGCATGGGACACGCACCGCGGGCATACTCGGCGCCATTACCAACAACTCTACGGGCATTGCCGGCGTGACCTGGCAAGGCATGATCCTGCCGGTGCGAGTGTTGGGTAAATGCGGCGGCCTCGACTCGGACATTCTGGATGCGATGCGTTGGGCCTCTGGTCTGCAGGTGACCGGTATCCCGAACAATACTCATCCTGCGCGGATCATCAACATGAGTCTCGGCGCTGCCAGCGCCTGCACCGCCGCACAACAGACCGTCATCGACGAAGTCGTTGCGACGGGCGTGCTGGTCGTGGTGTCTGCAGGCAACGGCAGCGGACCCGTCGACTCTCCTGGCAACTGCAACGGTGTGGCTGGAATTGCCGGACTGCGCAACACCGGGACGAAGGTCGGCTTCAGCAGCCTGGGTCCCGAGGTCGCGGTGAGCGCCCCCGGCGGCAATTGCGTCAATTCGACCGGAGCGTGTCTCTTCTCCATCGACACGACGGTAAATAACGGCGCGACCACTCCGGGCACGAACGGCTACACGGACCAGCTCAACCCCAACCTGGGCACGAGCTTCTCCGCGCCCATGGTCTCCGGCATCGCAGCGCTCATGACGGGCGTCAACAGCAACCTGCGTGCGTCGCAACTGATAGCCCGTCTGAAGGAGGGCGCGAAGGCCTTCCCAGTCTCCTCTGATCCCACCATCCTCAACTGTCACGTACCTGCAAGCGCCAACGACCTGCAGAACGAGTGCAACTGCACGACGCAGACGTGCGGCGCCGGCATGGCGAACGCACCCGGCGCCGTGATGGCGGCCCTGCGACCGATCGCTGCGGTGATGGTGCCCGCCACGGTGTCTGCGGGGCAGAACGTTTCGTTGGCGGGGACAGGCAGCGCGGCCGCTTGCGGTCATACGGTCACTACCTACGCGTGGACAAACGTCACCAATCCCACGAACCCGATACTGAACGCCAACACGGCCACGGCGACTGTGATTGCACCTGTCACGGGCTCTTACACGGTTCGCCTCACCGTAACAGACGATGCTGGGCGCCAGGACTCAGCCGACGTTGGCGTCAGCTCTACCGCCGCAACGACCACCGCGCCGGCCTCCGCCAACAATGGAACCTGTCCTGCCGGACCCCCGAGTATCGTCGTCTCCATCGCCCCGGCAACCGCGAGCGTCCAGACCGGAGCCACTCAGAACTTCACGGCTACTGTCACCAACACGACGAATACAGCGGTGACCTGGCAGGTCAACGGCGTGCCCGGTGGAAATAGCACGGTGGGGACGATATCTGCGTCCGGGCTCTACACGGCACCGGCGACCGTGCCCTCCCCGTCGACTGTGACGGTCACGGCGGTGTCCGTTGCCGACCCGACTCGCTCCGGCTCGGCGCAGGTGACTATTACCGCTCCCCCTCCCCCAGTCACCGTGACCGTGGCTCCTGCTACCACCACCGTCCAGACTGGAGGGTCTCAGGCCTTTACCGCTACGGTTACCAACACGACCAACACGGCCGTGACCTGGCAGGTCAATGGCGTGGCCGGTGGAAACACGACTGTGGGCACGATTTCCGCCGCTGGCATCTACACGGCACCGGCGACCGTGCCTTCGCCAGCGACCGTGACAGTCAGGGCGGTGTCGGTGGCCGACGCTACCCGCTCCGGCACGGCGCAGGTGACCATCGCGGCCGTTCTTCCGCCCCAGATCGGCGTATCGGTTAGCCCCGCAATGGCGAGCGTGCAAACCGGTGGAACTCAGGCGTTCACTGCCACAGTCACCAACACGACCAACATGGCAGTGACATGGCAGGTCAATGGTGTCGCAGGTGGCAATAGCGCGGTGGGTACGATCTCCACCTCCGGAGTCTACACGGCACCATCGATGGTGCCGTCGCCGGCAACAGTCACTGTGACGGCGGTATCGGTGGCCGACCCGGCTCAATCGGGCTCAGCGCAGGTGACCATCACGACCGCGGCGCCACCTCCTGCTCCCGTCGGCGTGTCGGTCGCACCGGCCACGGCAAGTCTCCAGACCGGGGCCACGCAGGATTTCACCGCCACTGTGACCAACAGTACCAACGCGACGGTGACCTGGCAGGTCAACGGTGTCACCGGCGGAAACGCCACGGTCGGCGTGATCTCGACGTCGGGCGTTTATTCGGCGCCATCCATGGTGCCGTCCCCCGCGACGGTAACGGTGAGCGCGGTGTCGGCCGCGGACCCGACTCGCTCTGGCTCGGCGCAAGTGACCATCACGGCGCCGAGCAGTGCTGGGACGCCGGCCCCGCCCCCAGCACCCGGGACCAGCGGCGGTGGTGGTGGCGGCGGTTCTGTGGATTCACTCACGCTGCTCGCTTGCGCTCTCGCGCTCGCATATGCAAGTCGCCGCCGGAGCCGCGGCGCGCAAAGCCAATCAGGCCGTGGGGGTGTTTCGGACTCAGGTCGTCGACGTTGTTGAATCTGCTGGCTGATGCAGCGCTATGCGTGTTTCGGATCGCATCTGATAGCCGCTGATCAGCGTCGCCACCAACGCCACGGCGGCCGCGACCGACAACCAAGCGCCCGGCATCGCGCGGTTGCCGGTTGCATGGATCAGCGCCGTGACTATGACGGGCGTCGAGCCACCAATGGTGGTCGCGAGGCTGTAGGCCAGCGAAAATCCCGCCGTGCGCACGGCAACCGGCACTATCTCGGTGAGATAGACGACCATCGCGCCGTTATAGCCGGCGTACATGAAGGAGAACCAAAGCTCGACGATGAGCAGCTTGCTGAAGCTGGGCGCCACCGCCAGCCACGCCATCGCCGGATAGGCGGTGAGCACCGCCGTGGCCGCGAAGGCGATCAGCACCGGGCGACGCCCGATCCGATCCGACACCGCCCCCATGATGGGCAGCCAGAACAGATTCGACAACCCCACGCACAGGGTGACCAGGAGCGCATCGCTCTGCGTGAGCCGGAGAATTTCTTTGCCGAACGTCGGGGTGTACGCCGTGATGGTGTAGAACGAAACGGTGGTCATCAGCACCATCGCCACGCCCGTCACGATGAGCCGCGCGTGCCCCAGCATGCCCGCATACACTTCGGACGGCGTCGGATGATGCTTGCGCGCCGCGAATTCCGGGGTTTCCTCGAGGGTTCGCCGGATCAAGAAGATGAACGGGATAATCAAGCAGCCGATGAGAAGCGGGATGCGCCACCCCCATGCAACCAACGCCTCAGGAGCCAGCAGATTCGACAAGGTGTAACCGAGGACGCCGGCGAAGACGACGGCGACTTGCTGGCTACCCGACTGCCAGGACACATAAAAGCCCTTGTGTCCGGGCGTGGCGATTTCGGCAAGGTACACTGACACCCCGCCGAGCTCGACCCCGGCCGAGAAGCCCTGGCACAAGCGGCCCAGGACCACCAGGATGGGCGCGAACAATCCGATCGTTTCGTATCCCGGCACCAGCGCGATCGTCAGCGTGCCGACCGACATCAGACCCAGAGTCACCAGCAGCCCCCGGCGCCGGCCGATGTGGTCGATATAGGCACCGAGAAATATGGCTCCCAGGGGTCTGACGAGGAAACCAACCGCGAATGTCGCCAGGGAAAACATCAACGATGCAAAGGCGCTCTGCGCGGGAAAATAGGCACGGCCGATCGCCGCGCTGAAATAGCCGAAAATCATGAAGTCGTACATTTCCAGGAAGTTGCCGCTGGCCACGCGGAACACGGTCCTGATTTTTTGTCGACGTTCAGCCGGCGACAGCATCTTGCATTCCCCCGCCCTGGCGACGCGCTGCCGATTGGCGCTGCCCGGCGCGTATCTCGCGACCGTGCTTGGGCTCTGCAGCCCGCACGTCGTCTACGGCGGAGCGCGCCGTCACCCTAGCTTTGCAGTCCACTGCGGTAGTGCGTCTAAAGCGTTACTGACACCGTTGCGTAGACCAACCGGCCGATCGGCGAGAACGTCGAGACATCCGCGTTGTTGTCGAGAAATGCCCTGGGGGCGAGCGGTGGCATGCGATTGGTAAAGTTGTTGGCGCCGACGGCCAAGGTGACCTTGCTGTCCTGGAAGCGCGGGGCCTGCCAATCGTATGCCGCACGCACATCCCAGGCAGTGTATGAGGCTACCGGGATCGGCGGCGTGGAAGTGCCGTTGAGGCCCGTATCATCGGTCGCCGATGCGTAAGTGTTGCTGAGTGTGAGGTCGACCTGGTGGAATACCCAGTTGAAGCTCGTGAAGAAACGGTACTTGGGCAGAGTGCCGCCAAATCCACCGCTGGCGCCGGCATTGTTGGTTGTGCCTGCATACTGTATGTACGCATGGCCCGGCGCATCCTGAAAGTTGAAGTCCGAGAAGATGGCACCCGCGGTCGTGATCGTAAACTCGCCCATCCGCTCCGTCGGAATCACATAGGAGGCATCGATCGTGTAGGAATGCTCGATCAGGTGCGCCAGGTTGCGGAACTGGTCCACGACATAGAGCCGATTGGCCTGCGCCGGGTCGCCTTTGAGTGTCCCCGGGTTGGTGAGGAACGCCTGCAGTTGACCTGGACTCACGAACGGCTGACTGGCACCGGGTTGGCCGACGAAGTTATCGACGCCCAGATTGCTGAAATACGGTGACGCGGAGCCCAGCAGGTTGATGCTGTTGAGAATGTTATTGAAGCCGATACCGCCGGCAAAGCCGTTCAGAGTGATGGCGGAATAGTCCACGGTGATATTCAGGCCTTTGATGAAATCCGGCTGGAAGACAATACCGATGGAGCGCGACTGCGACGTCGCCGGCTGCAGATTGGGGTTGTTACCGTCTTCGCCGTTGAAAGGCATCCCGGTGTAGTTCGCTCCAAATACACCCTGAATGACCCCCGGACCGACCTGGCGGGTATCGGTCGGTCCGTACTCGGCATATAGAGTGGGCGCACTGAAGGACTTCGCGTAGTTGCCACGGATCGAGAACGTACGGTCGAAGGGCTGCCAACGGAACCCTACCTTGGGAACGGTGGAGCGCCCGGCGTCGCTGTATTTCTCGCCACGTACAGCTGCCGTAAGATCGAACGCGCGAAGCGCGGGCACACTCCAGGATGGGCTCGTGAGCGGAATTCGGGTCTCGGCAAACACTCCACTGATGTTGCGATGGTAGTCGAAGGGGTCCGCGTAGGTTCCGCCCAACCATTGCTGATCATTCCCTGTGACGAGACCCGTCACCGGATCGGTCACCCGGCCGTTGTTATCGGCGCGACCTGACAGAGTCTCGCGGCGCACACTTGCCCCTACGGCCAGACCGACTTTGCCGGCCGGCAGCTCGAACACACTACCGACAAGCTGCAAGTCCACGGATGTCAGTGCACTCCTCGCGTTGATGAACTCCGTGCCGTACAGATTCGCCAGCGATGCCGGATTCAGTGCACGGCCCCGGGCAAACGGATCCAGGGCAGGTTGGGTGATCAGCGGGCCCGTCAACGAGTAGTCCCCCAATAACTGACTGTAGGCACCCCCCGCGACAGGGTTGCCGTTGGCATCGAAACCGCCGGCGATCGCCCGCGCAATGTTGGGCTTGTAGAGCAGATGTGCCTGCCTCTGGGCGAGGTCACTCTGGCTGAATACGAACCCAGTCTCCCAGGTCCAGTCCCTGCCAAGGCCGCCGCGCGCGCCGACAGTCGCACGGATCGCCTTGGTGTTGTTGAAGAACTGCTTGGGCAACGCAAGATCATCGAATGTCACGCCGCTGAAGTTCGTGGTCAACGGGTTGTATGGGGCATTGGGATGCACTGTCAGACCCGTCGCGGGAACAGGCAGCCACTGAGTGAAGCTGCGGCTTTCGGAAAGGATCAGATCGCCGAAGAGCTCAGCTCGGCCGTCGAACACTTTGGATTTCACGCTGGCGAGGAAGGATTCGAGCTCCTGCTCCAGCAGCAGCGTCTGATAGGGCGACACATCAAAAGAGCCGGCGACGGCGCCTGGCGTCGTTGGCAGATAGGTCCCGTTGGCAATCAGCTGGTTGACGGACGTCGCGGTCGCGGCCGTGCCAGTCGGATTGTTCTGGCTCGGGGAGTCGATTCCGGGAGCCAGAATTGCCCCAGGACTATTGCCGCCCGCAGCAACAACTCCGGGGATAGCCGAGGTCTTGCCGTACAGCGGACTCGTGAAGGCGCGCGCGTCCTGGTACAGCGGGCTGGTATGCGAGTATGACCCCGTAGCCGTGATGCTGACCCCACCGACTCGGGTCCCGCCCGTGAGATACGCCGATTTTTCCCGGTAGTCCCCGGAGGCCGAAGCATAACGTCCCCCCGCGTTGATGCCCTGGTAGCCGGATTTCAGGATGAAATTGACTACGCCACCAATGGCATCCGAGCCGTAAATCGAGGAGGCGCCATCGGTCAGAACTTCAATGTGGTCGATGGCCGCGGCGGGGATCTGATTCACATCCACGAAATTCTTGCCGTTGATACCGCCGACGCCGCTGTTGGCCACGCGGCGACCGTTGACCAGGATCAAGGTTGGCAAGTTGCGCAACTGCAGCTGAGAGCCACCCGCCGTTCGCTGATTGTCATTGTTTGCGTTGCTGGTGCCTGCGTTGCTGCGGCCCGCGAAAGAAGGAATGGCTTTACGCAGCATTTCCAGGGCGTTGGTGGTGACTCCATTCTGTTCCAGCTGCCTGGCGTCGAGCGCAATGATCGGGACAGCCACCGCATCGGGCGCGGTGGGCAGCAGCGATCCGGTCACCGTGATCGTTGCGAGTGGCGCCTTTTCCGCCTCTGCCTCGCTCTCGGTCCCCGCGGCTTGCGCACGGGAAGTGCCGCTCATCGCGGCCATCGAGCAGGCCGCCGTAACGGCTACTGCAATCCGCTTTATCTGCTGCATAGCGCGATTTCCCCCTCGGTGTCCGCTGTCGTATCTCTCGCTACGACGCCGGCACCGCCTTGACGTCGAACCAGATAATTCCCCCGCCGGTCTTGCCCTCCCCGGGGGACACCGCGACGTACAGGCGATGCAGCTCGGGGACCAAAATCGCGGTCTTCGCGCCCACCGAGCTCGGCACCTGCGCGAGCTCGGCGAAGTGACCGGCGTCGACCTCCGCGTAGACCCCGATGTATCCCTCGCCGCCCGGCGCGTACACCCGCCGATTCGCGACGTCGAAGATTTCCGCGTCGACGCGCTTCGGTGCGGCCAGACTGGCAATGTGCGCCCCGGTGTCCGAGTTGAGCACGATGAACCTGCCGGGATCGCGCGCCACGATAAAAAGCCGGTGTGTGGCCTCATCGAGCTGCGCCAGCGCGTTCTGTGCGGCGCCATCGATCGGCCATCGCGCCACGATCCTGCGAGCGGCCTTATCTATCACAGCCAGATAGTTCTTGTCGGTGACGTTGATGTATAGATGCGGTCCGTGCTGCTCAACGGCCATGGCCTCGACGTGATCGGCGTCCAGGTGCACTTCGCCGAGCTTGTGCGTGGTCACCGGATCGATCTCTTCGAGCCATGATTCCTTCAACTTCACGTCCTTGCCGCCCGTGACTACGTACAAATGACCCGTGCTGCCGTCGAAACCGATTGAATCCGCCCCCGGGTGCAGCTTGATGGTGCCGACAGACGCGAGTGTCCCGGCATCGAGAAGCTTGATGCTCTCGCTGCCATCGGTAATCAGCAACCGATGCGTCTGCGGGATTGGGAAGATGCTGTGGGGGGTCTCGAAACCCTTGACGCTGCGAAGATGCTTACCGGTGTGCAGATCGAACACTTCGAGGGTGCCGTGATCCTCGGCCGCGAGAAACAGCCGGTTACCCTGAAGATCGACGGCGAAGTGATCGAAGTCCCCGCTGTACCCGGGCAGCTCGGTGCGCCCCTGCAACACCAGAACCGAATCCGAGCTCGCGCCGCTTGCCGCCGGCGACGCTGCGTCCGTGCTGCGAGCCATCGCGATGGCGGCAACCGCGTTCGTTGCCACGGTTTTGGCCGGACCAAACAAGCTGGCCGAGTCCGGAATCCTCTTCTCCAGCTCCGCTTTAACCTTCTCGGCCCGGGCGTGCAACGCCCGCTTGTCGTCGCCGCTCTTGTAGGCGACGACAATGCCCACCGCGCCGATCACGTTGCCGGCACGATCGTGCAGCTGCAGTTCGCTTTCAAAACGCTTGCCGGTGGAGTTGACCTCCAGATTCGGTTTGCCGGTGAAGACGCAGCGCATGTCATCGTTATCGGCTTTCTTGCCGAGGCGCCCGATGTTCGAGCCCGCGATGATGTTGTAGTCACTGTCGGGCGGGGTGACGTGGATGGCAAGGACCTCGATGTCCGGGTAGCGGTCGATGAATTCATCGACCAGCTGCTGTGCGTAGGTATTGCTGGGCGCGCCGGGTTCGTATGGATACGGGTCGAACAGATTACCGGCGTGCGAGATGCGGCGGTGCAGGCGGTCGCGAATTCCCTCGGCGTTGCGCTCGAGTGCGGTGCGATCGGCGCCCGCTCGGTATGTGTAACTGAGCCGCAGCGCGCCGACCGTATCGCCCGAGACGTCGCGCAGCGGCAGCCGAACCTCGAGGCGGTCGCCGGCCGCGTTCGGCACGGCCGTGGTAGCGCCATTCCTGCTCGCGGCGAGATCTGCGGGATCGGCCGGAGCTCCGACTGTCGCCGGCTCGGTCGCGGCGACCACCACGGCTGCCGCCGCCTTCGGCGCGGTGGCGCTGATCGCTGCACCGAGCACTTGTGGGTTCGCACGCCTCACCTCCTCGAGAAGTTTGCCGGCGTAAGTCCCGGGTGGAACCGGGGCACCCAGGCACAGCGACGACCCAAGCCACAGGCAGCAAGCGAACCACCAACGCCCCATCGCTCCTCCTATCTTGCGACGAAGTTTTAACCCATTACTCTGAAGCCAGCCTTAATTTCCTGCAGCGTGCGGCGCTACGGACCCACCACGAGGAGTGTGAAAGTCTGCGGCAGGATCGGAGCGGCGCCCCCACCGGCCGGAGCAGCCCCGGTACGCGCGGTCGGCAGGTAGATTCGGCCGGTATTCTCGTCCATTGCCAGGGTGCGAGCGCCGGGTTGAGTCGTCAGTGTCTGCAGGGTCTGGTAGCGATCGGGCGAAACCTCCCGGAGCACACTGAGCGTGCCTTCCTTGTTCGAAGTGAAGATCCGCTGCGTCTTCGCATCGAACACCGCCCCATCCGGGTCGCGGCCGATCGCCGGCGTTGCGACCACGTGGCCGTCGTCGGAGTCCAGTACCGCGAGCTTCTCGTTGCCGCAAGCGGCGAACACACGGTGATGCACCCGATCGATTGCCATGCCGGTCGGCTCTTCGCAGGCACCCAATGACCACTTCGCCACAGCCTTCAGCCCGTGGGTGTCAAAAACGTGAATGACACTTTTGCCCTCGTCGTTCACAAACGCGCGGCCGCGACCGTCGAAGGCGATCTGTTCCAGCTTGGAGCCGCCAAGATCCAGCGTGTCGATGATCGCATCGTTGCTGGGATCGATGATGGTCACATCACCACTCGCGCCGCCGTTGACCACGAACAACCGGCGGCTGTCCGGGTCATACTGGATCGCGTCCGGCTTCACGCCCGTATAGCGGATGAGCTTGCGGAACTGCAGCGTCCTGGGCTCGAATACTGTCACCGTCCGGTCCAGGCCGTTGCTGGTATAGCCCTTGCCGAGCTCGGGAATGAGCTCGATGCCGTGCACGCCGTGCATCCCGGTGATTTCGCCGAGCTTTTGCCCGGTGTCGATGTTCAGAACCTCGACCCGGTTCGCGTGCGCGACGAACACCCGGCGCGTGGCTGCGTCGAGCCGCAGGTAGTCATAACCCGTATCGTTGCCGCCGATCGGATATTGCGTAATCATGCGGTAGCTGCTCGGCGCCGACGGCGCGCCAGATCGCGCGTCCCTGACCGGCAACGCGCCGACCGCGATGAGAGCCGCCCACAGCAGCTGATGGTGTCGCAATGACAGGACCCCGTTGCTCAACCCAAGCAGCAGTCTGCCGTCGCAACCTGAAGCCAACATGAAAGTCCTCATCGTCGAAGACCAGCGGAAACTGGCACTGCTACTCAAGCAGGGATTGTCGGAAGTCGGTTATGGGGCCAGCATCGCTGCCACCTGTGCCGCGGCACGCGACGCACTGTGCGAGACAAGTTTTGACGCCATCGTGCTCGATCTGGGTCTACCGGACGGCGACGGGCTCGAACTGCTGCGCCAATGGCGCCGCAGCGGCTTCAATGAGCCGGTCATCATCTTGAGTGCGCGCGACGCGGTCCAGGATCGCATCAAGGGCCTGGACTTTGGCGCGGATGATTATCTGCCCAAGCCCTTCAGTCTGCCGGAACTGCTGGCGCGGCTGCGCTCGCTGCTGCGCCGGCAAGCGAGCGTCAAGGACACAGTGCTCGAACACCGCGGTATGCGCCTGGATCTGGTAGGACGCACGCTGCATTTCAACGGTCAGCCCATGGATCTGACTAATCGCGAGTTCGCGCTACTCGAGATCTTCATGCAGAACCCCGGCCGTGTCCTGCCGCGTACCCTGATCTGCGAAAAGGTCTGGTCATCACCGTACGACGTCGACGCTAATCTGCTCGACGTTTACATGAGCAAGCTGCGATCGCGACTGGAAACCGAAGGCGACAAGCCGCTGTTCAAGACCGTGCGCGGGATCGGCTACAAGCTGCAATGAAATCGATCGGCGCAAGACTTGCTTTGTGGTACGCCGCCGCCAGCACTGCGACGCTGGCCTGTCTATTCATAGTCGGTTATTACCTGTTGCGTGGCTACCTCATACACGGGCTCGATCTGCTGAATCAGTCCGAGTTCGAGCAGATCAAGGCACACCTCGGCGCGGACTACAGCTCGCTCAGCTTCGCCGTGATCGACCAGCGCATTCGTGAGACTACCGAGTACGCCTCAGTCCTCTTCTATATCGATATCCACAGCCGCAACACCGGGACGATCTTCTACTCGAGCAATCTCAGGGGCCGCTCAATACCCGATATCAAGGGCGCGCACCGCTACGACGTCGACTGGGACGTGGGTCCGTTGCGCGTCGGCGAATTCATAATGGCCCCCTACGATGTGGTCATTGCCACACCCGCGGCGCAGGTCGAGGGCGTCATGGAGGGTTATGCGGAGGTCTGTGCCGCGCTACTCGTGCTGATGCTGGCGATGAGCATCGCCATCGGCCTTGGCTTGAGCCGTCTCGCGCTGCGCCCAGTGCGCCTGATACGCGCGACCGCGAACCGCATCGGCTCCGAGAACCTGAGCGAGCGCATTGCGGTAGCCACCGTCAAGGACGAGATTTCCGACCTGGCACGGCTTCTGAATGCGATGTTCGATCGGCTCGAAGCCTCCTTCAAAAACGTGCGCCGCTTCGCGGCCGACGCCTCACACGAGCTCAAAACGCCGCTGTCCCTCGTCAGGCTGCACGCCGAAAAGCTGCTCGCCGCCAGCACTCTCAGTCACGAGAATGAAGAGGGAGTACAGACGCTGCTCGAGGAGCTGACGCGGGTCAACGCAACGATCGACGAGCTGCTGTTCCTGTCGCGCGCCGAGTCGCGCAGCATCACACTCGAGCTGTCGCCGCATGATCCGGCCGGCGTGCTTGCCAATTTCAACGTCGATGCGCAGGTGCTGGCCGAGCACCATGGGGTGCATTTCTCCTACACCCACGAGGGCAGCGGTCGCGCGCTCTGCGAACCGCGCTGGGTGCGCCGCGTGCTCCTGAACCTCATCAGCAACGCCATAAACGCCTCGCCCGCCGGCGGCCACATCCGGCTGCGATCGGTCTTGAGCGCCGATCAGTGGCGCGTCGAGATCGAGGATGAAGGATGCGGCGTGCCGAGCGCCGAGCGCGAGCACATCTTCGACCGTTTCGTGCGACTGAAGTCTGCCGCGCAGCCGAAACTCGAGGGCACTGGCCTCGGGCTCGCCATTTGCCGGGGTATCATCGACCTGCACAAGGGAAGGATTCGGGCTGAAACCGGCAGCGACGGGCGCGGGCTGCGCGTAGTGTTCGAGATACCGGCGCAGACACCCGCACCGCGGGCGCCGAACCCCAGCCCTGATGCGCTGACACCAGCCACGTCAAGGTGATTTTGAGCGCGCTGATTGGGGATCAGCCGGCGGCCGACACACGTACATAACGCTGAGCCAGTGCCGGCAGCACCAGCAGATTCAGCAGCGTCGACGACAGCAGACCGCCGAGCACTGTCACCGCCATAGGTCCCTCGATCTCCTGACCAGGGCGGTGCAGGCCAAAGGCGAGCGGCGCGAGTCCGAGCGCGGTAACGGCGGCGGTCATCAGGATGGGGATCAGCCGTTCGTTCGCGCCGCGCATCACCAGTTCGGCATTCCACACCGCTCCCTCGACCTCGACCAGATGCTCATAGTGCGCGAGCTGCAGGATCGCGTTACGGGCGCTGACCCCGAACACCGTTACCAGTCCCACCACGGTTCCGAGCGAAATCCCCACTCCGGTAGTGGCGATCGCGAAGACGCTGCCGATCAGGCTGAACGGCAGATTCGCCAACACCAGCCAGCTGTTGATCCGCCAATGAAACGAAATGAACAGGATTACCAGAATCAGAGCCATTGCGAACGTGGAGTAGAGTATCAGTTCGTTGCGCGTCTGTTGTTCCGCGGCAGCGGCGCCGGTGTACTCGAGGTACACCCCAGCCGGAAGCGCAACGGCTGCGGCTATAGTTCGCTGCGCCTCCTGTACCACTGCCTGGAGCGATCCGCCGCGGACGTTGAACGTCACGCTTACCCGGCGCTGCCCACCGTCATGTTCGATGCTGTAGCGATCCTGCGTCACATTGACCCGGGCGACCTGCGACAGCGGTACAGGGCCGAGGGGACTTGCGATCAGGAGGCGGGCAAGTTGCGCCGGCTGATGCCGCCAAATTTCAGGCAGCAGCACCGCGACTTCGGCGGTCCGGGTGCCGTGGAAGGTCTGCCCGACACTCGCCCCCGCGTAAGCGGTTTCCACAGTGTCGAGCACGTCCTGCACCTTGAGCCCGGTGGCGGCGAGTGCCTGCGGTACGAGCTGGATCGCAATCGCCGGCGTGCCGCTCTGCCGCTTGAATTGCAGATCCACTATGCCCGTAACCCTGGCAAGAGCAGCTGCCACCTTGGCGCCAGTCGCATCCAGAACATCCAGGTCATCCCCGAATACCTTGATCGCGACTTGCGCCGTCTCGCCACTCAGGCTCTCGCTGATGCGGTCCCCGAGAAACGTGACCACCTCGCTCTGTATGCCTGGATAGCGCTCGAGAATGCCGCGCAGCTCTTCCTGGGCGGCGCTCTGATCGACCTTGGCGTCGGGCTTCAGCTCGACGTGGAACTCGCTGCGGTGCGGGCCCCAGGTGTCCTCGCTCAGCTCGGCTCGTCCGACTTGCTGCTCGATGCTCTTGACGTATGGCAGCGCCAGTACCTCGGCACTGACCCTTCTGCCGAGCGCCAGCATTTCATCCAGCGAGGTACCCGTGACGGAGCTCGATACCTGCATCACAAAGTGCCCCTCGCGAAAGTCCGGCATGAAGGTGCCCCCCAGGAACGGCAGCGCAGCTCCTGCAGCAATCACGAGCCCTATCAGCGCCAGCATCGCAACCTTCAAATGTCTGCCGACGTGATGCACTGACCAGCGCTGTACGCCCTTCAGGCGCTGCAGCCAGCCGGCCTCAGTTCGTTCGTCGTGATGACGGAGAAACAGGGCGCACAGCGCCGGTGTCGAGGTCATCGCCACCAGGAGTGATGCGACCACCGCGATGATGAACGCCAGCGCGAGCGGACCCACGAAGCGGCCTTGCACGCTGGAAGTGAACAATTCCGGAAGAAAAACGACGACGACGACTGCGGTGGCGTAGATCACCGGCCCCCGAACCTCGAGGGAGGCTTCGCGGATGATCTCAAGCCGTGGCCTCGGCGCCTCCAGCCGGACGTTCTCGCGCAGCCGCCGCAATATGTTCTCGATGCCGATGATCGCATCGTCCACCAGCACGCCGAGCGCCACGGCGAAGCCGCCCAGGGTCATGGTGTTGAGGGTGAGACCCATGCGATTGAGCACAGCGACCGCGGCGAGCAGTGACAGCGGTATGGCGGTGAAGGCAATGAACGCTGCGCGCGTGTCTCGTAAAAAGAGGTACAGCACGGCAAGGATCAGGACGGCAGCCAGAGCCAGGGACGTCTGCAAGTTCCCGAGTGCGCGTTCGATGAAATTAGCGGGTCGGTGCAGCTGCGGATATAGCGTAATGCCTTGCGCCGTGAGGGCCGGTTTGAGAGCCGCGAGCGAGCGCTCGACCGCCAGACTGGTCGTCAGCGTATTGGCACCGTATTGGCTTGCGAGGGAAATCAGCACCCCCGGCTTGCCCATGATCAGCGCGTCGCCGAAGCGAAGCGCTGGCGCCACCTTCACCTCGGCGAGATCGCGCAGCAATATCGGCGTGTTGTTGCGCACCGTGATGACGGCCGCGCCGAGGGCCGCAACGTCGGGCGCGGGAGTCGGGGATTTGATCAGAACGCGTTGGGAGGCGAGATCAATGAAGCCGGCGCCCCGCAACGGCAGCGCCGTGCGCGCCGCATCGGCCAGCTCGGCAATGGTGACGTTGTAGCTCGCGAGCTTGCGCATGTCCGGAAGAATTTGAATCTGCCGCAGATCGCCGCCGAAAACGATGACGTGCGCGACTCCCGGCACGGCGAGCAGCCGGGGCTTGATCACCCAGTCCGCGGTGTCGCGCAGCGTATAGGCGTCGACTTTGTCGGACAGCAGGCCGATCTTGAGCAGATCCATGGTGCTGGACACCAAGGGCGACAGTTTTGGCGTGCCGACGCCCGTGGGCAGCGTGCTGCCGAGTTCCGACAGCCGCTCGGATATACCCTGGCGCGCCACGTGCACATCGACACCGCTGGAAAACGTGATGGTCACGACCGACAACCCAGGGATGGATTCGGAACGCAGGGTCGCGAGCCCCGCCGCGCCACTTACGGCATTCTCGATCGGCCTGGTGACCAGTTCCTCGACCTGTTGCGGTGCGAAGCCGTGGGCCTCGGTCTGTATGTCGACCTGGGAGGGGACAAATTCCGGAAATACGTCCAGCGCCGAGTGCAGCGCGCCCCATGCCCCCAGCAAGAGCGCGAGCAGCGTCAGCGCGGTCACCGACCCATGGTGCCGCACGCAAAGTGCGACCAATGCGCGCATCATGGCTAGTCCGCCGCCGAAGCGCCGAGTTCACGCGCCAACAGTTGTCCCGCCGACGTCGTGACGACCTTGGCGCCGGCTGCAATGCCGTCCCTGACGAAATAGCCCTCGTCCGTGGGGATGCCGGCGTCGATTTCAGTACGCGCGAACACGCCCGGTTTCTCCTCGATGTAACACCAGTATTTGTCGCCGCTGATCACCACCGCAGCGAAAGGGATGACGACACCGGCTGCGGCTGCGCCGAGGGGTGCCCGCGCCAATAACCGTTCCCCCTCGCTGGCATCGCTGCCCTTCACGAGCGCAAAGAAGCTCTTCCCTGGAACGCTGGCATCCGCGGGGGCGCTCCACACCGAGTCCGATCCAAAGCTGCCGCTCTGCGATTCCCCGAGATGCGCCAAGCGCAGCTTTGCAGGAACTGCCGAACCGAGGGCACCGAGAGGGAAAGTCACGCGTGTGAGCTTGCTCTCGCCGCTCGCAAGCGCGGCCAACTCAGGACTACTGTAGTTGCCTTTCCACGGCGCATTTCGACCATAGGTCGCTGACAAGCGCCGCTCAGCCAGCACCAGCGCCGCCTGATCGACGGCCGCCTGACGCTCGGCCGCTTCCTGCGCCTCGACGGATGGCGCGCCGGGTGTGCCGGCCAGGCTGCGCGCGCGCGCCAGTGCGGCGCGACTCTGGCGCTCGACCGCGGCTGCCGTGTTCAGATCAGCGATCGACTGCGCGATGGCTTCACGTGTAAGCACAAACGCAAAGCCGGTACTCTCGGGCGCCTGCTGCGTGGCCACCACAGGCGTGATCTTGATGCCCATCTTGTCGATCGCATCTGGCTTCAGCGTCACGCCCGGTGCTTCGGCCGCGGCGTTGTCTTTCGCATCCCCCGCTGGGGCTTGCGCAGTGGACGGAGCCTGCCGACAGGCTGCGACAGACAGCAGAGCCGCGCACAAGGCCGCGACCCACGGTGCTGGGACGGACGGCCGTACCGAGCATTTCCTAGCCGCAGACCGCAAAGAGCCCTGGATCACATACATCGGTGCGCCTTCCAACGACTACGAGCTCGCCGCACTCGCGCCCGAACGGCCGGGTGCCGGTGAGGCCGGCGGCGCAGCCCCAATGCTCCATCCGCCGCCCAGCGCCTTGCACAGGGCGATCAGGCCCTGCAGGCGTGCCAGCCTGTACTGGGTGAATTGATCGCGAGCTGCAGATACGCTTCGTTGCGACTGAAGTAGCGTAAGGAAATCCCCCGAGCCCCTCTGGTACCGTAGCCGCGCTCCCTCAAAGGCTCGTTCACTCTCGGCCACGCTCCCCTTTTCGAATTCACGCACAGCGTCCAGGTGCTGTAAGGCGGTAAGCGCCTTCTCAACGTCGACCAATGCCGCGACCACAGCTCCCCGGTAAGCTGCAAGGAGTTCCCGCTCGCGGGCCGCCGTTTCGTCCCGCTGCGCCCGCAAGCGGCCGTGATCGAAAATCGGCTGGGTCAGGTTGGCCGCCAGCGCGTACGAGGGACCGACACCAGGAATGGTGAGAACGGTTGCCGGCAGTGCAGGGTTCTGCACGCCTGCGCTGACGGTGAGAGTGAGACTCGGGAGCATTGCGGCGCGCGCGGCAGCAAGATTGGCGCTGGCGGCCCGCAGATTTGCTTCCGCGGCCACGACATCGGGGCGGCGGGTGAGTAACTCCGAGGGCAGGTCGGACGCCACGGCAGGCTCTTTGAGCAAATCGAGCGACTTGCCCTCGACCGCGAAATTCTCCGGGACACGTCCGAGCAACAGTGCAAGCGCGGCGCGCGCCTGCGCCTCGGACTGCTCCAGGTCCGATACGGCGATTTGGGCCGCGTAGACAGCGGCTTTTTGCTCGGCCAGCTCCACCGGGTTCGCTACTCCGGAGTCGAAGCGAGCCTGGACGACTTCGAGCACCTTCTGCGTGGCATCCAGGTTTGCCCGCGCAATCGTCAGCCGCTCGCGCAACGCCAGCACCTGGAAGTACTCGTCGGCTACACCGCCCAGCATGGTCAACGCTACCGTGTCGCGTTCCGCCCGGGAAGCGCCAGCCTCCAGCAGCGCCGCATTCGCGGTCGCGCGATTCCTTCCCCAGAAGTCAACCTCGTAACTGGCGGAGAGCATCGCGAGCCAATCGAACTCGTGACCCGATCCCTGCTGCGAATGCCCCCCGAGATAGTTGGCGTTCGCGTTGCCGTCGAGTATCGGCAAGAGTGCCGCTCCCGCCTGGCGGGCGCGCGCATCCGCTTGCGTCACACGCTCGCGGGCGGCGGTCAAATCCCAGTTGTTGCTGACGGCCAGATCAACGAAGCTGTTCAGCTCGTCGCTGCCAAATCCGCGGTACCAGTCCTGGGTTGGCCAGGACCCGCGCACAGTCGCGCCATGCTCGAACGACGGCGGCATGTCTCGCGCCGGCTGCACCGGTTTCCCGGCGACGCAAGCGCAGGCGAGCATGGCGCACAAGCAAGCCGTCGCGAGCCCTTTGCCCGATGCCGCGGTGTCACGCATTGAAAGAGTCCACCAGCACCGCCCCTAATTGGTCCGGACGTGACGCTAGCATTTGTTTCTGAATTCAATCTAAATCGCCCTCTGGGATCCTTCCGAAGAGTGCTGCATCCAGCTTACGCAACCCGCCGAGAGCGTCCCCCGCAATCTCGAGCTGCCGCTCCACGGCGGACTGGCACCGATCATCGGCAAGGTATGCGGTCAGAGGGCGACTACCCGGAGAGTGGCCAGCACGCACTACCGGCGCGGCGCGCTACGTGGCCGCGGCGACGGCGCCCTGCCAGAAACTGCCGCGCACCCATCGAGGTCATCTGCATCTACTGCGCGGGCGGCACCGTGATGGGTGAACCGCTGACCGAATTCACCGTGAGCAGCATTCGCGCCATCGGCGGCACGCTCGCCGCGCAGCTCGCGGCGTGGCCCGCGTTCCGCGAGGTTTCCGATCACACAGACGACGAGAGCTATTTCGCCAACCACTGCCCCCGGTGCGGCGCGCTGCAGGAGGACCTGTACCTGCATTCGGAGCCGGACCAGCCGTTCTTCAGCATCCCGCGAGCCGAACCAACGGTTTACAAAGCGTCCGGAGATCTTCGGCACATTTGTAAGTGACTGACCTAACTAACGTTGCTCGCGGGACGCCCGTTGCATTTGTCACGACTGAGCAGCGAAAAGCAGGGCTTATTCCCACAAAATTCCCACATCAGTTTGGAGGGGTAAATCGGTTAAAGAACACATACTTGTGGGGACTTCAGATCTCCGCCGCTGGGCGAAATACGGGTCCCAAAAAAAAGCCTCGCGCTCTGCGGGGCTCAAGCTTTGGCGCGAATATGGGGCGCTACGTCAGCATAAAGACGGCTTA
>Ga0137418_10001324_pt1 | contig 22762 bp, 12 predicted proteins | sample CZODoug3_1_2_16f_FD_122242 | JGI IMG/M metagenome (GOLD analysis project Ga0137418, IMG submission 122242) | Vadose zone soil fungal communities from Angelo Coast Range Reserve, California, USA - CZODoug3_1_2_16fungal (Hybrid Assembly) | ecosystem: Environmental > Terrestrial > Soil > Vadose...
GGCGGACGAGCTCGATCGCCGCGTCCAGATACTCCCGGCACCGTTTATACGCGTCGATCATCGCGTGCGACGCGTAGCCGATGGTGAAGCAGCGGTAGTAGCACGTGCGATATCCCATGAACGAGTGGAGGATGTCGTAATAGACCGGATCCCCCGGGCGCAGCACGCGATCGGAAAACACATGCGGGTGCGGGTTGCAACGCTCGCCGGAGATGGCATTCACCGCTTCGACGTATTCCGAGCCGAGATCGTACAGGACCTTGTTCACCAGGCCCACGGCTTCGCTCTCGCGCATCCCGGGCTTCATCGCCATGTACAAGTCGTGATAGGCGGCATCCACCATCATGGCCGACGTATTGAGCAACGAGATTTCGTCCTGCGTCTTGATCACCCGCGCGTCGGACAAGACCTGCTGGCCGTCGACGACGGTAATGCCCTCCCGCTGCAAGGCAAAGAGCACCGGCGGCTCGGCGATGTCAACGCCGAGCGGCTCTTTTTGGAGGCCCCTCATCTCGAGCTCGACGCGGATTTTCCGGGCCACATCCTCGGCGCGTCCCATCTCGGGCGACATCGCCCCGCGCAGCAGCGAAATCCCGGCCCGGGAGCGCTCGCCCAGCCAGGGGCAGTACAGCTGATGATGCCGGGCGGCCGACCCAAAGTCCCAGAGAATCGGTTCGTCGTTCTGCGGCAGCAGCGTGAAGCGGCTGATCTTGTCCTGCGCCCAGGTGCCGATGTGCGTGGCCGTGAGGTAGCGCACGTTGTTCATGTCGAAACAGAGCAGCGAGCCCATTTCCGACTTGGCCAGAGCGGTTTGGGCGCGCGCCAGACGCTCACGGCGCAAGCGGTCAAAGTCGATGCGCTGTTCCCAATCGACTGCCATCGTCCCGTGCGTTTTCAGTCCCACGTCACACCTCGTGCTTCAGAATTTTCCGTGCGCCCAGCTTCCCTGCGCTCGGCTTCGCTGCGCTGGACCTAACTGCGTTTGACCATGGCCCGCGCTGCCTCGAACACCGTCTGCCCCGTCGGCACGGTCACGTCCTCGAGTGGCGGCGAAAATGGAATCGGCACATGCATCGCGCCCATCCGTTTGACCGGAGCGTCCAGGTCATAGAATGCGCCCGAAGCCACCACGGCGGCAATTTCCGCGGTGACCCCGTAGCGCTCATAGCCTTCATCGAGCACAATGGCCCGCGACGTCTTCTTCACGGATGCAAGCAACGTCTTCTCGTCGAGCGGCCAGGTTGTGCGCGGATCGACCACCTCGGCGCTGATTCCGATTTGCGCCAGCAAAACAGCCGCTTCGAGAGCCACCTGCACCATACTGCTGGTCGCGATCAAAGAAATGTCGTCGCCCGCGCGCTTGATGTCCGCAACGCCCAGCGGAACGACGTAGTCTTCCGCCGGAACCGGGCCCTTGAGTTTGTACATCATCTTATCTTCGAAAATGATGACCGGATTGTCGTCGCGAATGGCAGACTTCAGCAGTCCCTTCACGTCATAGGGAGTTGAGGGAAGAGCCACCTTCAGCCCCGGAATATGGCTGAACCACGCATGCAGAGATTGCGAGTGCTGTGCCGCCGACCGCCGCGTGGCACCCAGCGTTGTCCGCATGACCATCGGGACCTTCCACTTTCCGCCCGACATGTAGTGCACTTTGGCGGCCTGATTCACCATCTGGTCCATGGTCAGCGTAATAAAGTCGCCGAACATGATGTCAACCACGGGACGCAGCCCGGTCATGGCCGCGCCCACGCCCACGCCCGTGAATCCGGCTTCGGAAATCGGCGTGTCGATGACGCGCTCTTTCCCGAACTCCGCGACGAGTCCGGAAAGAACCTTGAAGGGCGTCCCCGCCTCGGCCACGTCTTCCCCGAAAATGCACACGGTTGGATCGCGGCGCATCTCCTCGGCCAGCGCTTCATTCACAGCTTGGGCGTAGGTCAGCTCCCGGCTCACCTCCGGCTTACTTGACGGCATAAACATGCTGCTCCACTTCTTCCACTCCGGGATAGGGAGCTGCAATGGCAAACTGCACCGCCGCATCCATCTCGACTTCCAGTTCCGTCTCGATCTTCTGCAGCGCCCGGATATCGGCAATTTTTTCGCTCTTCAGCCACGCCGCAAAATTCAGAATCGGGTCACGCTCGCCCTTCCAGGTTTGCTCCTCCTGCTTGCTGCGGTAGTATTCGCGGCTGATGTCGCCGACGTGATGCCCGGTGTACCGGTACGTGTTGCACATGAGGAACGCGGGCCCCTCGCCTTGGCGCGAGCGGTCAATCAACCTTTCCGCGGTGGCATGAACCGCGCGCACGTCCTGCCCATCCACGCTCTCCGCCGGCAATCCGAACGCGGTCGCGCGCGACAGAATATCTCCCGCTGTCGTCTCCGAGAAATGTGTGTACTCGTTGTACAGATTGTTCTCGCATACGTAAATCACCGGCAGCTTCCACAGCTGGGCCAGATTCATGACCTCGTAGAGCACGCCCTGCCCCAGCGCCCCTTCGCCAAAAAACGAAACCGCCACGCGCCCATTGCCCAGCCGCTTCGCCGAAAACGCGGCGCCCGTCGCAATCCCCAGACTCCCGCCGACAATCGCATTGGCCCCCAGGTTGCCGGTGGTCGGATCGGCAATGTGCATGGACCCGCCCTTGCCACGGCAATACCCGTCGACCTTTCCCAAAAGCTCGGCGAACATCCGGTCCGGCGTAGCGCCCTTGGCCAGGCAATGCCCGTGGCCACGATGCGTGCTGGTGATGTAGTCTTCGCGCCTCAGGGCCTCGCAAATGCCCACCGCCACCGCTTCTTCCCCGGAATACAAATGTGCCAGACCCGGCATCAGCGCTCGCGTGTAGAGCTGGTTCACCCGCTCCTCGAAGGCGCGGATGGCCGCCATCTTGCGGTACATCCCGAGAAGCCGCTCCGTCCCCAGCTCCGACCCGCCTCGCGGCTCCTGCAACGCCGTCGTCATTTCGCGACCTCAGTTTTCACGCCCGACATTTTCGCCAGCACGTCAAACATCACGGCAAAATCCAGCTTCTCCCAGCCCATACCTCGCGCCGCCGTAAGGAATTCGTTGGAGGCCGCCGTGGTCGGCATGGGCACGTTCAGCTTGCGGCCGAGTTCCATCGCCAGCAGCATGTCCTTCTGCATCATGTTGACGTCAAACCAGGCCACTTCCGGCTGTTGCAGCACGAAGGGCCCACGGTATTGAATCATGGGCGAAGCTATGGCGCTGTGCGTCAGCACGTCCACAGCCACCTCGCGTGCAATCCCGCTTTTTTCCGCGATCAGAACGCCTTCGGAAAAAGCCATCATCTGCACGGCCAGGCTCAGATTCGACGCAATCTTCATACACAGCGCCAGCCCATTGCTGCCCACATGCGTCACTTTCGGGCCAATGTCCTGTAACAGCGGCTTCACCTTCTCGAAGGTTTCCGGCTTACCGCCCACCATCACGGAAAGCTTGCCTTGCTGCAACGTGATCACGCTGCCGGAAACCGGCGAGTCCACCATGTCCGCACCCGTCGCCCGGACCTTCTCCGATAGAGCCCGGCTAAACTCCGGGCTGACCGTACTCATCTCGATGAGCGTCTTTCCCCGGCCCAAGGCCGCGAGCATTCCATCCGGCCCTTCCGCAATCTCTTGCAGCGCCGCGGTGTTCGTCACCATGGAGAAGGTCGTGTCGGCCGCGGCGGCCACGGCGCGCGGAGAATCCGCCCAGCGCATGCCCTTGTCCATCAGCCACTGCGCTTTCGCACGCGTCCGGTTATGGCCCGTCACGGTGTGGCCTTTTTCCAGCAAACGGGCAACCATATTGCCGCCCATCACTCCCAAGCCAACAAAACCCAGATTCGCCATCTTGCCAGAACCTTCAGCCTTTCCCGAACCAGTACAGAAATCGACTTGCGATTTTAGTTTTGCGTCTTCGGCTCACTCGGCGCCACCGAGGAATCCGCGCGCACCTGCCGCAGGTGAGCCTGCATGGCTTCCCGCGCTTTCACCGGATTCCGCGTCTCCACCGCTTCCAGAATCCGCCGGTGATGCACCTGACCCCGGTCGGGCCCGCCCTCTACTTCGAAGATGCGGATGCGTTGTTCGCGCAGCAACCCGACAATGGAGTCGATCAACGACAGAATCAACGGATTTGCCGCCGCTTCCGCCAGCGCCAGATGGAAATCCAGATCCGCCTCAATGTAGGCTTCGGGCTCCATCCGCTGCCGGTCCATCACTGCAATCGCCTCGCGCATCATGGCCAGCTGGCTTTCCTCAATGCGCGTCGCGGCCAAGGCTGCAATCTCCGGCTCCAGAATCTCCCTCACTTCCTCGAGGTGGATGGAGTTATCGGCCTGCCCAATCTTGAGCATCAGGTCGAGCGATTGGCGAATCGCGCGCGAAGTCCCATCGGTGATGAAGGTTCCACGCCCGGAATAGGCCTCGACCAAACCTTTTTCGTGCAGCGCCTTGATGGCTTCGCGCACGGCTGTGCGGCTGACGCCAAACCGAACCGCCAGCTCGCGCTCGGCAGGAAGCTGGTCTCCGGGCTTCAGTGCGCCCTTCAGAATCGAGTCTTCGATCTGTTCTACGATCTGCTCATAAAGCCGTGAGGTTCGCACCGCCTTATACATCTGTCGCTCCTCAATCACGCGCAGGCCTCGATCTTTGTTATTCATGCTGACAATCATGCTGGCAATCATGCCCTGGGCCGTATATCGGTCGTCATTGTACGACTAGACAACTTCATATAAGCTGCAAAGCACAAATAGTCCCAATTTAGCGATTAAGTAAGGTATGTGGCGCGGCCCATTGGTCATACCACTATACCGGAGGACGAGACCGTTTCGTCAAGGACTTTTTCTTAAACGTTAAACATTGCTTGACTTTTGGAATTGGACAGTGGTAGAGCTGTCTGACCACGGTAAAGCAACGCCTCAAGAGCGGAGTCTTTCACAATGCTGCCAATCTGCACCCTTCCGAACGAGAACCGGCCCTTCCGTCTCACCCTCCTCCTCACCCTCCTGGCTTGCCTTTTGAGCCTCCCGGCTGATTCGCAGACGACCACCGGCCGTATTCTCGGCACCATCACCGACCCCTCTGGCGCCACCGTGAACGGCGCGGTCGTGACCGTCACGGATGTGGAACGCGGCACGGTTCGCACCTTCACTACCGAGAGCAGCGGCGCCTATGCCGCGCTCAACCTCATCCCGGGTCTGTACAAAGTTCGCGTGGAAGCCACGGGCTTTAAGACGGTGGAGCGCACCGGCATCCAACTGGAAGTCGCCAGCGACGCGCTCGTTGACCTGGCGCTGCAGCCGGGCAATGTCGTCGACGTGGTGACCGTCACGGAAGAGGTGCCACTGATTAACGCGACCTCGGCCACGCTGGGCGGCACCCTCAGCAACAAAGAGATCAACGACCTGCCGCTGAATGGCCGCAACTACGAGAACCTGTTGCAACTGCGGCCGGGAATTACGCGCTATCCCGGGGGTGGATTTTCCACCACCAGCAGCAACGGCCTCCGCGCCGAGGACAACGTCTTCTTAATCGATGGACTCTTCAACAGCGAGCCCTACTCGGGCCAAAACATCATCAACGGTGCCGGGATCGCGGGCGACTCGGCGACCATCCTCCCCATCGATGCCATCCAGGAATTTAATGTCCAGGTGAATCCTGCCGCCGAATACGGCTGGAAGCCCGGAACCATCGTGAACGTCGGACTCAAGTCGGGCACGAATACCCTGCACGGTACTGGCTACGCTTTTGGCCGTGACACGCCACTCGATGCCCGCAACTATTTCAATACGGTCGCATCCGGCCCCAAGAATCCCAGAAATCTGGAGCAGTTCGGCGGAACGGCGGGCGGAGCGCTGGTGAAGGACAAGGTTTTCTTTTTCGGCGGCTATGAAGGTCAGCGTTACACGGTTGGCAACTCATTTGGGATCCAAAGCCCCGCCACGGTCGGGCTGCCCAACGCGAGCAACTGCACTTTTATTGCTTCGGGCGACTGCACGAACAGCCTTGCGGATGCGATTGCCGACGTTCAGGCGGCTGGAATCACCGTGAGCCCCGCCAGCCTGAAGATTGCCGGATGCACCGCGGCGGGCGTTTGCGATGGCACCGGGTTCCCGACCAACGACGGCACCAATCCCAACGGCCCCTCTTCCATCATCAACGGTTTCCCGAATACCGTGAGCGCCGACAACTTCATCGCCAAGGCCGACGTTCACCTCAACGATCGTAACTCCGTGACCGGAATGTATTTTTACGGCAACAACAATGGAACGGTGGAAGACTTCCCTGAGTTGCAGCCCAAATGGCAGAGCTTAATTCATACCCGCGCTCAGGTGGTTGGCGGGAGTTGGACGTTCTTTCCCAATTCGCGCTGGGTCAATGAAGCCCGCTTCGGGTACAACCGCCTCTATCAACCGAGCCTCAACAAAGACCACGCCGTCGATCCCGCGGCGGCCTATGGTTTGAATACCGGGGTGCCCGTTTCTTCCCTGTCCGGCGGTTTGCCGAGAATCGGGTGGTTTGGCGAGTTCCAGGCCGTCGGCGGCTTCAAGTGGCCCAAGCTGCAGGGTCCGGACACGCGAATCCAATTCCTCGATCACATCACCTACACCACCGGAAAGCACACGATTAAGTTTGGAGGCGAAGTGCATCGCAACGGGGTCAGCGGCGGCGCCTTTGGCAACGCCCGAGGCAGCGTAAACTTTGGCGGGGGCGCCGCTTTTGCTACCTCGTCGGCGCTGGAGGACTTCTTCGCCGGCCTTCCGACCAATGGCTCGGTCCTTTCCGGCGACCCGAGACGGCACCTGAGCGACTGGTCGTATGCTGCCTTTTTGCAGGACGACATGAGGGTTTCACCCACGTTCACCCTCAATCTCGGTTTGCGTTACGAATTGAATACCGCGCTCAAGGAAGAGCACGACCTGATCGCAAACTTCGATCCGAACGCCGGGCTGGTGCAGGTGGGTAAGCAAATCAAGGCTCCGTTCCAAACGAACCATGCCAACTTCGCGCCACGGGCGGGCTTCGCCTGGGACATCGGCGGCCAAGGCAAGACGGTGGTTCGCGGCGGCGGCGGGATCATGTACGAAAACGTGAACTGGCAGGCCTATCTCGCCTTTAACAATAGCTTTGGTCTCACCAGTATTCCGACCGGCGCTCAAATTGACGGCGCGGCTGGTCCTGGCTCCATTCAAGTCGGCAATCTTTCCATCGGTACGCCGTCTGCAGCCTGGGATACAAGTCCCATTTTCGCCAGTGCGGGTCAACTCTCTTGTGACAGCGGAGCACCTTGCTCCATCCTGGGCGTCGACCGAAAAATCACCACGCCGTACGTCTACAACTGGATGTTCAGCCTGCAGCAAGCCATCACCTCGAATCTGTCCTTGGAAGTCGCCTACGTCGGGAACCACGGAAAGAATCTCATCGGAATCCGGGATATCAACCAGCCGCCCGTCGGATCGGGCTGGCCCGCGGCCAGCATCGCGGCATGCATAGCCTCGGGGTACACCGACGCTACCTTCTGCGCGCCCGACAGCACGGGACTCGAGGAAGCGAATCGCCCGTTCGCCGGTAAGTTCGACTACCTTGGCAACATTTTCCAAATGGCAAACGTTTACAAGTCGAACTACAACGGGTTGCAAGCGACTGTCACCGCGCGCAACTATCATGGCTTGAGCATGATCGCGGGCTACACGTATTCTCATGCCCTCGATGATGTGGGAGCCAATTGGGACTTTGGCTATGGATACGGACTCCCGGTGGATTCGACACGTCCTGGCCTCGAATACGCGAGCAGCGATTTTGACGCGCGCCACCGCCTCACACTCTCTCTCACCTACCTTTTGCCCGGCAAGAAGGGATATGGCCAGTTGCTCGAAGGTTGGCAGGTGAATTCGATTGTTGTTTTGACCAGCGGCCAGCCTTGGGGACCGATCGACCTGGCCACTGACGTAAGCGGAACGGGCGGCTTACCCTTCAGTCCGCCCGCGACGAGTCCGAACCGCTGGGACTTTTTTGGCAAGACGACTGATTTCAAGCCCACGACCAGTGGAATCCCCTACTTTGCCGGGGCGTCCAATGGAACCTGCGCCACCAAGGCTTTGGCGCTGGACGGCGGCAGTGCCGGACCGGCAACGGCCGCCCTCAACTTGTTCGGCTGCTACGCCGCTGGAAATTCCATCATGATTCCGCCAGGCCTCGGAACGTTGGGCACGATGAGCCGCAACACTTTCCGCGATACAGGCTTCAAGAATCTCGATATTTCGCTGGCCAAGAACTTCAAGTGGGGCGAGCGCTTTGGGGCTCAGGCCCGCTTGGAAATCTTTAACCTTCTGAACCACCCCAATCTGGCGAATCCATACGGCGGGCAAAACGGCTTCGGATTCAACGATCCAGGAGCACAGCCTTTCGGTTGCGCTTGCGCGACTCCAGACGTTTCCGCCGCCAATCCGGTCATCGGTTCGGGAGGCAGCCGCTCCATGCAAATCGGATTGAAGCTTACCTTCTAACTCGATGGCATCCTGCAACACTTTTTCCGAAGGGGCCGGAGTTCAAGCCGGCCCCGTTTTATTCCCCTTGAAAAGGATCAATTCCGTGCTGACGCTGGTAGACGGTTGTCGATGCCGAAGGCGAACCCTATTCTTCGCAAGCTGTCTGGCCTGCTTGGTTTCGCTAAGGACACCTTGCTTTTCGCAGCAGAGCCCCGAGCGAACGCTCGACGAAATCAAGACGGAAGCCATTCATCGCGCCGAGAACGGCATGTATCCCCTGATCGGCCTGGACCCCGCGGATGTGAAAGAGGCTTTCGCCTCGATTCATACCTCCGACAAAGACGAGTGGGCCGCGGGCTTCATGGGCGTGGCCGACCGCTACATGGCGGAGGCGAAGGCGCTGGAGGCTTCCAAAGACAAGCCGGATCCCACCCAAGCCAACGCCGATTACATTCGCGCCTGGCGTTTGTATTCCTTCGGGCGCTGGCCCGTGCCCGCTTCTCCGGGCAAAAAGCAGTCCTACGCGAAGGCGATCGAGGCATTTCTCGCGCACGCGCGATTCTACGATCCGCCGCTCGAAGTGGTGCACATTCCGTTTGAAGGGAAAACCATCACCGGCTACCTGCGCCTGCCGAAAGGTACGACTGGACCCGTTCCGATGGTTCTTGCCATCAACGGACTCGACAGCCGCAAGGAAGACCTGACGGAAAACTTTTCGGCGATTTTGGCTCAGGGAGTCGGTTACCTCGCCGTGGATGGCCCCGGCACCGGACAGGCGCCGATTCAGGTCAGCGAGACCGCCGACCGCATGTTGTCGCGCGTGATCGACTACCTCGAAACCCGCCCTGAAGTGGATAAAACCCGCCTTGCCGTCCACGGCGTAAGCTGGGGCGCATATTGGGCCACCAAGCTTTCCATTGTGGAACATGCGCGCTTGCGCGCGGTGACGGCGCAGTCTCCGGCGATTCACGAGTTCTTTCAAAAGGAATTCATCGAAGGCAAGCTGGTGGGCAACCGGGAGTATTTGTTTGACCAGATTCCCGCGCTCATGTCCGTCTATGACGGTGTTACGACCCTGGGCGAGCTGGTTGCCGCCGCACCCAAGATGTCGTTAAAAGCCCAGGGTCTGCTCGGCAAACCGACCACTCCCATGCTGGTCATTGGCGGCACGCTGGACACGCAGGTTCCGATTTCCGAAGCCTATCTGCTGCTCGATAGCGGCGATGTGCCAAAGGAAGCATGGATCAACCCCAAGGGCGGGCACTTGGGCCGGCAAGTCAAGATCTGGCCGGATCCGGTCATTTTTAGGCAAGTCATCATACCCTGGCTTCTGCGGGCGCTGGATGTTCACAGCCCGGAAGCTCCTGTTGCGGAAAATCGCGTCACAGCTCCACCCGCTCCTGCCACCAAGGTGCTCGGCCACGAATAAGGTTCTGCGGCAAGCCCGCCGAATCATCTGCTAGAGGTTCGCTTCGGTGAACGCCAACGAGGATTATCGGATGCCAGTGTCCACCGAACCCGTGCCGCAAATCGTTCCTCCGCGCAAGCAGCCGCTCTACGCCACGCTCTGGGTACAGGTCACGATCGCGATGACGCTGGCGGTGGCGCTCGGCGCGGTCAGTCCGGAACGGGCCATCGCCATGAAGCCGCTCGGCGATGCCTTCATCCGACTGATTACGATGATCATCACGCTGATCATCTTCTGCACTGTGGTCTCCGGCATTGCCGGGATGCAGGACATGAAGAAGGTAGGGCGCGTTGGCGGCAAGGCTTTGCTTTACTTCGAGGTCGTCTCCACGATAGCGCTGTTCCTCGGTTTGCTCGTCGGCAACCTTGTGCATCCCGGCAACGGCTTCAACGTCAACACGGCCAGCCTCGACACCAAGGCGGTCGCGGAGTACGCGGGGCAAGCCAAGGCGCAGAACATTGCCGACTTTTTCCTTCACATCATCCCCACCACCATCGTCGACGCCTTTGCCAAGGGCGACGTCCTGCAGGTTCTCCTGATCGCGATACTGTTTGGCATCGCCCTCTCTTCCGTTGGCCCGCGCTCTAAGCCCGTTGTCGATCTGTTCGACGCCTTGACGCACGCGGTGTTTGGCGTGGTCAGCATCCTCATGCGCTTTGCCCCCATCGGCGCCTTTGGAGCGATGGCCTTCACGGTAGGCAAGTATGGCTTGGCCTCCCTTGGGCCCCTGCTCAAGCTTATCGCGACGTTCTACGTGACGTGCTTTTTGTTCGTGCTGATTGTGATGGGCGGAATAGCCTGGGCGGCGGGCTTTAGCATCGTGAAGTTCCTGACTTATATCAAAGAGGAGATGCTGCTCGTGCTGGCAACCAGCTCGTCGGAGACAGCTCTGCCGACACTGATGGAAAAGCTGCAGAAGCTGGGCTGCTCGAAGTCGCTAGTTGGCCTGGTGGTGCCCACGGGCTACACATTTAACACCGATGGCAGCAGCATCTACATGACGCTGGCTGCATTGTTCGTCGCGCAGGCGACCAACACACCGCTGACGTTCACGCAGCAAGTGACGCTGATGGCCGTGGCTGTTCTAACTTCGAAGGGTGCGAGCGGAGTGCAAGGGGCTGCGTTCATCGCCTTGGTGGGCACGCTCATGGTGATCCCGACGATTCCCGTGGCCGGGATGGCGTTGATCCTGGGCATCGACCGCTTCATGAGCATGTTCCGCGCCATGGTCAACATGATCGGCAACGGCGTGGCCACCTTGGTGGTAGCGCGGTGGGAAGGCGAGCTCGACCGCGAGCAGCTGCAGCACAATCTCGGTTAGCCCTTCGGATCGCCACAGCTTCGGAAGCTCATAGCCCTCTTGCAGCTCCAACGACCGCGCGGACGGGGGCGTCCGCGCCGCACGAGGTTCAATCCGTCTCGAAGCGATCAGCTTTTTCCGGTCGGGCGGGGTGAATTCCGGATTCCCCGCCGCCGTCGGCGTGCAGCTTTTCCCAGTCCCCGGTGGTCAGCACCTTGATGGGCCCGAGTTTCTTCTTGGCCAAGGCTGCGTTCAAGCTGGGGAGTTGGTTGTCGGCCAGCTTCTGGAATGCCGAAAGAACGTCTTCAAGTTCGTGAGCAAGGGCGCCGGTGCGGTCGACCTGGTCCTTGGTAGGGCGGCCGTCATAGCTGATGACATTGCCGTAGACGTTCCCGAGAAGCTCACGGATCCGCTCCTCGCCGGTAATGGCGCCTCCTTCCTTCGTGGCCACGATCTTGCTGCGGAGCTGGTCCATGTCGTCATGCAGACTCTCCAGGCGGGTGCGCAGCGCATCTTTTTCAGGAAGCTTCGCGGCAAGGGCGCTAGCCGCATCGCGCACCCCGGTGATGGAATCGGTCGTATACGTCATGTGACCGAGCAGGTCGCGGAGCTTGATGGCCAGATCGAACTGCGCCTTGCGATCCTCGAGGTTGTAAGTGGCCCGCGGATCGATCGCGATCTCGAGGGGCGCGGTGTAGACCTGATCGCCCCTGGTCAGCTTTACGGTGTAGGTGCCGGGAAGAACGCGAGGGCCGGTGGCGGCTTGAAAGAGCGCTTGCGCCGCGGGAGGAACGACCGGGGCTTTGAGTTGCATGGACCAGGTGGCGCGGTTCAGTCCGCGGTGCTTGCTGCCGGCGATGGTATCGAGCAGCTTGCCATCCTGATCAAAGATTTCGATCTTAAGATCGCCGAAGATGTGGCGGCTCTTCTGGTAGTAGGTGATGAAGGCGTCGATGGGACGGCTGGGACCGGTGAAGGCTTCGTCGCCCTCGGCCCAGCCGCCGTTGGTGTTCATGTATTGGATCGCGGGCTTGCTGGTGAGCAGGACCGCGTCTTTCTGCATGAGTTCTGGCGTGAGGGCACGGAGCGGCGAGATGTCATCGACAATCCAGATACCGCGGCCGTGCGTGGCAAGAATGAGGTCGTTTTCGCGCGGGTGAACCACGATATCGCGCACCGCGACCGAGGGAAAATTGCCTCCCTTGTATTCAGCCCACCGCTGACCGCCATCGATGGAGATCCAGAGGCCGAACTCCGTGCCCAGCAACAGCAGCGAGGGGCTCACCGTGTCTTGTTTGATGACATGAGCATAGCCGCGCACGCCGCTCGGTCCGAGGTTGAGCATGGTCCAGCTTTTGCCATAGTCGGTAGTCTTGGCAGCGTAGGGCTTGATGTCGCCGAAGGTGTGTCGGTCGAAGGTGGCGTAGGCCGTGCCTTCATCAAAGCGGCTCGCTTCGACGGTGGAGACCCAGGAGTTTTTGCCCAGGCCGGGCACGTTGCCGACTACGTTGGTCCAAGTCTTGCCGCCGTCACGGGTGATTTGCAGGTTTCCGTCGTCGGTTCCGACCCAGATAATCTGGCCGTTCTTGGGCGATTCACAAATGGAATAGATGGAAGTGTGCATCTCGGCGGCGGAGTTGTCGATCGTTACCCCGCCGGATTCTTCCTGCTTCTGCTTTTCGGGATCATTCGTTGTCAGATCCGGAGAAATGCGGTCCCACGATTCGCCGTGGTCGCGCGAGCGGAAGAGAAATTGCGCACCAATGTAGATCGTCCCCTTTTCATTGGGGCTCATGTGAATGGGCGTATTCCAGTTGAAGTGCAGCTTCTTCTCACCGTAAAGCGGCTGCGGCTTGACGTTGCGTGTCTCCAGAGTGTGGCGGTTGACCCGGCCGATCTCCCCGCCTTGCGCTTCCGCGTAGATGTAGTCGGGATCCGAAGTATCTTCAAAAATCCAGAAGCCGTCGCCACCGTACATGTTTTCCCAACGCGAATTGGTGACGCCGCCAGGATAGGAAGAGTCTCCCACCCACGAACTGTTATCCTGCAGGCCGCCGTAAACGTGGTAAGGGTTCGATTGGTCGATGCTGACGTGGTAGAACTGCGAAACCGGCAGGTTCACCTGATGCTTCCAAAGGGTGCCGCCGTCTTCGCTGCGCCACAAGCCGCCATCGTCCGTGGCGTAGGCGATGTTGCTGTTGGAAGGGTCGATCCATACATCGTGGAAATCACCGTGAGCCCCGCCCGAAGCGCGGCTGAAGCTGCGGCCGCCATTGGTGCTGTAGATGAGGCCAAGATCGACTTTGAAAAGCTTGTGTTCGTCCTTGGGATCGACGATCAGATTCGCGAAATAGAACGGGCGCCAGACCATGAAGCGGCTCTTGTCCAGCTTGGTCCAAGTCTGGCCGCCGTCGTCGGAACGGAAAAGCGCGCTGTCCTTGGACTCGATCATGGCGTAAACGACTTTGGGATTCGAGGGTGCGACCGCCAGGGCGGTGCGTCCCCAGGGCTTTTCCGGAAGGCCTTGCGGGTTAGCCGCGGAAAGGTCGGTCCAATGCTCGCCCCCATCGGTGGACTTGTAGAGTCCGCTCCCAGGTCCGCCTGAGCGGAAAGTCCAGCCCTCGCGGCGCACATCCCAGGTGGAGGCGAAAATGGTTTTGGGATCTTGCGGGCTCATGGAAATCATGCCGCATCCGGTGGATGCGTTGGCGCCAGCCAGAACCTTCTTCCAGGTCGTACCGCCGTCTGTGGTCTTATAAACGCCGCGCTCGTCGTTGTCATTCCAGAGGTGGCCAACGGCGCAGGCGTAGACGGTGTTGCCGTCTTTGGGGTCAACAAGGATCTTGGCGATGTGCTCGGAATCCTTGAGGCCGACGTTGCTCCAATTTTCGCCGCCGTCGGTGGATTTGTAGATGCCATCGCCGACGGAAACGCTGTTGCGAGCCCAGGACTCCCCCGACCCTGCCCACACGATCTTGGGATTCGACCGGTCGATGGCAACGGCGCCGATGGATTGCACGGCCTGCTTGTCGAACACCGGCTTGAAGGTGAGGCCGCCGTTCACCGATTTCCAAACGCCGCCACTGGCGGAGCCCACGAAGACGGTGAGGCGCCCATCTTGGGTGATGGCATCGATGGCGGCGACGCGGCCGCTCATCATGGCGGAACCGATATTGCGCACCGGCAGGCCGGAGATGGTGGCGGAATCAAACTTTACGGGCTGCTGAGCGATGGACGCGGAATGGAACAGGATAGCGGCGAAGGTGAGCAAAAGCGCGTTGGCGGAAGCCTTCATGGGAGAGTTGTCCTTTATGCGATGGTGAACTAAGGTCGATACAAGAGCCGTCGCGAGTCTGGGAGCGTCACTTCTTGGGTTCGCCGCTCGGGGGCAAGTTTGGCTTCGCTGCGACAGCCTTCAATGTGGCAGGCACGGCGAATTTCGTGTCCTCGAGGGGCAGGTTCACTTCAATCTTGTCGAACGTGGTGTTCGGCAGGGGGTCGGCGCCTTTCGGTCCGCTGGCACTCCAGAACGGAAACATGACGCCGTTGACCGGCTTATAGGAACCGAGGTTGACGACGAACTCCTGCACGGACCCGCGCAGAAACAGTTGGCCTTCCTTGCGAATCTCGAGGAAGGTGTCCGGATCGAGGTAGTAATAGAGGATGTCGCCGTTGTTGAGCGTCACCTTAAGTTTGTAGGCGTCATCGCCATCGACAATGTCGTGGCCGAGAGATTCGATCTTGTTGCCCTTCTGCTTGTAATCGACAAGGGGGCCGTCGAAGTCGGCGTCCAACAGCAAGCTGCGCAGATCCTCTTCTCCCATGAGTTCGGGATCCTTGCGGCCTCCGAACGGGCGGACTTGCCACCCGGAGGCACCGTCGTATGCCTGAATCGAGGTCATACCCTGCAGGGCGAAGGTTTCCCGCACCCGATTCGGGCGCTTGTTTTCCTGAACGACGGCCGCCTTGAAGCCGTCGTTGTCCTGCGTGCCGGACATGCGGACGGACTGGATCGCTTTAAGCTTTTCGAGACCGCCCTTGGCTTGGATATTCTTGGCAACCAGCTCTTCAGCGGTTTCGGCGAAAGCGCTGGAACTCAAAACCACGCCCAGTAGCACAACACTCATCCGCACTAACGCACTCATTTTGCAGCACTCCTTAGGGAACTCAACAATTTACATGACTTGGACGTGTCTGTCAGACTTTGGAAAGCGCGGTGTGCGTACCCGGCCACCAGCCAGAGCCGAAAACGAGGCCTAGGGAGACGAGGCCTAAAGACTGACGAGGCCTAAAGACTAAAGACACGAGGCCGAAAGCGACGAGACCCAGGAAAGGATCGCGCTTCCAGGCCGGGAAGTTTCTACCTTGGCCTTTGGGCGGGATGAAAACGTTTACAGGCCGCCTCCCTACATGCTACTATCGCGGACTCGCGCTCCCAATTTCGGTGCGACGGACCCATGGCCCAATACCTTCTCGGCATCGATGTCGGCACCGGCGGCACCCGAGCTCTCGTCGTCGGCCACGACGGCCGCATCGTCGCCTCCGCCACCGCGGAACACCAGGCCTTCGCTTCGCCCCAGATCGGATGGGCAGAACAGCGCCCCGAGGACTGGTGGCACGCTACGGGCCTCGCGGTTCGCAAAGCCCTCGCCGCGGCCAACCTCGGTTCCGAACTCATTGCCTGCGTCGGATTTTCCGGCCAGATGCACGGCGCTGTCCTGCTCGATGCCGCGGGCGAGGTTGTGCGTCCGGCTCTCATCTGGTGTGACCTCCGCACCGAAAAACAATGTTCCGACCTGAACCAGCAGATCGGTCACGACCGCATTATTCAGCTCACCTGCAACCCCGCCCTCCCCAACTTCACCCTCACCAAGCTCCTTTGGGTCCGCGAGTATGAACCAGAAAACTGGGGTCGCGTCCGCTCCGTCATGCTGCCCAAGGACTACGTTCGCTTCCGACTCACCGGCGAGCGGGCTACGGATGTCGCCGACGCATCCGGCACCCTCATGCTGGATGTAGCGCGACGCAACTGGTCGAACGAGATTCTCAGCGCGACCGGAATTGATCCCGCCCTTCTTCCTTCCCTGCACGAGTCGCCGGTTGTCTGCGCCAAAGTGTCGGCGGCTGGCGCCGAGGCCACGGGCCTGGCGGCAGGAACCCCAGTCGTCGCCGGAGCCGGAGACCAGGCCGCGGGCGCCACCGGAATGGGCATCGTTCAGCCCGGCTTCGTGAGTGCCACAATCGGAACATCGGGAGTGGTCTTCGCTGCCACCGACCGGCCCGCCCTCGACCCCAAAGGCCGTCTCCACACCTTCTGCCACGCCGTCCCCGGCCGCTGGCACGTGATGGGCGTGACCCAGGCCGCCGGCCTCTCCCTCCGCTGGTTTCGCGACCAACTGCTGCCTACCAGCGCGCAAAACGGCAATAGCAATACTGTCAACAGCATTACGAAAGACCCCTACGACCTGCTCACCGCCGAAGCGGCCACGGTCCACGCAGGTTCCGACGGCCTCCTCTGGACTCCATATCTGATGGGCGAGCGCACTCCGCACCTCGATGGCACCGCTCGCGCCGCACTCATCGGCCTCACCGCCTCCCACACCCGCGCGCACATCGTCCGCGCCATCCTCGAAGGCGTCGCCTTCAGCCTCAAAGACACCTTTTCGATTTTCGAAACCATGGACGTCCCGGTCAAACGCATTCGCCTCGGTGGCGGCGGCGCGCGCTCCGCGTTGTGGCGTCAGATTCAAGCCGATGTCTATGGGCACGACGTCGAAGTCGTCGAAGCCGAAGAAGGCGCGGCCTACGGAGCCGCCATCCTCGCTGGTGTCGGCGCTGGAGTCTGGCCCACAGTCGATGCTGCATGCCAGTCGTTGGTGCGCGTTCGCGAATGCGTTCCATTCAACGAACACAATTCGGCAACGATGTCCAGAGCCTACGAATCGTTCAAACGAGTCTACCCTGCAACAAAGTCCGTCCACCCATAGCAAGGCTTATGCGGCGCGGGCGCCCTTGCCCGCGCGGTCCTGTCAAAACAAAGCCTCAAAACAACAGACCCAACCAACCCCGGTTACCTAAGAGCAACTCGACCTTCGCCCGCCCTCAAGCCCCACCCTCCGCCCGCCGATTCCTAAATTATCGCCTGACGCGGAACCCTGTTCCAGAGACGGAGCTTGTCGACTCACACCCAAGGAGCCCTCCACATGCCTCGCCCTCTTACATCGTCCGCGGTCCTGTGTCTGATTCCCCTCCTTCTCGCAGCACCAGGCGTGCACGCAGGACCTTCTCCGATCGCCACCGCTATAACCCTGTCCGTAACTCCCGGAACCTCCGTCACCGAGGGCACCGCGCTAACCCTGCAAGCCAGCGTAGTCACCGGCGCCACGCCCGTCACACGCGGTACGGTGACTTTTTATGACAGCGTTCGCACACTCTCCACAGTCGAACTGGTCTACAGCGGGTCCACCTTCGCGCTCGGCACCGCCAATTTCAAGCTCTTCCTCGGCCCGGGCAGCCACATCCTCAAGGCCATCTACAGCGGCACGAACTCTTATTTGGCCAGCACCTCCCTAACCACCGCTGTAACCGTCACGACCCCTTCCACTGCTGTGACATCCACCGCGATTATCTCGAGCGGCAACGCCGGAAACTACACCTTGAACGGCAAAGTCACAGCCTTTAGTTCGACCGCTGCCACGGGCCTGGTTTCTTTCACGGATCAAACCAACAGTAATTTTGCTTTAGGGTCAGCCTCGCTCGACCCGGCCACTCTGACCAATGGCTGGCAGACCTTCACCTCATCCGCTACTCCAACCGCCACCTACGCCATCCTCATGGGCGACCTCAATGGCGACGGGGTTCCGGATCTGGTGTCCGGCAACTACGGTGGCGGCACCATCAGCGTATTCCTGGGCAATGGAGACGGCACCTTTCAGTTGCACATGGACTACGCCGTCGACAGCTTTCCCTTCGGAATAGCCATGGGTGACCTGAACGGCGACGGAATTCCGGATCTAGCCGTCGCCTCTCACTCGAACAGCACAGTGTCGGTGCTGCTGGGAAATAGCGACGGGACGTTTCAGACCGCGCAGAATCTCCTGACGGCAGGAGCCCCACAATATGTCGCTATGGCGGACTTCAACCGCGATGGCATTCTGGATCTGGTCACCTGTTCCAGTGGCGGCAGCTCGATTACTCTGCTCCTCGGAAACGGCGACGGCACATTCCAAACAGAACAATCCTTTGGGACCAGTTCGCTTAGCTACGGCCTGGCCGTAGGCGACTTCAACAATGACGGACGGGCGGACGTCGCGGTCTCCAATAGCGACGGCGGCGTTGTCAGCATATTCCTCAGCAACGGTAATGGAACCTTTCAGGATGAGGTCGACTACACCGTCAACTCCAACCCCACAACCATTGCCGCCGCCGATTTGAACGCCGACGGAAACGTGGACCTGGTAGTAGGCGGCCAGGGTGTCTCCGCGATTAACATGCTGCTGGGTAATGGCGACGGCACGTTCCAGGCAAAGGTCGACTATTCCAGCTTCCTGAGTCCGTGGGGGGTAGCGGTGGCGGACGTCAACGGCGACGAATTTCCCGATGTTGTCGTCGCCAGCCCCAGCGCCTTGGCTGTCGAGGTTTTTCGCGGCAAAGGGGATGGCACGTTCCTGCCGGCCACCCGAACATCAACCAGCGCGTCGAATTATCTTCTCGCTCTCGGCGACTTGAATGGCGATGGCGTGGTCGATCTTGCGATTCCCAGCCTGAGCTCCAATAACGCGCAGGTTGCCTTGGGTTCCATATCAGAAATGGCAACCATAACCGCTGTCTCCATTCCCGGCGGCGGCTCGCACAACGTCGTGGCCGGCTATGCCGGAGACATGAATTCTGAATCCAGCACTTCTACCGCCATCAGCCTGACGGGCAGCCCGTTCACCACAACCCTGGCTATCAGCGCAGTTCCCGCTTCCGCAGCCCCCGGCCAAACCTTTGTCCTCACCGCCGACCTTTCCCCCTTCAGCAGCTCTGGATATACGGCGGGAGGCACCATCACATTTTTCGACGGCGCGACCGCGATTGGCTCCCCGATCAACCTAGCCAGCGGCGTCGCTTCCCTAAGCAAGAGCGACTTTACTACCGGTGTTCATAACATCACGGCCAGCTATTCCGGAGATACCAACTTCTCCATCAGCAATATGGCCGCCCCAACCACCGTCACGGTGACTGCTCCGCAAACCATTTCTTTCCCTGCTTTCAGCCCGGTCATCTTTGGAGCGGCGCCTCTCACCCTGACCGCCACAGCAAGTTCTGAATTGCCTGTGGCCTTCAGCGTTATCTCGGGACCCGCCACTGTCTCCGGATCAACTCTCACTATCACAGGCGCGGGCAACATCATCGTCGAAGCCGGTCAAGCCGGCGATTCCAACTATCAGGCTGCACTAGCCATACAACGCACACTGGCCGTCAACAAAGCCGCAAGCAGTCTCGCCCTTATGACCTCGGCAGCCAGCGCCGATCCCAATGTCAACGTCACCTTTAACGCCACCGTAAACTCCCCGAACCTCCCTGCCCCTCCGGGAAACGCGGCCTTCCTCGACGGCTCAACCCAACTCGCAACCGTTGCCTTCAACGACTCCGGAGTCGCCACCTACAGCACAACCGCACTCACAGCAGGAGTTCACTCCATCACCGCAACTTACGCAGGAAGCGCTAACTATCTCTCATCTTTCTCTGCGACCGTAATCGAAAGCGTAGTCGCGCCCGATTACTCCATCGCCGCAAATCCAACGACGCTCACTATCATCCGCGGCAACACGGGCACGTCGGCACTCACGCTCACGCCCAGTGGGGGATTCACCGGCCAGGTGGCATTCACCTGCATTGGCCAACCCCAGTACTCTTCCTGCACATTCCTCCCCGCCTCCGTCACGCTGCGCGGGGATGACGCCCCTCACACTTTGCAGTTCTCGCTCCGCGCGATCCCCGCTCCTGCCGCAGCAAGCGCGGCAACACTCGCTTTGTGGGCGCCAATCGGGATTCTGGCTCTCGTTTCGCTCACCCAGCGAAGGAAGCTGGCCGCCCAACTCTCGCGAACGCGCGGCCTTCAGATGCTCACACTCACAGCGCTGATTTTGAGCATCCCAGCCTGCGGCGGAAGCAACGCCCGTCAAGTACCGCTGGGCACCTCCACCGTGACCTTGACCGCTACAACCGTGGGCGGTGCCACTCACCACGCAGCCACCATCACCATCACCATCGCGCCCTAAGACCGCTCTCACCTCCGCAAGAGTGTCATCCCGACCGAAGTGGAGGAACCTGCTTCAAGCCTGCGAAGGGCTCGCATCGCCGTCGTCAAATCGCAGCAAAAAAGCCCCGCCCAGCCGCTCAACACCGCGACAAGGACGGGGCCACGCTCGTTCTGTTTGCAGAACTACTTCAAACTCAATTCATACCGCTTACCCACTTCTTCCCAATTCACAACGTTCCACCAAGCTCCCAGGTACTCCGGCCGCCGGTTCTGATACTTCAGGTAGTAAGCATGCTCCCAAACGTCATTCCCCAAAACCGGGAACAGACCCTGCGTAAGCGGATTATCCTGATTCGGCGTGCTGACAATACTAAGAGCACCTTTATTCGAGGCCAGCCAAGCCCAGCCGCTGCCAAACTGCTTCACGCCGGCATCGTTGAATTTTTCCTGAAGAGTCTTGAGGTCGCCAAAAGTGCTGTTGATGGCATTCGCGAGGGTCCCCGTGGGAGCGCCTCCGCCTTGCGGCTTCATGATGGTCCAGAACATGGTGTGGTTCACATGCCCGCCGCCGTTGTTCCGGACAGCCCCGCGAATGTCTTCCGGAACGGTGCTCAGATTCCGCACCAAATCTTCAGCGGACTTCCCGGCGAGTTCCGGATGCTTCTCCAGCGCGGCGTTCAAGTTCTTCACGTAAGCGCCGTGATGCAGATCGTGGTGAATCTTCATGGTTTGTGCGTCGATAACCGGCTCGAGGGCCGCATAGTCATAAGGGAGAGGGGGTAATTCGTGAGCCATTGTGGTCTAGTGCCTCCGAAGTCTTGGATGATAAGAACGGCAAAAACGAAGCGCAGAATCTCGCTTTCCGCACATTTTGGACTAGATTGCATTATCGCAGACCCCGGGTGAATGAGGGTATCGGCGTGCGCTGGCCACGCGACATATCTCGCCCATGCGGTTCAGTGCCCCTGCCTCACACCGGCGGAAAAATAAAGACTGTCATCCTGAGCGCAGTTTGGCGTGCGCGAAGCGTACGCCAAGCGCAGTCGAAGGACCCCTGCACTCTCCACCCGTCGCACAGTCCACCCCTTTCTCACAGTACCGTCGGCACCAGACGCGTTTGAGCAGAGGGGCGGGCATTCAAACCACCCACCGGCTTGAGGCCCCATCCAGCTTATAATCCGCCCTTGCGGTCGTTCGAAGCCCCGAGGAGGCTGGATGCGTTTTCGCCGTTGGCTCTGGATTACGACCTTCTTCCCGTCCATGCTGCTGCTACAGCCTGCCAACGCCCAACGCCAGTGGGTCCTAGGCCAAATCGACCTGCCTCACCCCTACTATTTCCGCGAAATGTACCTGCCGCAGCTGACGACTGGCCCATCGTCGGTAGCGTGGCTGCCGGATTCCCACGGCATTGTCTATTCCATGTCAGGCTCGCTCTGGAAACAGAACATCGACTCAACATCAGCGGAAGAATTGGCCGCCGGACCAGGCTACGACTACCTGCCGGACTGCTCGCGGGATGGCCGGTGGGTGGTCTATTCGAAATACCATAAAGATGCCCTGGAATTGTGGGCGCTCGACCTGAAGACTCGGGAGACGCACGCTCTCACCAGCGAAGGCGCCGTAAATCTCGAAGCGCGCTTCTCCCCGGACGGCACGCGGATCGTATTTGTATCGACAACGTTCAACAAGCGTTTCCATATTTTCGCCGGAGATTTTCGAGACGGACACCTGCAAAACATTCAGCGACTAACGGGTGAGAACCGCAGTTCCCTCCCCCGCTACTATTACAGCGCCTTCGATACGGAAATTAGCCCCACTTGGACCGCGGACGGTAAAGAGATCCTCTACGTCTCCAACCGCGGGCATATCTACGGCAGTGGCGGCTTCTGGCGGATGAGAGCAGACGGAACACTGGACTCCTGGACCAGCGCCCGCGAAATTCATTACGAAGAGACAAATTGGAAGGCCCGCCCCGAGTTTTCTCCCGAAGGAATACGGCTGGTATACGCCTCGTACTTGGGAAGAGCGTGGCACCAGCTCTGGACCATGCCAGCAGCGGGCGGCGATGCATTCCCGCTGACCTATGGGGAGTATGACAACACCGCCCCTCGCTGGTCGCCAGATGGAAAGCAGATCGCCTTCATATCCAATCGAGGCGGGAACACTTCCCTGTGGGTCGTGCAAATCCCGGGCGGCGATCAAAAAGAGATCTTCGCCAGCGAACGCCGCTTGCTGCATCCCTCGGGTGT
>Ga0137418_10001325_pt1 | contig 22753 bp, 10 predicted proteins | sample CZODoug3_1_2_16f_FD_122242 | JGI IMG/M metagenome (GOLD analysis project Ga0137418, IMG submission 122242) | Vadose zone soil fungal communities from Angelo Coast Range Reserve, California, USA - CZODoug3_1_2_16fungal (Hybrid Assembly) | ecosystem: Environmental > Terrestrial > Soil > Vadose...
GTTCAGTCCCCTCCTCGTGGACGTGCAGCTGATCCAGGAGAACCCGTACGATCCCGAACACCATATCTGGATCGCGACCGATGAATCGCTCGTGGAGCTGACGCGCGACGGCAAGACGCACGTCAAGACGATCGACGTGAAGGACATCCCTCCGGCGCAGACCCAGAACGGCAACTTCGTGGTCGAGTTCTTCGCCTTCTCGTCCAATGGCGATCTGTGGGCGGCCGGCGGTCACCGGGTAGTCAGGTTCTCGAAGGACGGGAAGTTCGTGTCGGCATTCGGAAAGGCCGGCACCGGGCCCGGCGAGTTTGGCATCGTGGGAGAGGGCCTGCACGGCAACGGCATTCACGGCGTCGTCATCGACTCGAACAGGAACCGCATGTACGTCGTCGATCGCGTCAATTCCCGGATCGACGTCTTCGATCTGAACGGCAAGTTCCTGGATCAGTGGCCGAACATCGTCGGGGCCTACGGGATCCGCCTGACGGCCGATGGCAGGTACGCGTGGGTCAATGACGGGTACACGCAGAAGGTCATGAAATACGACGCGCTCACCGGAAAGCTCGTCCCCGGTTCGACGTGGGGGACGATGGGCATCGCGCCGGGATCCATCTGGGGATTCCATTTCTTCACGACCGACAGCGAAGGCAACCTCTACGTCGGCGAGGACATGGCGTTCCGCATCCAGAAGTTCGTGCCCAGGAGGGACGGCAACCCCGTCCAGATCATCGGACCTCTGATGCAGTGAACGGTGTTTGATCAGGGCACCAAGGAGGGAATGAGATGAAGCGGTTCGCGCTGTTCGCAGCGGTACTTGGCATCCTCGTCGCGGGTATCGTGCTGCAGCCAGGTGCGGTCCGGGGCCAGGGGAAGAGCAGCGGTCTCAGGCTGAGCCTCGTCGGGATTGCGGTCAGCGATTATGCAAAGTCCCAGGCGTTCTACGAGCGCGTCATGGGGTTTCCGGTCGCCTTCAAGTTCTCGAGCCAGGACGGCACGCGAACGAACACGTTTTTTCAGATGAGCCGCGATTCGTTCATTGAAATGCAGCAGGCGACTGCCGATGTGCGACCCGGCCTCACGCACGCTCATTTCGTCGTCGACGATCTGAGCGCCACGCTCGCGAGGCTGCGCCAGGCGGGCTTGCCGACGGCGCCGCCGAATAGCCAGCCTGCGAGCGCCGTGACCGAGGCTGGCTTCTCTCAAAACATCTTCGTGAAGAATGCCAACGTGTACGATCCGAATGGCATCAGGCTGGAGCTGAACGAGCTCGTTCCCGAGTCGCTCATGAAGAAAGCCGCGGCATCGTGGACTGCCGCTCAGGACGCCAGGGGCTTGACGCTGAGCGTGATTGGCGTCGCGGCCAAGGACCCGCCCGCATCGGCGAAGTTCTATCAGAGTCTCGTGGGGTTTCGAGTCGCATTCACGTTTGGCAGCACGGATCCCCAACGAATGAATGTCTACTATCAGACCAGCCGCGACACGTTCCTCGAGATGCAGCCGGCGGGAGCCAATCTCCCTCCCGGGCTGACGCACTTCCATGTGCTGACCCGCGACCTCGATGCCACGGTCGCCCGGCTGCGGCAAGCCGGCCTCGCAGCGGCCCCTGGTAACGCGCCCGGTACCATCGGCCAGGCGGTGACGGTTTCTCCAGGCGCCCATGTGAAGAACGTCAACGTGTTCGATCCGGATGGCACTCGAATCGAGCTCAACGAGTACACTCCGGACTCGCTGCCAAAGAAAGCCGTGGATTCGTGGTAACGAGGAGGCAGACTGTGCGCAACTCCATCCTGGCTTCAATGGCCGCGGTGCTGGCGCTGCTCGTCGCGCACGCCGCGGACCCCGCTGCTCAAGGCCGCCAGCGCATCAGCGGCGACGGGTTCATCTCGGAGGGCATCCCGAAGATGCCGAACCCACCCGGCCCCGCGCCGAAACGGGATCTGTCCGGAGTGTGGGTAGGACCGGGCACCAGCAACAAGCCCGATCCCGTGCCGCCGATGACGCCCGCTGGCGAAGCGATCTTCAAGCAACGCAAGGCGTACAACCTCGCCACGAATCTCGGGGGCGCGGACGGCCCTCCGGGAGCGTCGAACGAGCCGTTCATCACCTGCGATCCGCTCGGCTTCCCACGCAACGTGCTCACGTACGCGATCACCAACCGGGGCGGACTACTCTTCGGCGCCGCGCCCAACCGCATCCTCATCGCGTACGAGCAACAGCGTCTCTGGCGCGAGATCTGGATGGATGGCCGCGCGCTACCGACGGCGGTCGACGTGAAGGGTGCTCCCGAATCGCGCTACTACGGATATTCGGTCGGCCGCTGGGAGAACGACAACACGCTCGTCATCGACTCGACGGGTCTGGACGAACGCCCGTGGCTGGACACGGTGGGACATCCGCGCAGCTCCATGGCGCACGTTCAGGAGCGTTACACGCGGGTCGATCAATACAACATCCAGCTGACCGTCACGGTGAACGACCCGAAGTTCTATACGAAGCCGTGGACGTTCATGCGCGCGAACCTGTACTGGATGAAGGCGCAGGAGTTTCCCGAGACGCTCTGCATCCCGTCGGAAGCGCTCGAGTATCGCGACTCGCTGACGAAGCCGTCCGGGATCCAGGTCGTCCCGTAAGTCCTAAGGAATTCCGCCCCGCGCCGCGCCGCTCATCGGAATCTCACGCAATGCTCACCCCGCGGTCAAGACACCGCGGGGTCCCCGAGGCGATCCTGCCCGAAGAATCAGGGGGCGGGGATCGGAGGAGGCGGAGCGTATGAGTGACGAAACGGCTGTCCGGCAGGCGGGTCCCGGGCGGATCGAAGACGAACGAGTCGGCCATGGCAAGTCTGGCGGGTACTCCGATAGTGGACTCATTGGCCAGGCGCTCGCGGGGGCGGCTCGCCTCTATGCCGTGCCACCCAACTCAGTCGCGGCGTTGCTCGTGGCGGGCGTGGTCCTCGGCGCGATGGGCGATGTGCTGCTACGCGCGCCCGACCCGGTGGCACTGAACCTGTCGCTGTGGATTGCGTCGGTCGCGCTCGCGGCGCTCGCGCTGCACCGCCGCGCGGGTCTCGCACTGGACCGCGAGCGGTTCGCGTGGCTGGTGATCGGGGTCGTGTTCGCGGCCGGACTCGCATGGCGCGACTCTCCGCCGCTGAGGCTGGTCGCGCTCGGCTGCGCGACCCTCAGCTTCGCGCTCGCGGCTCATCGTCTCGCCGCAGCCTGGGTGCGTCGCGCGGGCGTGCTTCGATACGCCGGCGCGCTGGCGCTGGGCGCGCTGCACGCGTGGACGGCCGCGGTGCTGGCGCTCGTGGATGCGGCGCGGTCCCCTGTCCGCCGTAGCCTCGGCGAAGGCGGAACTCGGCGTGTTGAGACCGGCCGTGCGGCCGGGTGGCGTCATGCCGCGGCAATCGCCCGCGGCCTCGCGATCGCGGCGCCGCTCGTCGTGGTGTTCGGGGCGCTGTTCATGTCGGCCGACGCGGTGTTCGCGGAGCTGGTTTCCAACGTGGTCCGTTTCGACTTCGGGCGAATCGCGGGTCACATCGTGCTGTTCTCGATCGCCGCGTGGCTCTCGACCGGGTACCTGCGCGGCTTTCTGACGGGCACGGAACTGCCGCCGCTCCCAAATCGCCCGCAAGGGATCGAGGGGCCAGACGTACTGGTGTCCAAACGGCTAATGCTCGGGATTACCGAAGTCGCGACGGCGCTGGCCGCGCTCAACCTGCTGTTCCTGGTCTTCGTGATCGTGCAGTTCCGGTATCTCTTCGGCGGTGACGCGCTCGTCCAGGTCACGCCCGGCCTGACCTATGCCGACTACGCGCGGCGCGGCTTCTTCGAGCTGGTCTTCGCGGTCGTCCTCGTCGTGCCGGTCCTGCTCGCCGCCGACTGGCTCGTCGACCGTCGCATCCGACGCGACGCCCTCGTGTTCCGCGGTCTCGCCGGCGTGCAGATCGGGCTGGTGCTCGCGATCGCCGCGTCGGCGCTCCAGCGGCTGCGCCTCTATCACGCGAGCTACGGGCTCACCGGGTCGCGGTTCTACGCGATGGTGCTGCTGTTCTGGATCGGCGTGATGCTCGTGTGGCTTGCCGCGACCGTGCTGCGCGGCCGCCGTGACGTGTTCGCGTTCGGGGCGCTGACATCGGGCCTCGCGACGGTCGCGCTGCTCTTCGTCATCGACCCGGATGCGGTCATCGCGCGCACGAATGTGGCACGGATGGCGTCGGCCGACGCGCCAGTCCGGTTCGACGTCGCGTACGCGACGTCGTTGAGCGCAGACGCGATCCCCGTGCTGATGGATGCGCTGCCCGCTCTGCCGCGCGACGCGCAGTGTCTGCTCGCGCGACACATGCTGCGGCACTGGCCGCCGGACCGCGATCGCTCGATCCGCGGCTGGAACTGGTCGGCTGCGCGGGCGAGCGACGCGGTGCGCGAACACGAGGCGCGGCTGCGGTCGATGCTGGGACCCGACCAGCAATGCGCCGCGCCCGGTGTCGGATGAGCGCGTCGCGTGCGTGCGATGTGACGTCAGAATCCCGTTGCCGAGAACCAGGCGCCCGTCGGGCTCGTGACGAACACGATCGGCGCAATGCACGGCGCCGGCAGGCTGACCACGTCTTCGATCTCCGAGTCGCCCTCCGGTGAGGCGGGGAACGTGTTCGTCGATCGGTTGACGATGCTCGCGACGAGCGCTCCCGTACCGTTAACCGCGGGCGTCAGACAGCTCACGATGGCTTTGAACTCGGCGATCGGATTGGTGCCGGCCCTCGCGCCCTCCGCCAGGACGAGTCCGCGCACGCGCACCCTGATGCGGCCGTCGGTCCGAAGCTCTCCCTTCGCTTCAGCCAGCGTCCACGGAATACCGCCCCCAGGCACTCCTCGAATCGCGTTCGTTGCCCCTGTGAATGGCCGCACGACTCCTGTCATGGCGTCGAACGAAAGGATCTTGTCATCTGCCTGGCCCGTTGCCGGCGTCGCCAGCAGAGACAGGAAGGCCACGAGAGCGATCTTCATCCATGTCGTCATTGCTTCTACCTCCGCGTCAAAACGCGGGACGGGAGAGCAGATTGCGGACCACACGGCGTGGAGACGGCGAAGCACGATTCGACCGCCGTTCGCGACAATCGTCGCGGCTGTGCTGCGGAATACCGTTACTTGACGCGAAACGAATTCCGCGGGAGGTAATTGGAGTGTTTACCTGAGGTCGTGTGCTGTGAGGCGAGTGCGGTGGCGGCCGGCGACGAAAGCGAAGGGCCGGGTGGGATCGACCCACCCGGCCCAGTTACTCACACGCCATCGGAGGCTCTTACTTCGAATCCGTCCCCTGCGTGGTGCGATTCCCCAGGTTCAGGTCCCCGCTGCGCTGGAGGACGACGTTGACACCGGTCGCGTCGAGCGTGCTGGCGCCCAACTTGAGCAGCAGTTGCGCTGTCTCCTCCCGGTATCTGCGCGGGATCTGCAGGCGGCGGGCCCCGATATCCTTCGTGAGGACGGATAGCGAAATGCTCAAGGCCGTCTGTCCGAATTCATCCTTCTGATCGATCTTCGCGCCCTTGCTGACCAGGTACGCGATGACGTCGTTCAAGCCCTGATAGGTGGCCGCGTGCAGTGCGGTCCATCCGTACTGCCCCGCGGCATTCACGTCGGCGCCGTGCTCCACCAGGAACTTTGCCGTCTCGACCGCCGTGGCCCGTTCCTGGGGCTCTCGTTCCCTTTGCACGTCCGTGCCGGCTCCAGCCGCCATCATCAACGGCGTCGTGCCCCGCTCGCTGGCAATGAGCGGATCCGCCCCCGCGTCCACCAACGTCTTGATCACGTCGAGGTTGTTGACTTCCGCGGCGAGGAAGAGCGGCGTGGCGCCCTGGAGAATGATTTCATCGACGGTGACGGCCGTGCGCTTCCCCTCGATCGCGACGGCGCCGTTCTTGATCTCCTCGGCTGCCTTTTCCTTGTCCTGACTGAGACGGGCATTCGGATTCGCGCCGTGCTTGAGCAGTGATTTGACAACGGTCAAGATGGCGTCTTTCCCGGCCAGGTTGATCCCGTAATCGGAATCCCGCACGACGCGGTGCAACGAGGTGTACCCGTTCGCATCCGCGAGGTTGGGATCGGCGCCATTGTCGAGCAGCGCGTCTACGGCTTTCGCGTTCCCCATGGCGCTCGCGATCATCAAGGCCGTCAGTCCCGTTTTCGGCTGCGCGACATTCGGTTTCGCGCCTGCGCGGAGCAGAATGCGGGCGCTGACGTCATCGCCCTTCTGGGCGGAAACCATCAGCGGCGTGAAGCCGGTTTTCGAGCCGGCGTGGATGTCGGCGCCGCCCTTGATCAACTCCTCGACGACCGCGGACTGACGTTCCGACAGCGCCCACATCAAGGCGTTCTGTCCGCCGTTGGATTCGAGGGCGTTGGGGTTTGCCTTGTTCGACAGCAACACACGCACGTCCGCGAGGTTGCCCCGCCGGGCCGCTTCCATGAGCGGCGTCTCGCCCGACATCAGGGGCGTGTTGGGATCGGCGCCGGCTGCCAGCAGCTTTTCGGTCATGGCCGGATCGGGGTGTGCCACCGCCGCATACAGCGGCGTCGCACCGAATTCGTTGGCGGCCTTCGCGTTCGCGCCGGCGCGCAGCAGAAGATCGGCCATCGCCAGGTCGTTGCGGGTGGCCGCCCAGACCAGCGCGGCCGTGCCTTCGGCCCCGGCGACAGCGTGCTTCGCATGACCGTTCACCAGCGACTGGACGGCTGCGCGGTCGCCCTGCTTCGCGGCAGTCACCAGCGACACATCGCCCGCGCCCGCGGCAAGCGCGGCGCCCGCACAAATCATCGAGCCTGTCAGTGCCGCCAGAATCGTTGCTTTCATCTTCATCGCCATTCTCCCGCTCTGATCCAGGAGTGATTACTCACAATCGCGTCAAGGGTCCCCGCTCTTGCGGGGACCCTTTGCGAAGACCGCGCTACGTGGTCGGCAAGTCCAATCTGCCCGTGCTGTCGCCCAACTTCTCGACACGCGGAACATCTGCCTTGTCCAGCATGGTGAGGAGCAGGTTCGCCATTGGCGTGCGGTTGGGATAGCGGACGTGCTGTCCGCCCTTGATCCCGCCAACACCACCGGCGACGAGCAGCAGTGACAGATCGGTATAGAGGTGCAGGTTGGCGTCGCTCAGCCCCGCGCCGTAGAGGATCATCGAGTGATCGAGCAGCGAGCCCTCGCCGTCCGAGGTGTCGCGCAGCCGGCCGAGGTAGTACGACAGCATCTTCGTGTGCAGGATGTTGATCTTCGTGGTCTTCTCCTGCTTCTCCTTGTCGCCCTGGTGATGCGTGCAGGGGTGATGCGCGTCGCCGAATCCCAGCTCGGGATAGGCGCGGCCGCTCATTTCATGGCCCATCTGGAACGTGATGACGCGGGTCATGTCGGTCTGCCAGGCGAGAACCATGAGATCGGCCATCAGCTTGTAGTAGTCCGAGAAGACTTCCGGGATGCCGACAGGGCTTCCCATGTTCACCTCGAGGTGACCCTGCTTCTCCGCCAGTTGCATGCGCCGCTCGACATCGCGGATGGCATCCAGATACTGGTCGATCTTGCCGCGATCCGTTCCGCCGACCTTCCCGCGCAGCCGCTTGACGTCCACGCCGATGGCGTCAAGGATGCTGCGGTCTTCGTTTCTCAAGGCCAGGCGCACCTTCGGATCGGTGCCCGCATCGCCGAACATTCGCTCGAAGATGGCGCGTGGGCGATTTTCCATCGGAAGCGGTGTGGTGTCGTTGCGCCAGGAGATCGTGTCGTAATAGGCGCAGCCATAGGCAGACTCGCAGGCGCCCACGATCTCGGGCGATTCCAGGCCGATCTCGAGCGAGGCGAGCTGCGTGTACTTGCCGAACTCCCTCGCGGCAATCTGGTCGGCGGATATCCCGGCGTGGAGGTCTGCGCCGGAGGTCATCTTGGCGTGTGTGCCCGTCAGCCAGGCGGTGCACGCGCGTGGATGGTCGCCGCCTATTTCGCCCGTGAGGCCTGCGGCCTGCTGGCTATCGAGCCCGGATATCACCAGCATGCGGTCCTTGAACGCAGCGAGCGGCTCGAGCGTCCGAGTCAGCTCGAAGTTGGCGCCCACGGCCTTGGGCGTCCACTCGCCGTTCAGGTTGAAGATCCCGTTCGGGGTCTGCATGAACGCCATGCGGGTCGGCCGTGTCACGGGGGCGCCAAACGCCGGCGTCATGGCGTCGAGCACGGGCAGGGCGAGCGTGGCACCCACGCCGCGCAGGAACGTGCGCCGGGGAAACGCCTTCTTAAAGATCACCATCGCTAGCCCTCCTCATTCGAAACGGTGTGCTCTTGACAATGCCAAGAATGATTGATGACCACTTCTGCTTGTCCGCGGCCGCGTCGCGCGCGATCGTGCGAAGCGCCGCGTAGTCGTACTCTTCCACGCCACGACCCAGCGCATAGGTCAGCAGCCGCTCGGTGAAGTTTTCGACGAACATGTCCTGTTTTTTCATCAGGACATCGCGCAAGCCCGCCGGCCCGTTGAACGCAGTGCCGTCAGGCGTGGTGCCGGACGCATCGATCGGTCCTGATCCGGGTGCCGTGGCCACGCGCCAGTTGCCGAGACCATCGAAGTTCTCGAGCGCGAAGCCGAGTGGATCCATCAGCCGGTGGCAGGCCGCGCAGGTGGGATTGGCCCTGTGCTGTTCCATGCGTTGGCGCATCGTCATCTGCTGCGCGGTCGCATCGTCTTTCAGCGATGGAACATTCGGCGGCGGCGGTGGTGGCGGAGAACCCAGGAGCTGCTCCAACACCCACTTTCCACGGATGGTCGGCGCCGTCCGGTTCGGATACGAGGTCACCGCCAATATGCTGGCCTGTCCGAGCAATCCGTACCGGTTCGGGTCTTCGAGTTTCACGCGGCGGAATTCAGTGCCGTAAATACCCTTGATCCCGTAGTGCTCGGCCAGGCGCTGATTGAGGAACGTATAGTCCGTCGTCAGCAGGTCGGTGACGGGGTGATCCTCGCGCACCTGGCTTTCGATCAGGAGCTCCGTTTCCTTCGCAAGGGCCTCGCGCAAGTTGTCATCGAAGTTCGGAAACGTCGTCTGATCCGGGGATATCCTTGCGATATTGCGCAAATACAGCCATTGGCCGGCGAAGTTCTTCACCAGCGCCTGCGAGCGCGGATCGGCCAGCATGCGCTTGACCTGAGCCTGCAGGACCGACGGGTCGGAGAGGCGCTCGTTCTCCGCAACGCCGAGCAGCTGGTCGTCGGGAATGCTGCTCCACAGGAAGAACGACAGCCGTGAGGCCAGCTCGATGTCGCTGATCTTGTAGACGGTGCCGGCTGCGGCGCCCGGCGGATCGACTTCCGCACGGAACAGGAACTCGGGCGACACCAGAATCTTCTGCAACGCGAGTCTCACGCCCGACTCGAGGCCGCCGTTGCGTGCGCCCTCGTTGTAGAGCGCGAGCAGTTGCGCCGTTTCGCCGTCACTGACAGGACGCCGATACGCGTGGTGGGCGAGATTCGACAGGATTTTTTTCGCGCACGCCTGCTGCTCGGCGGCCGCGGACGGGTGACAGATGAAAATCCTGTCGCGCGTAGCCGTGTTACCCGACCCTTGCACATTGAACGGACCGGCGACGGTAATGCTGCCTACGCCTTCGAAGTACGTCAGCACGTCGTCGCCGCGTATCCGGTCGATGATGCCTTCCTTGATGAGCGTGTCTTTCAGGAATGTCGCAGCAAGCTCTCGTGTTCCGGCCTTCACCGGCAGGCGGATCTTCAGGTGCGCATCGGGAGGCGTTCCGCCGCCGAGCACGACCTTCTTGGGGTTGGCGGCAATGGTGAACAGCTGGAGCCGTTGATCGTCGAGCCTGAGATCGAGCTTGCGTTCCCGCTGGAGGCCCAGATATTCATCATCTCTGTTCCGTGCCAGGGCGACGGAAATCTCATACTCGCCGTCCACCGGGAACAGGTGGCGCACGATGGTGCCGCCGCGCGAGCCGACCGGCGCGCTTTCACCCAGACGATCCTCCTGAACGAGGCGGTGCGGAACGTCATAGGTCTGGTAGGACACGGGGATCGTGGTATCGCCTACCGCGGTTCGGCTGATCTTGCGAGCCACCGACAGGTACCGCTCCAGCAACACCGGCGACACCTGCAACACGTCTCCGATGTTGTCGAAGCCATAGCCGATGTCGTCGGCCGGCAACAGATCGGCGACGTCAATCTCCAGCGCCAGCAAATCGCGGACGGCATTCCCGTACTCCGTTCGGTTGAGACGATGGAGCGTGGGGCGTCCCGGATTGGGTTTGATCTCGGCGAGATGATCGCGCCCGGTCTCGATGTACTTCACGAGCGCGCTGTAGGTGGCCTCATCGGGCCGCCGCATGTCGGCAGGCGGCATCTCGCGGTTGCGAAGCTTGCGCGCCAGCTTTTCCCACGTTGCGCCGTTGGTCTCGAAGTTGGAGATGTCGAAGGTGTCCAGGTGCAGTCCCGCAACTGCGGTGGGACCCCTGTGACACGCGATGCAGAACCTGTCGAGCGTCGCGCGATTGGCGGTCGCGGCCGCAGAGGAAGGATCTTGCGCCGCGGAATTTGGCGTCGCGGAATTCTGCGCCGAGAGTGTTACCGCGAAACAAAAAACCGCGCCCGCAAGTGCGATGCCGATTGACGCCTGGGATCGGGTCCGCATCTGTCGCTCCCTCCCGCGCGCAAACAGGGCAATATAAGGACCGCAGGTTACACCCAGTATGTGTCCCGCTCCAACAGATTTCTTCTGATTTCCGTTATCCTCGGCCTGAATTCGATGGTGTCTGCCCTATATGCGATGGACCTCCGCCTTACTTGCACTCCTTTTTGCCTCAACCGCCACCGCTGAGCAGGGTCGGCTGCGCGACCGCCTCACGCCCGAGGTCATGGCGGTGGTCTATCCCGGCGCTGATCGCCTCGGGATGGAGGAAGGCTCGCCCCCTGCTATCGCGGTTTTCAAGGGCGAAAAGGTTGTGGCGTACGTGTTTTCGACCCTCGACATCATCGCGGCGACGGGGTATTCGACGACCCCGTTCGACGTCATCGCCGGCGTCGACCTCGGCGGCCGCATCACGGGGGCCAAGGTCGTGTTCCACGAGGAGTCGATGATCGTTCACGACCGCGTTCGCCAGCGCCAGCTCGACACGCTTCTGGCCCGCGAAACCGGCAGGCCGCTGCGCGGCGGCACCAACGCGCTGCCGCCGGACTACGTCGACGGCGCCACCATCAGCGCGCGCGCGATGCGCGCCGCCGTCCTCACCACCGCAGGTCTGGTCCTCCGCGCGCGCGTCGCGCGGACCGTCGCGCGGACCACTGAGACCACTGCGACCGCAGCGACGCCTGTGACCGCCGTAAAGGCTCCGACCCTCGATCTCGAGAGCTTCAGCATCAAGCCCTGGAACGACCTCCTCGCCAACGGCGCCGTCGTGCAACGACGGGTGACCTCGGGCGAGGTGGCAAGGGCGCTCGCCAAAGCGGGCGCGACGGGTGTCAGGCTCGACTGGCCACTCGGAGCGGCCGACGATCTCTATATCGAATTCCTGACGGCGCTCGCCACGCCGCGCGCCATCGGCGGCAATCTGCTCGGCCTGCTGAAATTCGAGGACTACACGCGGGAGCTCCCGAGCGGCGCGCAGGCGATCTATGTCGCCTCCAACGGTCCGTACGATTTTCTCGGCACCAGGTACTTCCGAGAGTCCGAGGGCAACCGCTTCGATCGCCTGCGCGTGGTTCAAGGGGGGAAGACGTTCAGCTTCGTGCAGCGCGACTATGCGTACGCGACGCCCATCGAGGCGCAGCAACTTGCCGGGCTGTTCGCGCTCAGGGCCAATTCCGGCTTCGATCCCGTGAAGCCGTGGCGGCTGGACATTCTGATCAACAGCGCCGGCACTCCTCCGCAGACGGTCGCGTTCGGGCTCGACTACAAGATCCCGGACGCCTATCTCGTCGTGCCGCCACCGCCACCACCGCCGCCGCCGCAGCCGGAGCCGCAGGTGCAGCCGCAGTTGGAGCCGCAGTTGGAGCCGGAGACAGAGCTGCTGCCGCCCGTTGCCACCTGGGTCGAGGCGTGGAGCGACGCGCGGCTGCACGTTGCGATGCTCGCCGTGCTCCTGTCGGTGCTCACGCTGATCTTCACGTTCCAGTCGACGCTCGCGCGCTCTCGCGTGGCGCATCGGCTCGTGCGAACCGGGTTCCTGCTGGTTGTTCTCGTCTGGCTTGGCTGGACCGCCGGTGTGCAGCTCTCGATCGTCAACGTCATCAACTATCTCAGGGCGCCGTTCAATCACGTCGGCATGGGTTTCTATCTTGCCGAGCCGTTGATGATCATCATCGCCGGCTACACGCTCGTCTCGCTGGTCTTGATTGGGCGCGGCGTGTTCTGCGGCTGGCTGTGTCCGTTCGGGGCGCTGCAGGAGCTGCTCGGGCAGCTCTCCCGCGCGCTCCGCGTGCCGCAATGGAACCCGCCGGTCGCGCTGGAGAAGCGCTTGCGGATGGGCAAGTACATCGCAGCCGCGGCGGTGCTGACGCTGGTGATCACGCAGATCGACGCGGCCGGGGCCACCTCGGAGATCGAGCCGTTCAAGACGGCGATCACCGCACGATTCACGCGCGCCTGGCCGTACGTGCTCTATGCCGGTGCCTTGCTGGCCATGGGGCTGTTCTCGGAGCGGGCCTATTGCCGCTTCCTGTGTCCGCTCGGCGGCGTGCTCGCAGTCCTGGATCGGCTGCACCTGCTCAATCTGCTCAGGCGGCGTCCGGAGTGCGGCAGCTCCTGCCACTTGTGCGAGCACGCGTGTCCCGTGCGAGCGATCGAGCCGACGGGAAAAATCGTCACGTCCGAGTGCTTTCAGTGTCTCGATTGCCAGGTCGAGTATCACGACGAGACGCGATGCCCGCCGTTGGCACGCGCAGCCAGGCTGCGAGGCGACGGAAAGCCTGTCCGCGTCGGGGTGACACATGCCTGATGGGACACTCGCCGCCCCGACACCCACGACCGATTCTTCTCGCGCGGAAGAACGTCTGACGCGCCGCCGCTTCTGGCGCGTCGCTGCGGCGGTTGCCGGCGTGCCGTTGATGATCCAGGCGGTGCGCGCTCTCGCGCCGAAACCTCAGTTGCACGGCTGGCACGGCGAAGTGCTGGGCGCACTGGCGGAGATCGCCTTGTGGCACCCCGACGCCGCGTTCGCGCGACAGACGATCCTGCGCGTGCGCCAGGAGATCGATCGTCTCGAGCGGATCTTCAGCCTCTATCGGCCCGACAGTGAAATCTCGCGCCTCAACGACGCCGGCAAGCTGGTGAAGCCGTCGCGCGAGCTGCGTAATCTCGTCGAAGAAAGCCAACGCCTCGGTGAGTTGAGCGGCGGCGCCTTTGACATCTCTGTACAGCCCTTGTGGCGACTCTACGAGGCGCACTTCTGGTCGCGTACTGACATCCAGCCGGACATCGCGGCGCGGGCGCGCGATGTTGCACACGCTGTGGTGGATTTCCGCCAGATCGACAGCGGCGCGGCTGCCATCGCGTTCGCGCGCGCGGGCATGGCCATTACGTTGAACAGCATGGCCCAGGGGTTCATCACGGACGCCATCGCCGACATGCTGCGCAATGAAGGCTTCGAGAGCGCCGTGGTCGATCTAGGCGAGTACCGCACCATCGGCCGCCACCCCGAGGGGCGTCCCTGGCGCATCGGCATTCGCGACGGCAGGGACGCCGCCAGCATCGACCGCATGGTCGATCTGGACGACATGGCCCTCGCCGTGTCTGGCGGGTATGGCACCACCTTCGAGGAGAGCGGACGCTATCACCATATTTTCGATCCGCACACCGGTTCGAGCGCGAACAGCCTTGTGGACGTGGCGGTGATTGGTCCGAGGGCGACGGCAGCAGACGGGCTCGCCACCGCTATCTGCGTTGCCGGCGAGGCTCTCGCACCGACGCTGCTCGCAGCCTATCCGCGGACGCGCGCGATGCTGACCCGGTTGGACGGGACGTCGATGACGTTGGGATAAACCCTGGATCCTGCCTGACCCGGCTCATCCACAGCCGGGATTCGTACGTTCGGCAGCCGGGACGGGCGAGAATGCGGCTATGGCCCTCGCGACGACTCGCGGCGCTTTGAGCGCGCGATCACTCGAAGCTCGACCGGAAGCCCATGGGTAATACCGGCGACGAGCGTCCGACACCGACAACGATCGAACTGCTCGGGATCGAGCCGCTCGAGGAGCATGCGAGGCGGCTGGCCGCACTGTTCACCGTGTCGCCGGACCGACGCGGAAGCGCCGCGCACCTGAAGCGACTTCGCCACCACACGCGCGCGCTTCGACACGTCTACACGTCGTTGTCTGCCGACGCGGCCCACGGGGAGCCGTCGTCTCCCGCCGCCGAATGGCTGCTCGACAACTTCCACATCGTCCTTGCCGCCCTGCGCGACATTCATCACGATCTGCCACCGTCGTTCTTCCGCCGCCTCCCGTGGATCGCGGCCGACGAGTTCGCCGGCCTGCCGCGGATTTACGCGATGGCGCTCGAGCTGATTCGCTGCAGCGCCGGACGGCTCGACTCGCAGCGGGTCCACCGCTTCGTCACCGCCTTCCAGTCGATCACGCCGCTGACGATCGGCGAGCTCTGGGCGTGGCCGTCGGCGTTGAAGCTCGCGCTCGTCGAACACGTGCGCGCCCGCGCCGACGTCATGGCGACGAGCCGTGCCCATCGTCTCGACGCGGACCGGCTGGTTGACACGCTCGCGTCGCCGCCCCGGGCGGGCCATCCGTGGCCCCAGGAGGTTCACCCCGCCTTCGTGATTCGGCTCCTCCAGCGTTTCCGCGAGCACGAGACCGCCGCCGCTCTCCGCGAGCAGCTCGATGCCGCCCTGACGGCCCGCGAGCAGACCGTCGAGGACGCAATCCGCTCCGAGGCCCGGCATCAGGCGTCCGAACAGGCCTTCATGGCGAACCTGATCGGCAGCCTGCGCCTCGTCTCGACATTCGACTGGAGCGAATTCTTCGAGAGCGTCAGCCTCGTCGAACAGGTGCTTCAACGCGATCCCGCTGCCGTGTACGGGCACATGGACTTCGCCAGCCGCGATCGCTACCGCCAGGCGGTCGAGGAACTGGCTGAACCGACGGGCGACGGCCAGGTGCGCGTGGCGCTCAAGAGCGTCGAACGCGCCCGGCAGATTGCGGAACGGACGCCGGGCGAGCGTGAAGCGCACATCGGTTACTACCTGATCGGCGCGGGCCGGCAGCAGTTCGAGCGCGGCATCGGATGGAAGCCGAGGGTGGCGGTCCGCTTCAGACGCACGTTCTTCCGGCACGCGACGACGGTCTATCTCGGCGCGATCGGCCTCTCGACGACGGCGCTCGTCGCGGCGGCCATCGCCTACGCCCGCGCCAATGGCTCGCCCTGGACGGCGCTGATCGTGGTCGCGCTGCTGACGCTCGTGCCGGCGAGCGAGCTGGCGATTCAGATCGTTCAGCGGTTGATCGCCCGCCTGGTGCCGCCGCGCCGCCTCCCCAGGCTCGATCTCGTCCGCGTGCCGGACACGGCGCGCACGATGGTCATCATCCCGACGATTCTCGACAGCGTCGAGCGGGCGCGGGAGCTGGTGGAGCACGTCGAAGTGCAGGCGCTCGGCAACCTCGATCCGCACATCCACTTCGCCATCCTGAGCGACTTCAGGGACGCGGATGCCGAACGGTTGCCGCACGACGACGACGTGCTCGCCGCGGCGGCCGACGCGATCCGTACGCTCAACGCGCAGCATGGCGACGGCGGCCCGGACCGGTTCTTCCTGTTCCATCGCACGCGTCAGTGGAACGAGCACGAAGGCCTCTGGATGGGGTGGGAACGCAAGCGCGGAAAAATCGAGGAGTTCAACCGGCTCCTTCGCGGCGCGACGGATACGAGCTTCGTGCTGACCGTCGGCGACCCGGCGATTCTGCCGCAGGTACGCTACTGCATCACGCTCGACAGCGACACGCGGTTGCCGCGCGATGCCGCCAGGCAGCTGATTGGCATCAGCACGCATCCGCTGAACCGCCCATCGTTCGACCCGGCCGCCGGGCGCGTGACCGAGGGGTTCGGCATCCTGCAGCCGCGCGTCAGCGTCACCTTCACGAGCGCGGCCGGGTCGCTCTTCGCACGGCTGTATTCGGGCCACACGGGCGTGGACCCATACACGACGGCGGTGTCCGACACCTACCAGGACCTGTTCGGCGAGGGCATCTTCACCGGGAAGGGGTTGTACGACGTCGACGCCTTCATCGCCTCGCTCGAGGATGCGGTGCCGGAAAACGCGCTGCTGTCGCACGACCTCTTCGAAGGTCTGCATGCGCGCGCCGCCCTCGTCTCCGACGTCGAGCTGGTGGACGAGTATCCGTCCACGGTGCTCGCCCACGCCCGGCGCCAGCACCGGTGGATTCGAGGCGACTGGCAGATCCTGCTGTGGCTGTTCCCGTTCGTCCCGACCCGCAGCGGGATGAAGCGGAATTCCTTCCCGCTCATCTCGCGATGGAAGATTCTCGACAACCTGCGCCGCAGCCTCGTCGCGCCGATGCTGCTCGCGCTCCTCGTCGCGGGGTGGACGATTCTGCCGGGGGCGCACGCGTTCTGGACGGCGCTGGTGCTGGCGGTGATGGCCTCTCAGCTCCTGCCACTTGTCGCCCAAATGCTCGTCGGGCCGCGCAAGGCGCAGTCACTCGCGGTGTTCTGGCGGAATCTCCGGGCGGACACGGCCATCTCGCTCGCGCAGGTCCTCCTCGCCGTGACGTTTCTTGCCTACCACGCCTGGGACACCGCCCACGCGATCGTCCTGACGCTGGTGCGTCTGACGATGACGAAACGCCGGCTCCTGGAATGGGAAACCGCCGCGGCGGCAGCCGCGCGCGCGGCCGGCATCGTCGGCGGCCGGGCGCTGCTTCGATTCATCGCCGACATGATGGCCAGTCCCATCATCGCCGGCATCGTCGCGATGGTCGTCGCCACGACGCACCGCGATGCCCTGCCGTCTGCGGTGCCGTTCCTGCTGTTGTGGGTCATCGCGCCAGGCGTCGCGTACTGGCTGAGCATGCCGGTCGGACCGCGCGAGCGTCCGCTGAGCGAGCGGTCGCGGCGACTGCTGCGCAGGACGGCCCGAAAGACGTGGCGCTACTACGAGGCGTTCGTGACGGAGGCGGACGCGTGGCTGCCGCCCGACAACTATCAGGAGGGCGAAGAGCCGAGACTCGCCCGGCGCACCTCCCCGACCAACATCGGCATGACGCTGTTGTCGACGCTGGCGGCGCACGATCTCGGATACCTGGCGACCGGCTCGCTGGTTCGGCGTCTCGATCGCACGATCACGACGCTCGAAGGGCTCGAGCGGCACGAAGGTCATTTCCTCAACTGGTACGACACGATCACGACGGCGCCCCTGCACCCTCGATACGTGTCGACGGTGGACAGCGGCAATCTCGCGGCGTCTCTCACCGCGCTCGCGCAGGGCCTGCTGACGCTCGCCACGACGCCGCAGGAGCGGACGGCGCTGCTCGAAGGCCTGATTGACACCGCCGATCTGCTGGCGGTGTCCTCGTCATCGAGCCCCGCGCCAGATCAGGCGACCCGCGAGAGCGTCTCGCGTGTCAACGCCGTCGCGCGGGAGATCATCAGCGAGGCCCGCCGCGAGCTGTCGGGCGACCGGACCGGCACCCTGCCGAGACTGAGCCTCGATCTGGGAGAGACGATCTCGTCTGCCGTCGATCGCGAGGCCGGGGGCGAACCGTACGACGAGATCGCGTTCTGGTCCAGAGCCGTGATTGACAGCGTCTCGGCGCTGGAGAGCCCACCGGCGGTATCTGAAGGCGAGCTCACCGCGCTGGCCCGGCGGGCGACGGCGATGGCCGCGGCCATGCGGTTCGACTTCCTGTACGACCGCCGCCGGCGCATTTTCTCGATCGGCTACCGCCTCGCCGATGCAAACGGGCCCGGTCGGCTCGACGGGTCGTTCTACGATCTGCTCGCCTCGGAAGCGCGGCTCGCCAGCTTTCTCGCCATTGCGAAGGGAGACGTTCCGCAGCATCACTGGTTCCATCTGGGCCGGCTGGCCACCAACGTCGACGGCCACGCCACGCTCCTCTCGTGGGGCGGGACGATGTTCGAGTACCTCATGCCGCAGCTGCTGCTGCGCAGCTATCCGGGCACGTTGCTCGATCAGAGCTGTCGCGCGAGCGTGCGGCGCCAGGTGGAATACGGAAGGGACCGTGGCGTTCCGTGGGGTATTTCGGAGTCCGCGTACGCGTTCAAGGACCGCTACGGGAACTACCAGTACAAGGCGTTCGGCGTCCCGGGACTCGGACTCAAACGCGGCCTCGACCACGACCTCGTCGTGGCGCCCTATGCCACCGCGCTGGCCGGCGTCGTCGATCCGGGTGCCGCGGTGTCGAACTTCGTCCAGTTGAGTCGAGAGGGACTGGACGGCCGGTTCGGGTTCTTCGAGTCGATCGACTACCGGCCGGGCCGACTCGTGGACGACGCCGGAACATCGTCGCACGGTGGCGCGCCGGAGATCGTCAGGGCGTTTTTCGCGCATCACCAGGGCATGTCGCTCGTCGCGATCACGAACATCCTCCTCGACGACGTCTTCGTGGAGCGATTCCACGGTGACCCGCGCGTGAAGGCGACCGAGCTGCTGCTGCAGGAGCGCGTCCCCCGCGTGGCGATTCTCTCGGAAGCGCGCCCCGCGGAGGGGACCCCCACGGCACCCTCGATCGGCGCCATCCCGTCGAGGCGTTTTCGCACCCCTCACACGAGAAGCCCGCACACGCATTTCCTGTCCAACGGCCGGTACACGGCGGCGCTCACGCACGCCGGCGGCGGGTCGAGCACCTGGCGCGGCCTCGCGGTCACCCGCCGGCGCGAGGACCGCACGTCGGACGCGGGCGGGCAGTTCATCTACCTCAGGGATCCGTGGTCGGGCGACGTATGGTCGCCAGGCTACCAGCCGATTTGTCGCGAAGCGGATGAATACGAGGCGGTCTTCGAGCTGGAAAAGGCGACCTACCGGCGGCGCGACGGCGACTTCGAGACGCAGCTGCAAGTGGTCGTCTCTCCCGAAGACGACGTGGAAGTGCGCAGGCTGTCGATCACCAATCGCGGCGACCGGCCGCGAGAGGTCGAGGTGACGAGCTATGCGGAGATTGTGCTCGGGCGCCCCGAGGACGATCTTGCCCATCCCGCGTTCGCGAAGCTGTTCATCGACACGGCTTACGACGCCCAGAGCGCGGGTCTGCTGTTCAGCAGGCGTCCACGCTCGGCAGAGGAAACCACAGCGTGGGCCTTCCACGTGCTCGCCATCGACGGCCGGCTTGGCGGCGCGATCGAATGGGAAACCGATCGCGCGCGATTCGTCGGGCGCGGACGATCGCTGACCAACCCGGCGGCGCTCGAGGGGCGGGCGCTCTCGGGAACGACCGGCGCGGTCCTCGATCCGGTGGCCAGCGTGCGCGAGCGGGTGCGGCTCGCCCCCGGCGCCTTCGTTCGCGTCACGTTCGCGACGGGAGTCGCGCAGGATGGAACCTCCGCGCTGGCGCTCGTCCGCAAGTACCGCGACGCGAGCGCGGCGGCGCGCGCGTTCTCGATGGCCTCGACGCACGCGCACATCACGCTGCAGCACCTCGGCCTGACCGACGATCACGCCATGCTCTTCGATCGCCTGGCCTCGCGGGTCTTCGGGTCGGACGCCTCCTCCACGAGCCCCGACGACATCGCGCGCAACGCACTCGGGCAGGCGAACCTCTGGGGCTACGGCATCTCGGGGGACCTGCCGATCGTGCTCGTCCATGTCTCGGACGCCAGCGCCCTCCCGCTCGTGCGGCAGCTCGTTCACGCCCAGGAATACTGGCGCGTCAAGGACCTTCGCGCCGACGTGGTCATCCTCAACGATCACCCCGCGGATTATCTCGACGAGGTGCAGACCCTGCTGTCGGGCCTGCTCCGCGAGCCGCGGTGGAGCGGATGGCTCGACAAGCCGGGCGGCATGTTCCTGCTGCGCTCCGACGGGATGCCCCCGGCTGACCGCCACCTGTTGTCGGCCGTGGCGCGTATCGTCCTCCGCAGCGATCTCGGCGATCTGGCGCCGCAGCTCGATCGGAAAGCCCCCTGGCTGTCGTCAGCCGACATCGTTCCGCCATCGGCGGTGCTGCGATCGCCGAAACCGGCGGCGACGCCCGTACCGGTCGAGCCACGCGTCATGGAGAACGGCGTCGGCGGCTTCACGCCTGACGGACGCGAGTATGTGATGTGCCTCGAAGGGGAGCGGCAAACGCCGCTCCCCTGGTCCAATGTCCTGGCGAACCCCGAGTTCGGCACGGTGGTGAGCGAGTCGGGCGCGGCGTACACCTGGGCCGGCAACAGCCGGGAGAACCGGCTCACGCCCTTTGCCAACGACCCGATCTCCGATCCGACTGGCGAAGCGATCCTTCTGCGCGACGAGGACGACATGACCGTGTGGGGCGCCACCCCCGGTCCGTTGGTCCGCACCGCAGACTCGGGACGATGGGTCATTCGGCACGGCGCCGGTGTCACGCACTTCGACTACGCGGTGGAGGGACTCGAGCAGAGTCTCGCCGTCTGTGTCGCGCCGGACGATCCGGTGAAACTGTCGCTGCTGACGCTGACCAACACCTCGAGCCGGACGCGGCGTCTCAGCGTGTTCGGCTACGTCGAGTGGGTGCTGGGTCCGCCGCGATCGGGTGAACGGCGGTTCGTGGTGTCCCAGGTCGATGAGCGCACCGGCGCCATCGTCGCGAGCAACACCTACAACACCGAGTTCAAGGATCGCGTCGCTTTCTGGCACGCCACCCAAGCGCCCCGGTCCCTCACCTGCGATCGGGCGGACTTCATCGGCCGGAATCGTACGCTCGGGGCGCCGGCGGGGTTGTTCCGCGAGACGCTTGCCGGGCGGACGGGCGCCGGACTCGACCCGTGTGCCGCCCTGCAGATCGCGATCGAGATTCCCCCGGGCGAATCGAGACGCGTCGCGTTCGTGCTGGGACAGGGCAACGACGCGTCGCACGCGGCAACGCTTGCCGAGCGGTACTCGCGGCTCGAGGAAGTGGTCGACGCGATCGGGCGCTCGGCCCGATTCTGGGACGCGACCCTCGGCTCCATACAGATCCAGACGCCGGACGATTCGCTCGATCTCCTGGTGAATCGGTGGCTGCTGTATCAGGCGCTCAGTTGCCGCATCTGGGCCCGGAGCGGTCCGTACCAGCCTGGTGGCGCCTTCGGGTTCCGCGACCAGCTGCAGGACGTGCTGTCGTTGCTCTATTCGAGGCCGGATCTCTGTCGCTCGCATCTCCTGCTGGCCGCCTCGCGGCAGTTCGTCGAGGGGGACGTGCAGCACTGGTGGCACCCGCCGGGCGGACGCGGAACCCGCACGCGCTGTTCGGACGACCTGCTCTGGCTCCCGTACGCGGCGGCCATCTACGTCGAACGAACCGGCGATCGGTCCGTGCTCGACGAGGTCGTCCCGTTTCTGGAAGCGCCGCCGCTCGGGCCGGAACAGCACGAGGTGTTCGACCTGCCGTCGGTGTCCGCGCAGACGGCGTCGATCTTCGAGCATGCGATACGCGCGATCGACCGCTCGCTGAAGTACGGCGCGCACGGCCTCCCGCTCATCGGGTCCGGCGACTGGAACGATGGAATGAATCGCGTCGGCCACAACGGGCGCGGCGAGAGCGTCTGGCTCGGATGGTTCGTGATCGTCGTCCTGCAGCAGTGGGCGGAGCTCTGCGATCAGCGCGGTGACGGCGAGCGTGCGCAACACTATCGAAGCGAGGCGCGTTGGCTCGCCGGCATGCTCGAGCTCGCGTGGGACGGCAACTGGTATCGGCGCGCGTACTTCGACGACGGGACGCCTCTGGGATCGGCACAGAACGAGGAATGCCGCATCGACTCGCTGACCCAGTCGTGGGCGGTCTTCTCGAAGGAAGCGGATCCACGGCGGATGTCGCGCGCCATGGAAGCGGTGCGCGCCCATCTCGTGAGGCGCGACGCGCAGGTCGTCCTCCTGCTGACGCCACCGTTCGATCGGATGGCGCACGATCCCGGGTACATCAAGGGCTACGTTCCAGGCGTGCGCGAGAACGGTGGTCAATACACGCACGCGGCGCTGTGGACGGTCATCGCGCTCGCGCAACTCGGTCTCGGAGACGAGGCGATGGAGCTCTTCCACATGGTCAACCCGATCAATCACACGCGCACCCCCGCGGGGCTCGAGCAGTACCGCGCCGAGCCCTATGTGGTGGCCGCCGACGTGTACGCGCATCCGATGCACCTCGGGCGCGGCGGATGGACGTGGTACACGGGGTCGGCCGGCTGGATGTACCGAGCGGCGGTGGAGGGGCTTCTTGGACTACGCCCTCACGGAGCGACGTTCAGCGTCGAACCAAGCATTCCTGCGATGTGGCCGAAATTCTCCATCCAATGGAGCGTGGGCGCGACCCGTTACCGCATCGTGGTGCTCAATCCCGATCATCGCTGCACCGGCGTGCGATCGGCGGAGCTCGACGGCACAGCAGTCGATCCGAAGGCGATTCCGCTGCTCGAGGACGGCAAGACGCACGACGTGGTCGTGGAGCTCGGCGAGGCTGACACACGCGCGGTGTCCTCGGGCGTGGCAGCGACGGCGGCATCGGGGTCGCGGTGATGGACTGAACCGCCCGCAATCCGAAGCTACTCGGCGATGACGTGATATCGGCGGTGCGCAG
>Ga0137418_10001326_pt1 | contig 22746 bp, 21 predicted proteins | sample CZODoug3_1_2_16f_FD_122242 | JGI IMG/M metagenome (GOLD analysis project Ga0137418, IMG submission 122242) | Vadose zone soil fungal communities from Angelo Coast Range Reserve, California, USA - CZODoug3_1_2_16fungal (Hybrid Assembly) | ecosystem: Environmental > Terrestrial > Soil > Vadose...
CATGTCAACGTGCATGCCGCAGAGGAAAAGCCTGAAAGCAGTGGTTCGCGCCCGTGTGACGGAAGGAACCCCCGACAGCACAGTGCCGGACCGTACACGTTCACGACGACGTCGTGGGTCCGAGTCGGGGATAACGGCCACTACTTTGGGACCTGCGTTCAGAACTTGAGCGATCGCGACTTGTGGTTCGACTGGTTCACGCCAGGACCCAAGACGTATGTACCTCCAAAGGAGTCGGTTACTTCGAAGCGATACTTTATCGATCGCAAGCCGGTCGATCTTCTTGGGTGCATCCAATTCGGAAACCATCGAGATCCGATGCAGGAATATTTCATTGGGCACGAAAATGATCATCAGCAGATCGAGAGGGAAAAAGCGGCCGGGTGCAAGGCTAGCCGAAGCGCCTCCAGGACCAGAGATATTCCGGCGGAAGTGCCAAAGATAGCTTACTCCACTACACTTTTTGTCCCGTCCGATTCCAAGAGAGTTCGGGACACGTTGATGCGCCTGGATTTGACAGTCAGCCTTATCCAGAGCCGCCAGGGTCAAGCGTCTCCAACATCGCCGGCCCCGGCGCAAACCCTGTCGAGCGAGGCGGTGCTCGATGCGTTGAAGATGATCCTTCTCGGCGCACCCCTGAACGAAGTCCTGACGGCATCTGTACCAGAGCAGAAATAGCTACGCACTGCATCGCGGGGCGCAATCACCAGCGGCTCGCCGAACAGATTGAATGAAGTGTTCACCAGAATCGGCGCTGGCGACTTCTCCCCAAATCGCTGCAGTAGCTTCCACAACAATGGATTGGTGGCCCGCTCGACGATGTGCAGGCGAACGAGGTCGCCCGGCAGCACAAATCCCTCCAAAATTTTTTTGCTTTCTGAATGCGCGAAACCCATCGTCGCCATGAAGCGGCCAGCCGGAGAACAATCGAAATAACGGGAGCAATCTTCCCGGCGAATAGAGAGTGCGAAGGGCCTGAAGGATTCGCGGTGCTTCACATAATCATTGAGGTTTTCCTTCACGTAAGCCGCCCAAGGGGAGCGAGCAGGCTGCGGTTTCCAAGCGCTCGCGGGCCGAATTCAGCCGCGCCTTGAAACCAGGCGACGATTTTGCCCGCATCCAGAAGTTTGAGCGCTGCTTCGATCTTTCGATCTTCAGACTCTGTGAAACGGTAGGAAACCTTGCAATTATCCAGAACCCGCTTGATTTCCTGATTTGAGTAACTCGAGCCCCAGTCCAGGCGTTCCAACGGTGTGCTGCGCGGATTCTTGTGAACCCGGTGATGTGCCAGCCACGCTGCCCCTAGCGCCGTGCCTTCATTTCCCGCTGCGGGCTGGACGAAAACTTGGTCGAAGCCAGTATTCTTCTCCACGGCTGCCACGATCAGAGGATTTAGAAACAGCCCACCGGCAAGGCACAGGGATTTTGCTCCGGACTGTTGACGAAGCGCTTCGAGCAGCTCGATGACGATGATCGAGCACGCCTCCTGGACGCTAGCGGCGAGACAGGCGCAAAATGGTTCTCCCGCCAATGCACCCACCGGTTTTGAAATACCCAAGCGCTGGTAGAACTCGCTCGAAAAAGGGACGTCACCCGCAAAACCACGCCGGAAAAATCGGGCATCGATGCGCGGCCACGGGATCTCGCCGTCGCGCCGACGCAGCACTTCAAGGAAGAGATCGCGAAAGACCGGTTCGCCTGTCATGCCGAGCCACTGCGTCTTGTGCTCTTCCGACCGCTTGCGGAATCCCAATAGCTGCGTCACTTGAGAGTAGACCCAGGCGAGAGAGTTTGGATAACGAATCGAATACAACTCACGAACCTGCGTCCCCTCGCCGATCGCGACCAAGCCGCAGCGGCCATCCCCTTCCTCATCGAGGGTGAGAATTAGTGCGCGATCGAACGGAGACGCGTAAAAAGCGCTTGCGGCATGGCACAGTGCATGCTCAAAGCATAGGAGAGAACGTTTCTGATTGCCGTCGAAGACGCCGAGAATGCGGAGATAGTTCAATTCACGAGCTAACTCGCCTACTGCCTTCGTTTGGTAATAACCGCTGGAAATCGGCGCCTTGAGCGCCTCGCGAGCGCGAAATAGCGCCTGCCGGCTCCAGGCCCATACCGGGCGGCTGGCGATTGCGATGCTACTCAAGTCTTTCCATTGAATACGCGCCTTGGCGAGACAAAAATAGATTGCCTGCCGCGGAATTCCGTAAGACATGCGTGTCCTTAAGAGTTTGCCCTCCTCAACAGCGGCGGTTATCCCTTTTTCGCCGAGCAAAGCGGCGGCGGGATCGTGTTCCAGCGAAGAAATACCAAGGATATGCATTTACGGAGACCACCGTGAGTGAGTCTACTTCCAAAGCCGCTGCAGGTTCTGGAAATTCTCGCACGACCTGTACTCACCGCAAGCCAGATTCGCGACGATACCTCAAGCCATGCAGGTGGCCGCGCAGTGCAGGTCGCGAAGGAAGCCACGAATCCTTGAGGGCGTTTTGGCAGCTTTCGGCGGATACGCCAAGAATCCTCTAAGAATAACTGCCTCACGTCCTTAACTTGCCTTCGGCGCGTTCGAGAGGCCAAAGAAATGGTAAGATAATTGCTCCAGAGTTGTGGTGTACCTTAGCTCCCATGAGGTTCCAGTCTTCGTGAATTCCCGAAGGAAACATCACTTGCCTGGAGTTATCAAGGCATAAAGACCATGTACAAAAGTTTCTTCGGCTTGAAAGAGAGCCCCTTTCGGGTGAATCCCGACCCCAGGTACCTCTATCTCACCAAAGAGATTGAGGAAGCACTGGCGGGGTTGATGTATGGGATCAAGACGCGCAAAGGGTTTGTGACGCTAATCGGCGAAGTCGGGACGGGAAAGACCACGTTGGTCAACCGCCTGCTCGATTGGTTGAAGCTACAACAGATCCGCACGGCTTTCATTTTCAATACACGTGTAAATACGACGCAGCTACTGGAATTCGTGCTGGCGGAATTCGAGATTGCATGTGAATCTCGCTCCAAGAGTCAGCAATTGATGCGCCTGAATCATTGGCTGCTCGAACGCCACGAAGCGGGCGAAACCGTAGTGCTCATCATTGACGAGGCACAAAATCTTACTTATCCGGTGATGGAAGAAATCCGGCTGCTGACCAATCTCGAGACTTCGACGGACAAACTTCTGCAGATTGTGTTGTCAGGACAGCAGGAGCTTGACGAAAAACTGAAATTGCCGCAACTCCGCCAGCTTCGGCAGCGGATCAGCGTGCGATGCAAAACCTCTCCCCTAACGAAAGAGCAGACACACGAGTATGTTGCGGAAAGGCTGCGCATCGCCGGAGCCAACGGCCAGCCGATTTTCAGCGCCAAAGCCATCGACGTCATACACAAGTATTCGCACGGCATCCCCCGCGTGATAAATTTGCTGTGCGAGCACTCTCTCACCGGCGCCTATGTGGAAGAGCAGCGGCCGATCGAACCTCCGCTTGTGGAAGAAGTAGTGCGGGAATTCCAACTTGACGAGATCGCGCCGGTTGCGCCTCCAGGCAGCCTGACCGTCACTCAGGACGTATTTACCTCGGAATCGTTCGTCCAGAATCTGGGCGAAGCGCTATCGCGGTTTCGCATGGGGCCCACCAAGCGTTGATAGGGAAGCTCAGGCTCTCCCTGCCTAGGACCGCCGTCTCGAACGCTCATCTCCTGGTTAGATCGCCAGCAACTGATCCGCTTCCAGGGCATCCGCCCGACCAACTTCCTTGCCAAGGCAGGCTCTGAAGGTGAAATAAATTGCACAGGAGCTGCGGCTTGGCGTGTCTAATTGCTTTGTTTTCAACAACGAACTGATTGGCAAAGGACTTGCCTTATTTGAGCTCAACTGAGGGCGGCACAGGGGTTTAGCGAGCGGCCGGAATAGAAGGTTTCGCGCGGAGCCGGTATGACTTTGGACTCCCTAATACCCAATGCAGCGAAGAGAGAAGAGGGCCTTCGGCGCGAGATCTGCGCAATCGGGCGGTGGATGTACGAGCGCGGGTTCATCGTGGCCGCCGAGGGCAATCTCTCAGTACGGCTGGACGACCGTCGCATCCTCACGACCCCAACATGCATGAATAAAGGGATGTTGGGGCCAGAAGATCTGGTTATCACCGATCTCGAGGGGAGGCAGCTCGGCGGCGGGCGCAAAGCCTCGTCAGAGATGGCGATGCATCTGTTGTTCTACCGGATGCGGCCGGACGTGAACGCAATTTGTCATGCGCACCCACCGACGGCCACGGGATTTGCCGCCGCCGGACGCGGGCTCGACCGCGCTTTACTGCCCGAGGTCGTCGTCGGACTTGGACAAATTCCCCTCGTACAGTACGCCACACCCGGCACGCCGGAATTGAGCGCGGTACTCGAGCCGTTCGCTCCTCACTACGACGCCTTACTCCTGGCAAATCACGGCGCGGTGACGTGCGGGCCGGATCTGCTTACCGCGTTCTTCCGCATGGAAACTATCGAGCATTCCGCAAAAATAACGCTGGCCGCGGAATTGGCCGGCGAGCCAGTGCTGCTCTCAAGCCGGGAGGTAGCGAAGCTGATGGCGGCGCGGGCACGCTATTATGTCTCGCCTCCGCCGGGCGGAGGCGGTGGCCTTCCCTTGACGAGCGACAGCGGAGAAGTCGCGGAGGACCGCGTCACGCTCACGCGAAACGAACTGGATATACTGCTCGAGGAGGCGGTGCGCAAGGACCGCGCGCGGAAATAGCCCCAATCTGACCTTTGCCGCAGACGTTCGGAATCGTATCACTTCTCAATCACGAAATTCCCCAGGACGAGCGTATCCATTTCACTCTTCGAGAAGGTATTGAAAGCGTTCGCCGGCGTGTTCACGATGGGTTCGCCCTTAAGATTGAAAGAGGTGTTGAGGATCGCCGGCACGCCAGTGGCTTGGGCGAAGCGCTCAATCAATCCGTAGTATCTGGGGTTTGCGTCCCGGAAGACGGTTTGCAGGCGACCAGTGCCATCGACGTGCGTTATCGCGGGCAAGATGGCGTGCTTGGCGGGTCGCACCGGAACAACGTAAAGCATGTAGCGCGCGGGGTAGTGATGGGCCGCGTTTGGCAGGTCGAAGTAAGCCTCGGCGCACTCAGCCAGGACAGATGGGGCAAATGGGCGGTACGGCTCGCGAAATTTGATCTTGGTGTTGATGATGTCCTTCATGTTGGCGTTCCTCGGATCACCAAGAATGCTTCGATTCCCGAGAGCGCGCGGACCCCATTCAAATCTATCCTGAAACCAGCCGATGACTTTTCCCTGCTGTAATCGATCAACGACCTGATCCAGCAATTCCCCATCGTTCTCAATGTGTCGATAGCCAATCCGGCCCTGCTCGAGGAACTCGCGTATTTCGGCAGGACCATAACTCTTGCCCCAATAAGCATGGTCCATCCGAAAACGCCGCGGATGCCCGAGGAGCATATTGTCCGCCCAAAGCGCTGCGCCTAGCGCTCCTCCACCATCTCCGGCCGAAGGCTGAATGAACAATTCTTCGAAGCCCGTTTCCCGAAGAATGCGACTATTGGCGACGCTGTTTAAAGCGACCCCGCCGGCGATGCACAGCCGCTTCATGCCAGTTTCTTTGTGAATGCTCCGGGCCATTCCGAGAAGGACCTCTTCAGTTACCTTCTGGATGCTGGCGGCAATATCGGCGTAGTGTTGGTTTAGCTTGCAGAGTTCGTCATAGTTGGTGGGAGGAGCGCCAAAATAAGACGGGAAACCCGATTCGGCCGTGAAGAACAACATTTTGGGAGGACGCGGCTCCCCAAAGAGGTCCACAAAACGCCGGTTGAAGGTACGGTCCGTCGAGTGGTGGAAGGAAAAATAATCCATGTCCAGTGAGAAAGACCCGTCGGGATCTTGCCGAATGAGCTTCCAAACCTTGTCCACATATCGAGGCTGGCCGTAGGGCGCCATGCCCATGACTTTGTACTCTCCCTCGTTGACTTCGAAGCCGAGAAAGGCAGTGAACGCGCTGTATAGAAGTCCAAGAGAGTGAGGAAACTCCATTTGCTTCCGCAAATCGATGTGATTGCCACGGCCCACACCCCAGGTACCAGTAACCCATTCTCCGACGCCGTCCACAGTAAGAATCGCCGATTCATCGAAGGGGAGCATAGAAAGGCACTGGCAGCGTGGGAAAGATGGTGCTCGCAGAACAGGACGCGGTCCTTGGGAACACCCAATTCCGCAGAAATTGTTGCCCCCACCCAGAGCTTGTCGATCATCCAGGTGATCATCGATTCACGGAAAACTTTATAAGACAAAGGGTAGGTCTGCAGGACGGTCATTAGGATGCGATCAAATTTCCGAAAGGGTTTTTCGAAGAAGGCGACGTAGTCGAGGTCGCTGCCGCGAATTCCTGCAGTATCCAAACAAAATTGAATGGCGCTCTTTGGAAAGCTGAAATCGTGCTTAACGCGAGTGAATCGCTCCTCTTCCGCCGCAGCGATCAATTGGCCATCGCGCAGCAGCGCTGCCGCCGCATCGTGGTAATAGCAGGAAATTCCGAGGATGTTCATTTAGCCTTGGCGGCGCGCCCATTCCAGATCGATGACATCTTGAGTATGGTCGGTCCATTTGGCAGGACGTTTCTTGATCTTCAGCGGGTCCGAAAATAGACGGATGGCCAAACCGAAGGGTAAGACAAGTACGGCGTAGATGACCGTGAGGAGGACGCGAGCTTGAAAATCGCCGATCCGATGGGCGATACGCTTCCAAGCTGCCCACAGTTTCTTTAGGCTACTGAGCATCCAGGGGACCTAGAACAGGGTGTAGATGAACGGAGCGATGGCTGAGCTCTGCGCCAGAATCAACAACGCGCCAAAGAGGAACAAGGTGACGAGCATAGGCAGCATCCACCAGCGCTTATGGCCCCAGAAGAAGGAAAAAAGCTCAGCGGCGATCCCGAAGCGATGGCCGTCCGTCTTCATGAAACGCATTAAATGCCTCCCCGTATTTTGAGAGTATTTTTAATCAATGCTGCAATTCGGCACCCACTGCCCCATGGCTAATTGGCTGAAAATAAACCAAATAACGGGTACTGAGGCACAACGCGGACGCTAGTACGGTCCTGCCCGGCACACAATGGGCAAACATTTTCCTCAATTGAGCGCTAACAAGTCCGCCGCGGGCGAGATGAGCCGGACCGAATACGAGTGAGTCTAAATTTGGAGTCCACCGACGCCCAATAGGAATCGAACCACACAAGTCCACGACTGTTTGACGCCTGACCCGAGCGTCAAGTCGAGGAGTCCTTTCACTTCTAAAGGCCATCAGGAAACTTCGGAATGACAATTTACTCGGCATCGCTTTCCAATTACGACGAATAAGTATTTTTGTCAGGAATTGGGCCATTGACAACGAGCGGGAACGAGCGGCATGCTGCCGTTTGCAGCACCCACATTGCCAGGTAGAACAGGTAGAATACGTTTTGACAGGCCGAGCACACGGCCGGACCGCATTCCGATCACACCTATTCCCGGCACTCGATCCCGGGGGAACGGATGGAGTGTCTGCGCTTTGCGCTGCTATTCAATGGGAGCTCTCTCGAGCGCTGGCAACTACGCTGCGTCGATCACCTTGAGGAATCTGCCAAGCTGACTGGCGTCATCCTAGCAGCCGATAGTTCGAATTCTCCCGCCAAGGCGAGCGGCTCGGCCCTAATGCGCCTCTACGCCAGGTCCGTGGGCAGCAAGCAGACGGTGGATGTCACCAAGCGTCTCGCAAACGTTAGGAGATTTCACGCGGCCGAGCCCATCAAGCCTGGCGATCTCGACTTCGTGTTGAAGCTGGGTCGCGGATCTATTCCGGCGGGGATGGCGCCTGCGACGCGATACGGCGTCTGGTGCTTCCAGCACGAGACCGAAGGAGATCTCCTTCCCTTCTTTCGGGAGGTCTACGACGGGGAACACGTCACCGAAGCCGCCCTACTGTCGCACGGGGGACCCGGCGGCGAAACCGTGATTATGGAGCAGGGGTACTTCCGTACAGAAAAGCGGTCCTACGTCGAGAGCAGGAGCCGGGTTCTGGACAGCATTGCGGAATGGCCGGCGCGCGTCTGCCGACGCCTCGCGCGGGAACCCGGCGATGCCACTCTGCGAACTGCTGGGACGGCGCGCCCTGGCAGGTCCGACTCCTACGCTCAGCTTCTCCGTTTTTGGGCCCGGATCGCTCGCCGTCGCCTTGAGTTCGCCTCAGAGAGGCTCTTCCGGCACGCGCAGTGGAATATCGGCGTTCTTCCTGTCTCTGTCGGAGCGCTGCTTCGCCCTGGAAACTATTCCGACTCCAGCATCGAATGGTTTCCTCTCGACGACCGGGAGAGGTTCCTCGCTGACCCGTTCGGAATCGTGTGCGACGAGACGATCCATGTTCTCTGCGAGTCCTTCGAATACCGTAGCGGCAAGGGCCACATCTGCACCCTCGCTTACGCCCATCACCGCTTCACCACACAGCCCGAACCCGCGATCGAGCTCCCTGTCCACATGTCTTACCCTTTCCTGGTCGAAGACGCGGGGCAGATCTACTGTATCCCGGAGACCTGTGGCGCTGAAGAGGTGGCCCTGTTTCGAGCAGTTGAGTTCCCGCACAAGTGGTCAAAGGTCGCTGTGCTCGTTGAGCATTTTGGAGGTGTAGATCCCACTGTCTTTCGTCACGAGGGCCGCTGGTGGCTGATGTGTACCGAAAAGGGTCGCGACGCGGACGTCAAGCTGTGTATTTGGCACGCCTCCGACCTGCTGGGACCTTGGACACCGCATGCTCGAAATCCGGTCAAAACCGACGTGCGCACCGCTCGGCCAGGCGGAGCGCCGTTCGTTCACGAAGGTGTGCTGTACCGGCCCGCACAGGACTGCTCCAAGACCTACGGGTGGCGAATCGTGATTCAGCGAGTAAAAACGCTGACTCCATCGGAGTTCGTGGAGGAGCCGACGACCGTGCTGGAAGCTTCCGCGGACAGCCCCTTCCCGCTCGGCCGGCATACCTTATCATCCGTGGGCGAAGTGGTCTTGATCGACGGACATCGCGCCGTCTTCGTATGGCAAGCTCTCTGGTCCTTCTTCAAAATCCTGACGCAGCCTCTCTGGAGTAAACTTCGGCCTCGCCGATCCACACGTCGTTAGAAGTTGTCGTGGTCTCCGAGGGTGAAGCGCAGCTTCTCAGCCGGGATCTGCGAGCGCAGGTTATGATAGACCACCGCCAGACTCGGATGAGGCGGAAACCTGTCCGCGAAGAAGCGCGACAAGCGCGTATCCTTCGATGGCTGAATCAGGATTTGATCGATTCCGAGCCGCACCGCTATCCCCTCCAGGGCCTGCACTGTCCTCTCCATGTTTGCTTCCGATGCCGCTTCCATATCTCCGACGAAGAGCCCGCGTCTAACCTTTAGCCACACGCGACCGCCATCCACCGCGAGCACCTGATTACCAGCGAACGCCTTATAGTCATAGAACGCCCGGTCGCGACGCGTCGCGGCGAACCCCTCCGCCAAAAGGGAATTATTCAGCACAGAATCAACCGGCAGGTGCGAACGAAACGTGCGCTGGAGGTGTCGCTTGTACACGCGGTGTAAAGGGCCCACGCGGCGTGCGACCCGCTCCATCCAAATCGTATGGATCGGTAATCGGTACTCGACCAGGTCGTCGATGTGTTTGTAGCCTACGCGGACGAGCCCATGATAGGAACCAACTTGTGGGTGCGCGAAGCCGAACAGGAACGAGACACCTGCTGAATCGCACACCTCCCGTGCCATTTCCTCCAACCGGGTGAACAATCCTCGGTGGCGATTCTGGCCGTGAGTGGCGCCGTCGACAAGCTGCGCGGCGATTTCCATGCGATTCCCGAAGACGATCGGCCACGGCAGTATCCCCAAGGAGGCAACCGCCTGCCCCGCGTCGGTGAAGGCAACACAGCAGAACGCACCGACTCCCCCGTATTTGCAGGCGTACTTCTTCTCCAGCCAGTCTAGGTTGAAATCTGGCCGGTTATAAACCTTGCTGAAGAGAGGCACCAGCGGCCCCATCTCCGGACCGCGGACGCAAGCCAGGCGGTAGGTTGTCCCCCCTACCTCCACTACCTTTTCCGGCACGAATCGTTCCTCGTTGCGAGCACCATAGCATGGCAGCTAAGCTCGGTCGAGGTGTGGAGCTTGCCTTCGAGCTGCGACACAATCATTAGCGGTCGATCTCTATCCCTAGCGCAGACCCGGCACATGAAGTAGCTTTAGCGACCGTTCTCGGTACTCCGAGAAGCCCCCGAGAGTTAAGCGAGGCAGTGTAAACCACCTACCGCCCAGCAAATTTGCCCGATGAAGCCGAAGCAAACTGACGGATACTGAGTAAATTGAGAAAGCTCGCAGCCGGACGTCGGGGTTGTGAAAATATAGAGAGCAAAATACCTATATAGATGGGTGAGAGTTCACGCTCAATCTTGAATCGCATCTCGAACAGCCAGCTAAAAGGCAGATAGGCGGCATCGTATCACCTCGACCCGCGATTGTCCTCGGGCTCGTGTTCCTTTGCGTTGCGATCCTGACGTGGCCCGCGGTGTTAGAGAATTTCGTTTCGCTCGACTGGCGCCTGGGGAACATGCGTCCTCTTTCCTACGCGATTTGCGGGCTCCTAGCCACGTGCAGTGTGGTGTTCCTATCGACGCGGAGATGGATTAACACCAGCTTTGCGGAGACCTTCCCGTCAAACAAGCATCTGGCCTTTGCTCTCGTTACGATGTTGGTATCCGTGGCTTTCACCTTTCTGGCTGTAGAAATGATTTTGCGGGGCGCCGATCAACCGTTCAGGAGGAGATGGGATTTTATGTGGGGCGACGTGATGCAGTTCGATCCTGATTGCGGATGGTCGTATCTCCCAAATCGGTCCGTGCGACGAAAAGTTGGCGGCAACGACGTTCCCCAGTATTTCGACGACCTGGGTTCACGAGTTCGCGGACCCGCCGATCGGCACGATCGAACTACTCCCACTGTGATGTTCGTGGGCGACTCGTTCACTTTCGGCCAAGGTCTACCCTATGAGGAGACATTTGTAGGGCAAATTCATTTCGAGCTCGCGTCCGCACTTCAAGTCGTAAATCTGGGAGTGACGGGATATGGAACAGATCAGTCGTTGCTCATGCTGAAGCGCAATTTTCAAAGGTTCAACACCAAGATCGTCGTATACACTTTCATTTACAACCACGTGGATCGGAATTCTGTTAATGACTGGCGGTTGTTCCATCCATCCACGCGCGTTGTCGGAACCAAGCCAATGTTTGCGCTAACGCGAGACGGCGTGCTTTATCTCAAAGGCCGAGCCGTTCCGGTCGAAGACTACAGTTACTCCCGGGTTTGGGCGTGCCTCCAGCTTGCCCGGACCCGCTGGGGGCCCAAACCTGGACTGGATGTAACGCGTGCGCTGGTCAGGGAGATGAAAGTGTATTCTGAGACAAACGGTGCAAAATTCGTGATCGTCTACTGGGATCAGGGTCATTCTTGGGACGGTGGGCCTCGATACGCAATGCCGGGCGGTTCTCCATTTTCGGGAATAGATTTGGACGTGATTGATGCCGGAATGAGTCCCCCAGCCGGTTGGGCCGCTTGGACAATTCCAATAGATGGTCATCCAGACACCCGCGCTCATTCCTATGTAGCGCAAATTGTCTCGAAAGAGTTGGAACGGATCATGAAGGACCCTCGATTGCTGGACCAGCTCTCATCGGAACGAGCCCAGAGAAGAAATGAATCGTCATGAGTAGCCGTTCAGTCCTACTGAACCTGGCGGCAGTCGGCGATCAAGAATGGCTTCTTGCGTTTAAAACCGCCGAGGGGTGAATTTGAAGCAGCTTCGTGTTGATTAGGGCCTTCGTTAGTTGCGTCGGCTGGAAAGTGATGCTGGGCCACAGAAATACTTCATTGGTGCAGAAACATTGCTTTTCTTTGATTTGCTGCCGGAGCGCCTTGGCTTCGGGTGAGTCCCAGATTTCAAAAAAGCTCTTACGGCGCAGGTTTCCGAGTGGAGGATGCGTCTCGCAAACGCTGACGTCACCGTTCGCATAGATCACTCCGGACAGGATGCCGGCCTTGCATGGCACGTATTGCGTGCCGGACTCAATGGTCTTAACTTTGGCCCATTGCAGCATGGGCTCCACGACAGAACCAAAACGGCCCTCTTCGCGGTCCTTCCAGACTTCCGCCACGTGTTCGTAGAGCATCTTGTAGCGGTCCAGTGCTGGTCCCTGCAGCGAGGCATTCTTGCGGTCGCCACGGATGATGGCCAAGTTGTGATGCTCGATGGCGGGGTGTTCGTCATGCAAGTACTCGGTGAGTTCCCAAATCTCATCCATGTTCTCGCTCATCGCGACAGTATTGGAGTGAATGCGTAGGCGGGGATCCTCCTTCTGGAGCCTGGCCAGCATGTCGTACGTCTCCATTGCTTTTTCAAAAGACTTGGGATTACCGCGAAACCGGTTATGGTACGCGGGCATGCCGTCCAGCGAAATTTCGCAGACGAACCGCTGCAGGGTTTTGGACTTCAGAACCCCGCGAAGCTGTTTTTCCGTGCGCTCCGTGAAGTATCCGTTGGTGGGAACGTAAATCTGTTTTGCATCGTTATTCTCTGTGAATAGCAGGCAAATTTCAGCGAAGTCCGGTCGGATAAACGGCTCACCGCCGGATAGGTTCAGGATTTCAATCTTTCCCAGCTCGAGGGAGAGCTTCTTGAACTCCTCGAAGGTTAGATCGTCGCGCTGGTTGAGATTGCGCCAGTAAAAGCAATGTTCGCAGGTCAGATTGCAGATCGAGTTTATAAACACGATCAAGAACGGCGGAGTCTGCCCCTCGTGATGGCTTAGGGCTCGCGCGGAGAGCCGCGCGTGGCGAACGAAGCGGGAAATGAGGGAAGTGCTCATACGGCAGTTCCTGAACTTGACTCTCCCGGACAGACTTTTTGCACAATGGTCCCTGAACACTGGAGCAATCTGCGAGCCAAACGTTCCGACCGATGAGGCCCACGAGGGTAATCTAAGATGTTGATTATGAGCACTTTATCTGTCCTATAGAGTCCGCCGCCCCCAAACCTGGGCTCGCTTCCTGCTTTGATGTGAAAATCCCTGCCACTCTTTGCCAGAACGCTAAAGCCCCGGGGCAGGAGCAATATTGCCCAAATTCCGATTCAAAACCCCCGAAGGTACCTGCGCACTCACATCCATTTGCGGCCACTCGTTCCCTCGCCGAAAAGATAGCCGCAAAATTCCCCGGCCGACCAGGACGTCGTCAACGCGAAAAGAGGTGGAAGTGAGCGCGAGAGTTCCGGGAGATATCTGCGCTTTGCAACAGTTCTCGCCACGACGCGGCCGGGCAGGAGGATCGGCAAAACACACGCGCCCAAGACAAACATCAACCGTTTGGCTAACGCGCTGTCCGCGACGCGGCGGCCGGCAAACGCCCGGGCGAGATAAAAATAGCTTCGAAAAGTTTCACCAAATCGATAGTCTTTGGCGAGATAGGTGACTGCGGAGGGCTCCAGGTAAAGTTGATGGCCCCGACGTTTTAGTTCTTCGTTGGTGGACGCTTCGTAAAATCCTTCGCGAAAGGATTCTTGCACTTCCCAGAGAACCTCTCTGGCGTAGGATACGTTCATTCCTGAAAGGGTCTGCGCAGATCCAGCCTGAAGCGGCGCCATATACTTGCCGTAATCGTAGAAATAAACCGCCCAGTTTAAGGGCTTGTCTGGGCACCGATTCTCCACCGCTCCTCCCACAACTTGACAAGGCGCGTCGTACGCCTTCTTGATCGCTGTACACCAGCGCTCATCGAGAGTGCAGTAATCCTCCACCAGCGCGATGATTTCTCCACGTGAAAGATAAATTCCCTGCGCACGCAATTCCGGGACAATCGTATCGGTTGCGAGCGTCACGCATTTGACGAATGGAAATTGCTTTGCAATTTCCTCCTTCGCCCCACCGTCAAAATTGCAGACGGCAATAACCTCGGTGTCAGCGGCTTCCGCCTGCCCTTGCAAAGAAGAGAGGGTTTTCAGAAGTGCTGCGAGATCGTTGGAAGCGGCGACGACCACGGAGAGCTTCACGGAAGCGGGTTCAGGAATCATGTGGCCGCTACTGTGGCACGCGCGTGTTTCGATATTCGCTCATCTCAACGGCGCGGCCCAGTCGCGCGGAGTCGTAAGCGGCGGCCACCATCGCTAGTGTCTTACGATTATCCCGCGCATCGCCGGGTGCGATGCCACCTGAAGGGATGGCGTTTACAAAGTTGCCCAAGTGAACGGCGGTGGCGGCAGCGAATGGGTTCATCGGATCGCGAGCAATGACCCGGGAGCGATTCCCTACCTGCAAAACAGCCTGTCCCCCCTTTGCGAATCTCCAATCCAGGAACGGTTGCCGGTTTCGCGCGTGGACGCCCGCCTTGATTTCCATGCGCCCTCCGATGGAGGTATGAATTGACGCGAATTCTCCATCGAGACGCATGTCGAGATAACGCTCCGGACCTTTACTCAGCCGGTTCAGCATCATGGAAGCGGCGCGTCCATCCGCAAACTCCGCGCAGACCACATTGATTACATCGGACTCCGCTTTCGCTGGCGGAACGGGCATGTGCGCTATGATTCTGATCGGCGTTTCCTCAAAGAAAAATCGCATCAATTCAAAAACGTGAACGCCAAACTCGAAGCAGACTCTCCGCCGCAATTTCCCTCGCCATCCGGCCTCCATGGCTTCGGTGGGAAGGAAAGTCTGCCAGGCATGAAGGTACAGCAGGCGCCCGAACTCCGGTGAACCTGCCAATCGTTTGGCGGCCGCATGAATCTTCATATACGGGAATTGGTTGTTGACCACAACGAGCCGCCCCGTTTTTTCGCTGGTCTCAATGATCCCGTCGGCTTGCTCGAGGTTCTCCGCCAAAGGCTTCTCACAAAAAACGTGACAACCAGCTTGCAAGGCGAGCGTCGCATGCTCGAGGTGGAAGGCGGGTGGCGTGCAAACGGACAGGATGTCCGGCTTGGTCTTCTCGATTAATTCCCTCGGGTCGTTGCAAACATGAGGCAGCTTCCATTTGCCCCGCGCCAAATCTTGCGCAGCCCGATTGACATCACAACCTCCCACAATCGTCACGCGGTCCTTCATCTGCGCGTAAGCCGGCAGATGAATATTGCGGGTCACCGCTCCGAGGCCAAGTATCGCCAAACGAATCATGGAACCTTCGATCCCAATCTGCGAACCGATTATATTCCTGGTTATCCCGAGGGACGCTTCGCGACCACGTAAAGAGCGCCGTAAGGATAGGTGAGCTTACCCCCTCGGGCTTGCACTTCCCGGCAAGTCTCGAGGAATTCCGCACGTACGGCCTCCGCTTGCCGGGCGTCCGCATCCATTAAGCGCTTCCGCGCGAAACTCGAGAAGGTGCGCTGGAGATCCCAGAATTCCTCCGGAGTTTCGATCACTCCTTCCACGCCGCGCCAACTGGTTTGCATGCTGCAGAATCCCGCATGGCGAATCAATTCGGGCACCTTCTGCGTTCGTTTCCGACCCCCCCTGGCGAGAGAGGATTCTTCCGGTTCCGCACCCCCTTCGAGGCGGCGGGCAACCAGGTCGTTGAGAGAGCTGGGTCCGGTCAGAAGGTGTTTGCGACCTATCGCCAGACGTCTGCGTAGGAACTTGACACCCTCCCTTAGGGCGCTAACGGAAGCCAGCTTGGGGCCGCTCCCCACCGCCAGCACAAGCCGGCCTCCGGGGCGAAGAACGCGGAAGAGTTCTCGCAAGGCCAAAAGTGGATTTGGAAAATGTAGGAGAGCAAACAGCGAGAGCGCGACATCGAACGAGGCATCTTCGAGCCCTAGGGCCTCAGCGTCCATGCGACAAAAGTCCAAGCGGCTCCCGAAACCTTCCCTTGCTGCTCTTTGTTTTGCTGCGCAAAGCATTCCCTCGGAGAGATCAACCGCCGTGATACGGCCAGGAAAGTTGGGCAGGGCGGCCGCAGCCAGAGCGACAACTCCGGTGCCGGTCCCCAGGTCGAGGACACGCTCGGAGGGAAGCAGATTTGCGAGCTCAACCATGCGCTCCGCCAGCGGTTGCGTCAGCCGGCGTGTGAAGCGGTCAAATTCCGCTGTCAGCGGGTCATAGCTTGCGGCATCTCTGTTCTTGAAGGTGGTGGAATCTCGTGTTTTGCGCATATTTTCTAGCTGCGCGACGCCAGCGGTATCATCAATCTTAGATAACGCTTCGTAATCAAGCGCCAATCATAGGACGCGGCTCTCTTTGGACCTTCCTTGGCCATACGTTCGCGCCAGGCGGCGTCGCTCAACACCGCGCTGATTCCTTCAGCCAATGTACTCACGCTGGCATCCGGCAGCAAATGGGCAACTCCTCCGGCAAACTCGGGGAAAGCGGTGTTGTTCAAAGCGATTACGGGCGCGCCGCAAGCCATCGCTTCGAGCACCGGCATACCGAAGCCTTCGTACGACGACGGATAAACAAAAAGATCGGCAGCGTTGTAGACCAACACCATTTCGTCATGGTTCGCATATCCCAAAACGACGACCTCGGCATCAAGACCTAGTTCCGCAATTACTGCGCGGAACGGAGATGTGCCGGGCAAATCGGCGCCCACAATAAGAAGTCGATGAGGAATGCGTTTCTCCTTCTTGAGCGCCGCGAATGCACGGATGAGAGCGGAAAGATTGCGTCGTTCGGTGGGCTTTCCGACGTAGGTGATATAGGGAACATCCTCGCCCAAGACTCGCCGGCGCCAATCGGCCAGCGCCGCACGCTCCTGCAGCGGACGAAACTTGCGCGTGTCGACGCCCTCGGGAACTACGTGTATCGCCTCAGGCCGCATCCTGTAAAAATGAACCATGTCCTTCTTGCTGAATTCGCTGACGGTGGAAACGCACGTTGCGCGTTTTGCGCTCAAAGTGTAGATCGCCCGGGCCTTGTTGAGTTTCCACCAACCAAAAGCTTGCGGATAACCCTCGTAGGAGCCGTGATGAACCAGCAATGTAGGACAGCGCGCGAGGAGAGGAATCACATAGCTCGGGCAAAACAGCACGTGCCGGCTACCATGCGCTCGCAACAGTGTGGATTGTTCCCACAGGGCAGGAGGAGAGGAAGAGCGCAATACGACGTTGATTCCCATACGCGGCAGGCGGATGTCGTGAGGGATTGGCTCGGGCGTATAAACCCTTATCTCCTTGAACGGGTGCTCCAACTCGTCCATCCAGCCAAGGACCGCTTCGATGCAACGCGCGACCCCGGATCGATTCTTGACTAGCCGAATTCCGTTCACACCCAGGATCATCAGTTCCGCTCCAAACCCCACCAGAATCCGCGACGCACACGTCAAGAAACGCTGAAGAATCTCCGATACCGCCGAACGGAACGCCCGCCAGCCATTAAATAGAAACCAGACAGATTTTCAATTCCTATTTCCGTTTTCCTTCCCACTAGCTGTACTGTCAGAGTAGCAAACCGGACTTCGACGCAAAAGCTTCTGTGGAGTGAGAGATTCCAACCATGAAAGACGAGTCCTCGAGGTCAAGCGTGGTTCCGCGTGCAGCGATCGTCGGCGCTGGGTTGATGGGCAGATGGCATGCCCACGCGGTCGAACGCGCCGGCGGCGTTCTCGGCGCCATCATCGACCCGGAACGGACCAGAGCGGCACAGCTTGCTCAGCATCATCCCAAAGCAAGAGTGTTTTCGAATTTGTCCACGTTGGCCGACGAGGGCCTGGCTGACGTGGTACACATATGCACACCACCTGAAACTCATGAAGCCCTGGCGCGACAGTCCCTCGAGGCCGGACTGCACGCGATCGTCGAGAAACCGCTGACGGAATCAGGCGAAACAACCGAGAGACTGCAGCGGCTCGCGGAGTCCCGAGGACTGCTTTTGTGTCCAGTTCACCAATTCCTCTTCCAGCGGGGGGTGTTGCAAGTAGAGAAGGCGCGCGAGAAAATTGGCCCCCTGTTGCACGTGGATACTTTGATCTGCTCCGCAGGGGCCGAGCGCGGCTCGCTGGATGCGGACCGGCTGGTAACCGAAATCCTGCCGGGCCCTCTCTCACTGGTCGTGAGACTGTTCCCCACGTCGATTCGGATCGCGGATTGGTGTGTCGAACATCCGGGCAGCGGCGAACTCCGCGTCAGCACCACGTTGGGGGCTATTTCGGTGTCTATGCTCATCTCCATGAGCGGTCGCCCGACAATGAACGCTTTGCGAGTGATCGGAGAGCGCGGCACGGCTCATGCCGACCTCTTCCATGGATTCGCCATCGTCGAGCGCGGAACCGTGTCTCGGGCACGCAAGGTGTCCCAACCGTTCCTACGTGGAGGAGCGACACTATATGCTGCGGCGACGAATCTTCTTGCGCGCGCCGCCAACCAAGAGCCCGCCTATCCCGGATTGCGGGAACTCATTCGCCGGTTCTACGAAGCCGTGAGGTCCGGCGGCGTACCACCGATCATGCCTGCGGAGGCCCTGGATGTCGCCCTCATCCGTGATCAGATTCTCGCAAAAGTGTCATCGAAGTAGTAAGTATTACACGCCGAATTCGAGTGTTACGCGCGCAGCTGGACACTCGGATTTGATCCCCAGTAGCTTTCCTTGTAGGTCGGCGAGCGCGGGTGAGCTCATAATCCGCGCCACCGTCATCTGGAAGTTTGTCGCGCCGAGGCGGCGGTGGTTTCCAGGTGCTCCATCAAAATCGCGTCGACATTGCGCGGCGCATACTCAAAGGCTCTGCGCGCTTTGCTTGAATCAAAGTATTGGAAGCGGTTAGCACAATAGTGAATCATGAAGGTTATCTTGGGACGTCGTTTTCGCACCCGCGCCCAGGGTTCGAGCACTGCAGCTGCGAGCGCCGTAGCAACTGGTGGAATCAACACGAAGCGCCTGTTCACGTTCATCGCCTTCGCGGCTTTTTCGCCGAGCATCCGAAATGTTAAATTTTCACCCCCCAAGATGTACCGCTGCCCAGTTTGCCCTCGTTGCAGCGCGGCAAGAATCCCGGTCACAACATCCTGAACGTCCACAATACAGTTTCCTCCCGAAAAACAAGGCACGATGCGTCTACTTCGAACGCTCTTCAGCAATCCCGCTGTGCGCTCTATCCCTTGGATCGAAGCGGGATTGACAATGACGGCGTCCAAGCCGCGGGCAACTTCCGCAAGTAGGTTTTCTTCAGCGCGTCGTTTCGAAATGTGATAGGTCAGCCCGGAATCCTCCAGATTGAAAGGGAAATCCTCATCGGCGGGTTGGTGCGGACCGGAAGGGAGGCCAACAGCGGCCACCGAGCTCACGTGCAGCAATCGGGTTACACGAGCCTCGCGCGCGGCCCTGGCAACGTTACGTGTCCCCTCCGCGTTCACCTTCATTTGCCAATCCTCTTCTCCCCTCCAGTAACTGACGTTCGCGGCCGCATGGATGACGTACTCGCAATCTTTCACAGCCCTGCGGAGGCTATCGATATCGGTGATGTCGCCAAAGACTTTTTCAACATTGCATTCTGAAAGGCGGGATAACGAAGAAGTAGGCCGGCAAAGGACACGAACCTCATGACCTTCCCTTACCGTTCGCTTACACAGGTGGGAACCAAGAAATCCGCTGGCCCCAGTGATCAAGACCTTCATTTCAATGGGCTTGCTGAGCAAACTTCAGAACACGATCAGGAGCCGTGGGCGTAGGCGCGCTCGAAACGGCTTCGGCCAATCGTGTAAAGGGTTCGACCGGACAAGTCGGATGCAAAATCGGCGAGCCGCTTAGCGCTGCTATAGAAAAATCCTTTCCTGTTGTCGTCTTTCAGGATGCCGCCTCGATTGATGATGTATTTTTCGAACAGGTGCGCAAAGCTAAGGAGTGCGGCGACCTGTCCTTTGGAGAGATTCTCGTTGCCGATCATCGCTTCATGACTGCTCGCGTAAGAATATTCGTCTTGCGTGGTCAAGCCTTTAGCCACAGCCCAATCACGAAGCTTGGTACCAATCATGGGAGAGGCCGCCCCGAACTGAACCCAGTTGGCTCGCAGACGAATAGCAAACCCGATGGTTTCCAGTACTGTCTGGACCGTGTCACCTGGCAAGCCGACAATAAAGAAGCAAAAGGTCTTGATATTGTATTTGCGGCATAGCGCGGTCATCGCTATGACCTTTTCTCCGGAAATGGGTTTTCGCCCGGCGTTTTTCTGAATCTCTACTTCCGAACTCTCCACGCCAAAGTTAATTCCGTCGCAGCCGGCGGCAGCCATGGCCGCGATGGTCTCTTCTGTGAGGCAATCCGGTCGTGTCTCGCACTTCCATTTAATCACTAACCCGCGCCGCTGAATCTCCTTGCAGATTTCGACCACGCGGTCCTGGCGCATCGAGAACATTGGATCGCGAAAGAGAATGTATTCGATCCCCAGGTTTTTCACTAGGTGCTCGATTTCATCCACGACATTTCCAGGAGTGCGATACCGCCAGGCCAAACCCTGCCCTACTGGATAAGGACAGTAGTGACATCCGAATGGGCACCCCCGCGAGGTGAGCATCGGCAAGAAAGAAAGTCCCTTGGTCGCGGACGATTTGGGAAGTGTATAACGTTGGTAAGGGAGACGCTCCCACTTGGGAAACGGGAGTTTGTCCAATTCCCTCAGAAACGGCCGCGGAGGCGTCTCCAGCCAGTTGCCATTCCGCCGATAATTCAGACCTTGGATTTGCTGTTCTGGACAACCATTCACCAGTTCAAGAACTGTATCGTCGGGCTCTCCGCGGAGAACGTAGTCAACGCAAGCCTCCTTGTAAATACGGTGGAGGACATGGCCGACGATAGAGCCAAAGACCGCAATAGAGACATCCGCAGCGGCGGACTTGATGGCAGCGCAAACGGACAGATCCCAATCCAAGCTAGGCAGAGCGGTGCGAGTGACGATCAGTGTACCGCCCGGTGAACTGGCGCGGGCAATTCGGGCTACTCGTTCAGCTACCTCTTCACGAGTGAGGCTGAGTCCCTGAGCCTCAATCACCTCGACGGGAACCCTTTTTTCTTCCAGATACGCGACCAAATAGGGGACGTCCAAAGGAGGGATAATCGTCGCCCCTGACGGATACAGCTGGCCGTAGCCGCCGTGCGAGTCACGATTAGCAAAATATCCAGGCGGACTCGGGGGGTTGAGAACGACAACAGCTTTAAAACGCACTCCCGTAGCTCCAGTAATCAGAGTTGAATATGCGATATCTGGGCCGGAACTCATCTCTCTTGTTTGGGCCGACCGAGCGCACTTCGACTGCCGTTCGGCATGCCGCTCCGACTGAGGATTGGAGCAATTTGCGCACCACGCTGATACCGGCCGGCCTTCAGGACCCGGTTGGTAACTGGCTATAGCGTCAGGGAATAGGAGCCGTTTCGAGCTCCAGGGGTAATGAACCGGGCGTTGCAGGACCCAAGAATCTTCCCGTTTTGCGAAAACCTTTTCACTATCGCTCGGCAGGTTCTGCCGCTAAGACCCGTGATCTGAAACACTTGGCGGGGTCTCAAAGCGGTCGAGAGCCTCGGCGTATAGCGTTTTGAGGCGGGAGCCGACCGAATCCAGGCCGAACTGCTGCAGAGCGTAGGATCTTAACACCGCTGGGTTGTAGCTGCTGCGCTTGTCCAAGACATGCGCGATGCCCGCCGCCAGGGCCTCCGGGTCTTCGGGAGGAACAAGTACCCCGACCTGATCATTCACAATATCCTCTGGTCCGCCACACCGCGTGGCCACCACGGGCGTGCCGCAAGCTAGTGCCTCGACAAGCACCATCCCAAAACTCTCGGCGCGACTGGGCAACACCAGCACGGAGCTCTCTTGGACGTACCGCACAAGTTCTGGGGGGCGCCGCTTGCCGACAAACTGGACGCGCCCTTCCAAGTTCAGTTCCTGAACCATCCGCCGAATGCGCTCGTCTTCGCGTCGGTAATTTTTGAAAAAGCTTTCTCCTACCAGCAGCAAATGGACGTCGCGTCGGGACTCGACCAACAGCCGCATTGCCCGGAGCAGAATGTCAACCCCTTTGACGGGGCGAATGGCCCCGACAAAGAGGACCTGGTTGTCTTTCGGCCGCTGTCCTCTCGGAGGCAGCGTGAAAATCGTTCCATCCACGGCGTTCGGAATAACACGCATCTTTTGCGGAGCGCTAACCACACCGAGAATCGAGTCGCGCACGGACGTGCTAACCGCGACCAGGAGAGTGCACTCACGAACCGCCCGGATCGCCTGACGTAGCACGATCGCGCTGCGGTCCATCCACGGACCCCATGGAACGTGCTCGGTGATGATTACTGGAACTTGAAAGCGCCGTCCTAACCGCACTGCCGCGCAGCCGTCCGGGTAGGTGAAGTGCGCGTGAATCAACTCAAAAGGAAACTCTTGTCGAAGGTGGTCAGCTTGGCGCCGAGCAAATAACCCGCGGTCGTGTGCAAGATCCCTTTCGGTTTTCCCGTCGAACCGCTCGTGTAAAGAATGAACAACGGCGCTTCGCTATCCATTTTCGCGGGCGGACAATCCGCGCTTTGCTCCTGAATCTCGCGATGCCACCAATAATCACGCCCTTCCTGAATATGAATTTCGTTGCTCGCGCGCCGCAGCACGATCACCCCGGAGGCCGTCGGCCTCACGTTCGCGGTCCACAACGGCCGCAAGTTCGTGCCGGTGTTCGTCACGGAGAACATGGTCGGCCACAAGCTCGGCGAGTTCGCCCCGACGCGCACGTTCCACGGCCA
>Ga0137418_10001327_pt1 | contig 22742 bp, 23 predicted proteins | sample CZODoug3_1_2_16f_FD_122242 | JGI IMG/M metagenome (GOLD analysis project Ga0137418, IMG submission 122242) | Vadose zone soil fungal communities from Angelo Coast Range Reserve, California, USA - CZODoug3_1_2_16fungal (Hybrid Assembly) | ecosystem: Environmental > Terrestrial > Soil > Vadose...
GGACAGACCGGATATCTCAAGGAGGTTACGCCGGAGCCGGCGGGTGAGCTGTAAGTGCGCGTGGCGTTCTTTGGGACACCCGAATTCGCGGTGCCGTCGCTGCGGGCGCTCGTCGGAGAAGGGTTCGATGTGGTCGCCGTCGTCACACAACCCGATGCGCCGCGGGGCCGGTCCCGGTCCCAGCTGATTCCTCCGCCAGTGAAGGTCGCGGCGGAAGCTGAGGAGCTGACCGTCTTTCAGCCCGAGAAGCCGACCGACGGCGCGTTCCTCCTGCACCTGCGGGAGCTGCGCCCCGATATCGGCGTCGTCGTCGCCTACGGCCACATCCTCAAGCCCGAGCTGCTCCAACTGCCGCCGCGCGGGATGGTGAACGTGCATCCATCGTTGTTGCCCGAGCTGCGCGGCGCGGCGCCCATCGAGTGGGCCATCATTCGCGGCCACGAAACCACGGGCGTGACGATCATCCAGCTCGACGCCGGAATGGATTCCGGGCCCATCCTGCATAAGATCCCGCACCGCATCGAACCGGATCTGACGGGCGGTGAGCTCTCCGAGCATCTGGCGGAAGTGGGCGCCCAGGCACTCGTCGAAACGCTGGCGATGATGGAGCAGAGCGATCCACCGCCGCAGCCCGTCCCGCAGAACGAGGAGCGGGCGACGTTCGCGCCGAAGCTGACACGTGAGACTGCGCGCATCGATTGGACCAAGGACGCGCGCGCGATCGCCAGCTTGATTCGCGGCCTCGACCCGCGGCCCGGCGCCTGGACCGAGCTGAGCGGTGCAGAGCTCAAGCTCTTCAATCCCAAAGTGAACGAATCGTCTCTCCCCGGCACCGGCGCTCCAGGCGAAGTCCTGTCGACGGACGGCTCACTCGTGATCGCCACAGGTCGGGGCACCGTCGGGATCTCCGAAGTCCAGCCCGCAGGCAAAGCGCGCATGACCACGGACGACTGGCTGCGCGGCGCTCGTCTGAAAGCCGGCACCAGGTTCACATGAGACCATCCCTGCCACGCTTGCACGCGATCACCGACGCGCGCATCGCACGGCGGCCGGATCTCGACCTGATCGCGGCAGCGTTGGCCCAGGGCGGTGGCTCAGAGCTGGCGTTTCACGCCCGCGGACGTGAGCTCACGGGGCTCGAGCATTACAGCCTTTCAGTCCAACTTTCCATGCTTCCATCGTTCCTGTTTGTTAACGACCGGCTCGACGTCGCCCTCGCCGTCCCAACCGCCGGTGTACAACTGGGCCATGGCAGCCTTCCCGTCAGCGCCGCCCGCGCGCTCAATCCGGTGTGGTGGATCGGTAGGTCCGTGCACGACTTGGCCGAGGCCGAAGCCGCAAGGACGGAAGGGGCCGACTATCTTGTTGTAGGGCCGGTATTCGCCACCGCCTCACATCCGGAACGCGCGCCGCTCGGACTCGAGCGCCTGCAGGCGATCGCGTCGGCGGTCGACGGACTTCCGGTGATCGCGATCGGCGGCATCACCGCCGATCGGGTGCGCGAGGTCAAAAAGAGCGGAGCCTACGGAGTCGCCGCGATTCGCGCGTTGTGGGATGACGCCGAGCCGGCCGAGGCTGCGCGGAGGATGCGGGAATGGATGTCGTAATCAATGGAGAACACAAGCGAGTCACACCGGGGGCGTCATTGCTCGATGTCCTGGGTCAGCTCGAGCTCGATCCGCGCGCGGTCGTGGTCGAGCACAATCGCCGGATCGTGCGGCGACCGGCGCTGGGGGACGTGAAGGTGAACGAAGGGGACGCGATCGAGCTGGTGCATTTCGTGGGAGGCGGATGACTGCAGCAGTCGAGACAGTTCGCGACGAGCCACTGACGATCAGTGGACGGACCTTCCGATCCCGCCTGATGGTGGGCACCGGGAAATATCCGGACATGGAGACGATGGTGCGCGCGATCGAAGCGTCGGGCGCCGAAGTCGTGACGGTCGCGGTGCGCCGCGTGAACCTCGACCGCTCCAAGGAATCGAGCGTCCTGCATTTCCTCGACCCCAAAAGGATCTTCCTGCTCGCCAACACGGCGGGTTGCTACACCGCCGCCGACGCGATTCGCTACGCACGACTCGCGCGCGAGGCGGGCTTCAACGACTTCGTGAAGCTTGAGGTGATCGGCGACGAAGAGACGCTGCTCCCCGACGTCGCGGGACTGCTCGAAGCCGCGAAGGTCCTGGTGCAGGAAGGCTTCAAGGTGCTCGCCTACACCAACGAGGATCTGGTGACGGCGCTGCGGCTCGAGGATGCGGGCTGCGCCGCGGTGATGCCGCTCGCGTCGCCGATTGGCAGCGGACTCGGCCTGCTGAATCCTTTCAGCGTCCGGACGATCAAACGCCGGCTTCACGTGCCCGTGATCGTCGATGCCGGCGTGGGCACCGCGTCGGACGCGTGCGTCACGATGGAGCAAGGCGTGGACGGGATCCTGATGAACACGGCGATCGCCGCCGCCCAGGACCCGGTCGCGATGGCGCAGGCGATGCGCCTGGCGACGATCGCTGGCCGGGCCGCGTTTCTCGCGGGCCGGATGCCGCGGCGCGAAGTCGCGATGCCGTCATCGCCCACGCGGGGGATGCTGGATTAAGGAAGCAACCGCCGCCCGCCGAGCGGCTCTGGACATTCTCCGCGACGTACGCGCCGGCGCGCCCCTCACCGATGCTCGAGACCGCCACCTCCAGGGCCTCGCCGAGCGCGACCGCCGCCTTGCCTACGAGCTTTCGGCCGGCGTGCTGCGGCGCCAGCGCGAGCTCGACAGCGCCTTGGAGCTCGATCGCGCCGACCCCCGCCTCCACGACGTGCTCCGCCTCGGCGCCTACCAGCTGCGCTGGTTGACGCGGGTACCCGCTCATGCTGCGGTCTCTACGTCTGTGGAGCTGGCCCGAGAGACGGTGGGCGAGGGAAGCACTGGTTACGTCAACCATTCGTTGCGGAAGCTATCGGCTATTGGCTATCGGTTATCGGCTAACGACCAGTCTCATCCGGACTGGCTCGTCGCGCGCTGGAAGGGGCGATTCGGTCCGGAAGAGACTACGCAACTGATTGAGTGGAACGACACGAAGCCCGAACTGACACTCCAGCCGGCGCGCTGGGATCAAGCCACGCTCTTGCAGCGGTTGCGCGAAGCTGGGGTCAAGGCTGACGAAGCACGATTCGGCACCGGCATCCGCCTTCACCCAATAGCCAATAGCCGATACCCGCTTGCCAAGGATCTTCCGGGGTACTCAGCGGGCGCATTCATCGTGCAGGACCCGGCGCATGCTCTCGTTGCGCGCTTTGCCGCGATCCCGCCGGGCGATCAAGTGTACGACGCCTGCAGTGCGCCTGGAGGCAAAGCCGTTACGCTTGAAGCCCGCGGAGCGCGGATTCTCGCCGGTGACGCACGCCACGAGCGCATTGGTCGACTTGCCGACACGGCCCGGCGCGCGGGAGTGGAAATTCGCTGCATTGCCGCCGATCTTGAGGCGGCGCCGCTGCGCCCCGCCAGCGTCGATGCGGTCCTCGTAGACGCGCCGTGTAGTGCGACCGGCACCATGCGGCGTCACCCGGATGCGCGTTGGCGTCTCAACCCGACGGTGTTTGCCAGGGCGGCAACGCGGCAGGCCCGGTTGCTCGCGGCGGCGGCCCCGCTCGTTCGACGGGGCGGGCTGCTCGTCTATGCGACTTGCTCGCTCGAACCCGAGGAGAATGAACACGTCGTGGAAGGCTTTCTGAACCAGAATCCGGAATTCGCGCGGACGTCACACGCTGACGGGTCGGTGCCCACAGAGCTGCTGACCGAAGCCGGCGACTTCCAATCGCTGCCGCAGCGCCACGGCATCGACGGCGCCTACGCGGCCCGGCTGATGCGGGTGAGCTGATGCGCGTCCGCCGCCACTACGAGGTTCAGGACTTCAAGCTCACGCCGAAATTCTGGAAGTGGCTGGGCATCGGCTTCGGCGCGGTGCTCGCGGGGTATCTCACCGCGTACCTCGTTATTTTCCCCGCGCCCATCCTGCCCGGCCACCAGGGAGTGCCCCGCGCGCTGGGGCTCACGCTCGCGGAAGCGCAGGCGGAGATTCAGAAAGCCAAGCTGCAGGTCACCGATGGCGGCGCCGAGCCGCATCCCAGCGCGCCCGCCGGCATCGTCATCTGGCAGGATCCGCCGCCGGGCGTGATCGCGCCGGAAGGAACGAAAGTCACCCTGGTGTCGAGCGCCGGCCCGCCCAAGATTCCGGTGCCGGACGTCGGGAATCTCGACGGCGAGCTCGCGCAGTCGCTGATCGCGGCCGCGGGATTGGTCGCGAGCCAGGTGGAGTCGGTCCAGGCGGCCGCGCCCACCGGCCTCACGATGCTCACGCGGCCGCCCGCTGGAACGGCGCTGCCACCAGGGAGCAGCGTGACCGTCGTCGTCAGCCGCGGAGCGCCGACGATTCCCGTTCCCGATCTCCTGGGCATGGCATCGGCAGATGCGCGCACCAGACTGGAGACGGAAGGCCTGCAGCTCGGCACCGTGACCCGCCGCCGGACGGCGGACGCCTCGCCGGGAACGGTGGTGGGCCAGCGGCCGGCGGCCGGAACGCTGGCGGCACCGGGCACCGTGGTGGACATCGTGGTGGCCCGGAGTCCGCAATGACGTCGACCGGGGGGGGCATCCGCATTGCACCCAGCGTGCTCTCGGCCGATCTCGCGCGGCTGTCTGAGCAGGTCGAGCAGGTCCTGGAGGCGGGCGCCGACTGGCTGCACGTGGACGTCATGGATGGGCGGTTCGTACCGAACATCACGTTCGGGGCCAACATGATCGAGACACTGCGCAAGCTGACGGACAAGCCGATCGACGTTCACCTGATGGTGGTCGAGCCGGAGCACTACATCGAATCGTTCGCGGCCGCTGGGGCCTCCGTGTTCACGTTCCATCCGGAAGCGACGATCCATGTCCAACGCCAGCTCGATGCGGTAAAAAAGCAGGGCATGATGGCGGGATTGGCGTTGAATCCGGGCACTCCACTCGCCCACGTGGAGGAAGTGATTCGCGATCTGGATCTGTTGCTCATCATGACCGTGAACCCGGGCTTTGGCGGCCAGAGTTACCTTCCGGGATCGAACGAGAAGATTCAGCGTTCCCGCGCACTGCTCACCGCGCACCGCGCACAAAGTTTTCTCGAGGTCGACGGTGGGATTACCAACAAGACAATCGCTACCGCCCATCAGGCCGGCGCGGACACGTTCGTGGCCGGCAACGCGGTTTTCGCGAGCGCCGACCCCGCGCGGGAAGTGCAGGAGCTGCGGCGCCGCTGCATGGTGACGGCATGACGAACCGGCAACAGTGGACGCTTATCGCCAGCGTTGTGACGACGGCGGTGTTCGGCGTGGCCCTGGCCATCAAGCTGCGGCCGCAGATCAACCCCGTCGAGATAGGATCGAGTGCTCCGGCATTCGGCGCCACGGACCTGCGCGCGAACAAGCCTGCCACCCTCGCCGATTATCGTGGGAAAGTCGTGCTGGTCAACATCTGGGCGACATGGTGCCCCCCGTGTCGTGCGGAAATGCCGTCGATGGAGAAGCTGTACAAAAAGCTCCGAGGGACGGATTTTCGGATCGCGGCAGTGAGTGTGGATGGCGACGCATTCCATCTGGAGGGATCGCAGCCTCCGAGCGGGATCCTGGCGTTCGCGGACACCCTGGGTCTCACGTTCGACATTCTCCACGATCCCAGTGGCGAGATCCGGAAGGCCTACGACACATTCGGGGTACCGGAGAGTTACCTGATCGATCGCAACGGCGTCATCGTGAAACGCGTCATCGGAGCCGCGGACTGGGAGGATCCTGTCAACGAGATGCTGATCCGTCGGCTGCAAAATGAAAAGTAGTCTGTTGCAGCTGATCACCCGCAACTGGCCGATCAAGGGCGCGGCGCTGTTTCTGGCGCTGATGCTGTACGTCGCCGTGCAGCTGCAGCAGCCCGTCACGACGAGCTTCGACGTGACGCTGAACGTGCTGCTGCCGCGGGGACGCGCGCTCGCGCACCCGCCGCCGAAGGTCCGCGTCCAGATTTCCGGCAAAGGCAGCCAGATTCTCAAGCTCCGCTCGCTCGCGGGCGATATCACGCGCCGCGTCCCCGACACGCTGACGACGCCCACGTGGTCGATTCACCTCGATCCTTCCGACGTGGAGCTCGCGCTGCCCAAAGGCGCGGACGTTCGCGTCATGGAGGTCCGGCCGAGCGAGATCACCCTGGCGCTCGACAGCGTGGCGCGCAAAGAAGTGAAGATTGTGTCGCTCGTCAGCGTCACACCCGATTCCGGACAGGTCCTGCACGGCGGACTCTCGATGACGCCGACCACGGTGCGGCTCGTCGGCCCCGAGCAGAGTCTGGCGAGGATCGACTCGGTGACGACCGTGCCGATGGAGATCACGAACGTTTCGGGTGAGTTCTCACGCAGCGTGCCGATCGACACGGGACCGCTCGGGATCGTGCGCCTCTCCCCCAAGCAGGTGATGGTCACCGGAGACATGGGCCGGATCGCGGAGCGGTCGTTCGCCGGAATTCCGGTCGAGAGCGGTGGGGGCGCGATCACAAGCTTCATCGTGACGCCGTCACGCGTGCTGGTCTCCATCCGCGGACCGGAAGAGCGCGTGCAGGCGCTGACGCGGGATTCGCTGCGGGTCGTGGCGCACATCACGGGAACGGGCGGCGGCGTGGCGCGGATCACGGTCATCGCGCCGCGCGGCATCATCGCCCGCGCCATTCCCGACTCGGTCACGCTGCGGCGTCGCGCCACGCCTCCAGCCCCGCGCCGTCGTGGCTGACGCCGTCCTCGGCATCGAGACGTCGTGTGACGAAACGTCGGCGGCCGTTCTGGTGAACGGCGAGCTGGCGAGTCTCGTCATTCTGTCGCAGGACATTCACAAAGTCTTCGGCGGCGTCGTGCCCGAGCTGGCCAGCCGGGCGCACCTCACGGCTCTCCCAGCCGTCGTCGATTCCGCGCTGGCGGAAGCAGGCCTCGCGCCCTCGGCGATCGATGCGGTCGCGGTAACGGCCGGGCCCGGGCTCGCCGGGGCGCTGCTCGTCGGCGTCGTCTACGCCAAGTCGTTCGCATTTGCCGGCGATCGCGCCCTCATCGGCGTGCACCACATGGAAGGGCACCTCTTCGCGCCGGCGATCGAAGATCGCGATCTCGCGCCGCCCTTCGTGGCGCTGCTCGTTTCGGGAGGCCACACCCTGCTGCTCGACGTGCCCGCCTGGGGCCGCTACCGGCTGCTGGGCGAAACGCGCGATGACGCGGCGGGCGAGGCCTTCGACAAGGTGGCGACGTTGCTCGGGCTCGGGTATCCGGGCGGGCCCGCGATCGAAAAGTTGGCGCGCGAAGGAGATCCGACTCGTTTTCACTTCCCGCGACCCATGATCGCGGACGGATTCGAGTTCTCTTTCTCCGGACTGAAGACGGCGGTCCTGCACGCCGTGCGCGCCTCTGATGACCTCGAGCGCGACCGCGCGCACCTCGCGCGCGGGTTTCAGGACGCGGTGCTCGACGTGCTCGTGACCAAGCTCGAGCGCGCGGTGCGTGCCACCGGCTACTCCACTGCCGTCCTCGGCGGTGGCGTCGCATGCAGCAAGGCATTGTCGGCCCGGGCCGCCGAGCGCCTCGAGGGTCTCGCGCGAGTCGCGGTCGCGAGTCCACGGCTCAATGCCGACAACGCCGCGATGATCGCGCGCGCCGGTTGGCACCGGCTGCGCCTGGGCGAGCGAAGCGACTGGACGCTCGACGCCCGCGCCGATTTGCCGCTCCCGGGGCTCGAGGTCGGGGAACCCACGCACCACGCACCACGCACCACGGACTCACGATGACTGTTTATCCATTCGCGATACACCTGGGACCGCTGGAGCTGACGGGCTACGGGCTGATGATGATGGTGGCGTTCCTGATGGCGGGGTGGGCGATTCAACTCGACCTGCGCGCGCGGGGACTGGACGAAGACTACGCCGCCGACATCATCATCGCCGGGGTCATCGGTGGCTTGATCGGGGCCAAACTGTGGTATGTGTTCCTCACTCGCGACTGGGACATGCTGTTTCGCCGCGGCGGATTCGTCTGGTACGGCGGCTTCCTCGGCGCGACGGCCGGCATCCTCCTCAACGGGTGGCGCCGGCGCGTGCCGGCCCGATTCACGGCGGAAATCTGCGGCGCACCGCTCGCCCTGGGCTATGCACTCGGCCGTGTCGGCTGCTTCCTCGTGAACGACGACTACGGCATCCCGACGCACGTGGCGTGGGGCATGAAGTTCCCCAACGGATTGCCCCCGACGACGGTCGGCAACCTGCAGGGCATGGGCGTCCACTTTCCGGCGATGACCGATCCGAACATGGTCGTCGCGGTGCACCCGACGCAGATCTACGAGACCCTCGCGATGCTCTTCGTGTTTTGGTGGCTGTGGCGGCACCGCGATCACGGGCATGCGATCGGCTGGCTGTTCGCCTGCTACCTCGTGTTCGGCGGACTGGAGCGCTTTCTCGTGGAGTTTTTGCGAGCAAAGGACGACAGGTTCGGCGGAGTGTTCTCCCTCGCGCAGGGAATGAGCGTGCTGCTGATATTGGTTGGGGGATTGCTGATGCTCAAATGGCGCGAGCCGGCGGGCCCGCAACCGTTTCCTGAATCATTGCGACCGAAGCAGGTCCCCGTCCGAGGGAGCGCCTGACGACTTTGGTTTGGACCGCATGGCCCAGACCGCTGCGACGATCGCCAGCACCAGCAACAATCCCTGCACGATCAGCGACTCGACGGTTGGATAGATCCCGAACACGGGAATGCGGGGCGCGCCTTCGATGACGGTCAACGGCATGATCCCCGCGCCCTGCAGCTCCGCGATACCCTTCCCCGCGAAGACGAACGCCATGTAGTAGAGCATGACGCCCGTGACGGCGAAGAACGGCTTCATCGCCACGCGGAGCCCAAGCTGATTGACCAGCAGGTAGATGGCGACCAGTCCGACGGCGCCGGCGGCGATTCCCCCGACGACCGGTACGCTGCTCGAGCCCGCCGACGTGAAGAGCGCCTTGTAGAACAGGATCGTCTCGAATCCCTCGCGATAGACCGCCAGAAACGCGACCGCGCTCAGTGCCAGGCCGGAACCGGACGAGAGGGCGCTCTGCATTTTCCCGCGCACGAATGCGGTCCACTTGGCGGCTTCGATCTTGGAGAGCAGCCAGTAGCTCACGTAGAAGAGCACGGCGGCGGCCAGGAGCATCGTCGCGCCCTCGATGATCTCGCGTTGTCCCGGCGTCACCTGAAGCAACAGCTCGACCAGTACCCAGGTGAGGACGCTCGCTCCAACCGCCGCCCAGGCGCCGCGCGCCACTTCGCGCCGCCGCTCGGACGCGCCTGCCTTCGCGAGGAACGTCATCAGCGCGGCGACAATCAGAATGGCTTCGAATCCTTCGCGCACAAGCAGGAAGAACGACGCCACGAAGAGGCTCATGCCCGACGGTCGATCCGCGACGACGCGCTCCGCGCGCTCGAGTCCCGCCAGCAACCGCTCGCGAATCGTGTGGCGCTCCGCATCGTCGGCGTTCGCCACACGCGTGCGCAGCCAGGCGAAGTTTCCTTCCAGCTCGCTCGCGAGCCCGCCATTCTTGGCGCGAATCGCGGTCTCGACCTGCTCGAACGTCATGTACGCGTCGATCGCGATCTTGTCGGAGCGCCGCGCCAGCGCGGAGTCGATCTGTTGCCGCACGGCCGCGAAAATGGCGGCCGTCGCTGATCCGCCGTACTGCATCGCACCGACGTAGGACGCGACCGCCCAGCGGTCTGTTGGGGAGAGGTCTTCGGCAAACTCCGGCATCGCGGTCCGCGGAGTGCCGATCGAGATCCGGCGGAAGATGTCGAGCAGCGACTTGTTGCCCATGACGGCCGGATCGGCCAGATTCGCCGGCGGCGGTCCCTTCAGCGATTTCGCTTTCGGGCCATCTCCCCGCCCCGATTCCCCGTGACATGCGGCGCACCGCTCCCGGTAGACGACGGCACCGCGCTCGAGCGACGGCGGACGGGAGGGCAGCGGTTCGACGACCTTGGGTCCACCCGCCGCGTTCGTGATGAGCGCGACGAGGCTGTCGGTGACGCGGTTGACCGAATCCGGAGGAGCGAGCGATTCGAGCAGCTGGGTTATGCGTGACAACGTGCTGTGCGTGTTGGCGCGCGCGGCCACCGGCAGCCCGGAGACGTCGAATTGTGCCTGCTGAATGAACAGCTTGGCCTCGTCCACTTCCTCGGGCTGGGTGATTTGTCCGCCGGCCGGGACGACACCGAGGGCGTACTCTTTCGCTGCCAGGGACGCGGCGGCAACCACCCGCCGCGCCAGGGCTAGAGAGTCAGGCGCCTGCCCTGCGAGTGGCTGTGCAAGGCAGGCGGGGATCAAGAGGAGCGTTTTGGACAACCGCACGACAAATACTAGAGTAACTTTGTCGGAATTTCAATCTGTTGATAGGACTGCGATTGCGATGGCTGCCTCGTGGGTATGGGAGAGGGACAGCAGGATCCGCGTCACGCGAAGTTCCTTGGCCCGGCGTTCGGCAATCCCGGTGAGCAGCACGTCCGGCCGGCCGTCCGGCGCCCGTGTCACCTCGATGTCCCGCCACCCGATCCCCCGGGCCGCCTCACTCCCCTGGAGTGCCTTGTAGACCGCCTCTTTGGCGGCCAGGCGAACCGCGACATGCTCGGCGGGATCGGGCCGCGAGCGGCAATACTCGGCTTCGGCGGGGGTGAGGAGACGGTCGAAGACGTGCGCGCCCTTGTCGGCCAGCATGGCCCGCGCGCGCGAAACCTCGACGAGGTCGACCCCTACTCCCACCGCGCTCATGGGCCCGCGCGCGACACGAAGAGGCGCCGCCGGTAGCGGTGCCCGTCCACTTCCACGACGATGATGTACGCACCATTCACCACGCGCCGGGCTCCTCCGCCAAGAGTCAGGTCCCAAACATATTCGTTCGTCGCGGCGGGCACCTTGGCCTGGAACAGCCGCTCGCCGAGGAAGCTGAAAACCGACAGGGTAGCGTTGCCGGTGGCGGCAGGCCACGAGATCACGACCTGATCGCTCCGCACCGGGTTCTCCGACACCTCCGCGCTCGCTGCCTGTGCGGAGGCCGATGCCGCCCCGCACAGCAGCAGCGCTAGAAACCCAGTTGTTGCGCGAGCCATGCGGGAGCGGGCAGATAACCGCCGAGCATCAAGCCGAGCCCAACCAGCAGCAGGGTGAGTGGCACCCACACGACGAAGATCGGCCAGAGCGACGGTCGCCAGGCGGCGAGCGCCTCGATCTCGGGATTCCAGCGCTCGCGCTCCGCTTCGACCTCGGCCTCGAGGGCGAGCCAGGCGGCTTCGAGCCGCCGCGCTACGGTGCGGAGCGCATCCTGCCAGGTAGCGTGCGCATCCTTTTCGAGCACGGACGCGTTCGCGGCGTGCGCCGCCGCTGCTTCGAGCTCATCGAGCGCCGCCACGAATGGGCCGCCGCCCGTTCCCAACCGCGCCACGATCGCGCGCTTCTCGGCATTTGAGAGATGGTGGCGACGCAGCTGCAGCCGCGGCAAGCGCACCTGCCGCGCGGTCCGCGTGATTTCGGCGTCGAGCGCATCGGCGACTCGGGCTCCGGCGCGCCGCACGCAGTGATCCCAGGCTGCTGCCCAGGCGCGCCGTCCCGTGACCTCGAGCACGCGCGCGCGCGTGTCGCCATCGGCTTCCCGCGCCGCCGCCGCGCGGCCCTCGCCGCCCAGCTCCAACACGCGGGTCGCAAGCTCCTCCCGAATGTCGTCGAGTGGCACCCACGGATCGAGCAGGCGTCGCGGCACGATGATGCGCCCGAGCGACGGCGCCAGCTCGGGGACTCGCAGCGGCATCAGCAGCTTCATTCCCGGACTCACGCCGGCTCCGCGCGCGAGACGCGCGCCGTGCGGCCGGTCCGTTTTTCGTACGCTTCCTTGAAGTACGGCAGCGATTCGGCGAGAAATGACTCCCGAGGCAGGCCGGTCGCGGCGATGGCGCGTTCGATTTCGTCTGGTGCGCCTTCCACTTCCAGCAGCACGTCCATCGCCGGATACCACTCGAGCCGCAGCGTCGCTCCTGCCAGGTTGTATTGCTCAATCGCGCGATCGATCCGCACTACGATCTTGTAGCCAAGGTGGCGCAGGACGACAAGCACCGCTCGGGGATCATCGACGCGCGACTCCCATTCCTCGCGATGCCGGTATCCGTCGCGCTTGCCGACGGGACCCTTCCAGCCGAGCACCCCCCATTCGCCGGAGCGATCTGCGGGGTGATAGACGCGCAGCCGCACGACTTCATCGCGGCGCTGCAGGCGGTCCTTCCGGTCGAAACGGCGGTCGAGCATTGCCCCGCGATAGACCAACTCGGCGCCGGCGGCCAGCAATGCCTTGCGGAGGGAGTCCGGGTCTTCGACCCGAGCCTTGAGCTCGAGCTCGTCACGTACCAGCGTCACGAAAACAGTGCCTGCAGCACGGCTTGCGTATCGCCGAGGTCCGCGAAAACATGGGTGGCGCCGGCAGCACGGAGCGCGGGCACGTCGTAGAAACCCGTCGCCACGCCGACCGACTGCGCACCCATCGGCTTGCAGCAGGCGACGTCGTCGGGCGTGTCCCCGACGATCACGGTGTCCGCGCCGGTGAAGGGGCGTCCGGTGTGCTGCGCGGCACGACGCGCCGCGACCGCGGGAAGATCAGGCCGGTGATGGGAATCCGAGCCGAACGCGCCGACCACGAAACGCGCGGGATCGAGGCCTGCCGACCGGAGCTTCAAGCGCGCGCCATGCTCGACATTTCCGGTGAGCAATCCGACGAGCGCGCGGCCGGCCGCTTCGTAGGGCTCGAGCGCACTGAGCAGCTCCGTGATGCCGGGATAGACCTTCGTCGTCTGGGTCGGCTTTTCGAGCTCGGCGGTGAGCAGCTCGACGTAGCGGCGGCACACCGCCGTCACGCGGTCGTCCGAGCTTGCGTCCGGATGGCCCGCCAGCTCCAACAACTCGCGCACGATCTGCGGATCGGTCTTGCCATCGAAGCGGTACGCGTCGATCGGCCCCGCGGTCCCCACTTCATCGAGCAGGGCGCGCTGAATCGCGCGTCTGCCGGCGCCCGCGGTCCATAACAACGTTCCATCGATGTCGAAGAGGATGAGACGCATCTATCCAAAATAACGTGCGTGGTAAGTGGTGCGCGGTGAGCGGGACTGCAGTCCCGCGGACCGCTTACCGCGTACCGCGCACCTCATCGAAACCGTCGAACCCCGACGAGGCTCTCGCGCAGCCTCATCATGCGGGGCTCATCACCAAACAGATGGTCACCACCCACGCCACCGCGCGAAAGCGCCGAGTGCACGATGCGTCCCGCTCCGGCCCAGAACGCCACGTGCGAGACCCGCCCGCGTTCGGTAAAGAACAGCAGATCGCCGGCTTCAAAGCCCGCGCCATCCGACGCCGGCGCGATCTCCTTTCCCTGACCGAACTGTTGATCGGTGTCGCGCGGCAGCTTGATACCGCGCGTTCCACAGACCGCCTGCACGAGCCCGGAACAATCGATGCCCCACTCGGTGCGCCCGCCCCACAAGTACGGCGCGCCGGCGTACCACTTCTGCGCGAGCTCCGGCAGCGCGAGGTGGCGCGCTTCGACGCGGAGCTCCTGCTCGCGGCGTACGCTTCCGGCGGCGACCGCGCCGCGCTGGCCGTCCGCCAGCTCGACCACACCACGGCGGAGCGCGACGCGCGCGCCGGTCGGCAGTCTGCGGCGGCCATCCGTAGTCAGGATGTCGGCGCTGAGCGAGCGGGCCGTCGCCCGTTCCGCCCAGTCCTCGGCCCAATCGGTCGGACCGGTCGCGACGTATCCGACGTTGAGCCAGGCGATGTACCCATCGGGCGCGCGCACCCGCAGCCAGTCGTCTCGCCCTTCGAGCACATCGAGCACCTCGCCGTGGAGCACTTCGCTCACGCGCGGCGCCGCCACCCGCGGCTCGCCGAGCAGCGGCGCGAGCGCCGCGGTGACGACCGCGGCAGGCGCGACGGCGCCGTCGGGGATCAACTGTATTTTCTCACTCAGTCGGGTTTCGCCCGCTAGACGACGCAACGCATCCCGCGCGTCACGACTCGTAGTGACGCCAACCAGTAGGGGCGCAGCATGCTCCGCCCCTACATTTTGCCCGATCGAAATGTCGAATACCGCGAGGCGGCCGTCAGGCGTCCATTTGCGGCGGATGTCGTCGACCGCGCGCTCGATCTTATCCACGTCGCACCGCGCGCTCCACCGCCTCGGGTACCACGAGGGCGGCAATCGCGTCGACCTGCAGCGGAGACTTCGGCTTCACCGTCGCGGTGCTGACCGCGACGATGAGGTCGCCGTCGAACAGCGTTCCGTACGGCGTGATGCGGCGCGCCAGCGCGTCGCTGCCCGACTGCGCGAGCGCCTGCAGCTGCACGCGGTCGAGATCGGCGTTCGTCGCGATCACGGCGAGCGTCGTATTGCGATTCAACCGTGCGGGGTCGCCGAATGGCGCGCCGCCTTCCGCGAGGTAGCGAAGACTGTCGACGCTGCCGGTAATGATGTCCCCGCGCGCGTTCCGAATGTCGCCGACGGCATTCACCACGACGAGCGCAGAGACGATCACCTCCCCAAATTGGGCCGCCCACGACCCCAACCCTGCCGGAATCATGTTTTCGAGCCCGGCGGCCTTGCCGCACGTGGCTCCACGGCCCACACCGACGCGCCCCTCGGCGAAGTCGGCGGTCGCGGCATCGCACGCGCGATAGGCATCGTCGGGGCTGGGCCAACCCAGCGGCTTCCCAGCATTGCCAAGATCGAAGATGACGGCCGACGGAACGATGGGAATCGTCCCCTTATCCCCAACCTCCAGCCCCCGGCCCCTTTCACGCAGCCAGCGCATCACACCGTCCGCGGCGCCCAGACCCAGCGCCGAGCCGCCGGTGAAGAGAATCGCATCGATGCGCTCGACGAGGTGGCGCGGATCTAGGACGTCTAGCTCGCGGGTGCCGGTGGCGCGGCCGCGTACACAACCGGCGGCGCGCAGCCCCGTTTCCGGCGCGAGGATCACGGTGCAGCCGGTGCCGTGGTCTTCGATGGTCGTGTGCCCCACGGTGATCCCGGGGACGGCTGCGAGATTCGTGCGTGATGCGCTCATTGACGCGCCAAGATAACGTCGGCAACGTTGACGGCCATGACAGCGTCCAAACTGCCCCCACTTCCTCCAGCGCCGGCTGATCGCACGACCGTGCTCGTCGTGGACGACGAGGATGGCATCCGGCAGGCGCTGACCCGGTTTCTGACCCGTCTGGGCTATGATGTGCAGGCAGCTGCAAACGCCGCCGAGGCGTTACAATTGCTTCCCGCGCACCATCCGCAGGCAATGCTGTGCGATATCCGGATGCCCGAAACGAGCGGCGTGGAGCTGCTCCCCAAGGTGCTCGCCCAGGATCCCGATCTCGCGGTCCTCATGCTCACCGCGATCGACGAGCCGCGCACCGCAATCGAGTGCCTCAAGCTCGGCGCCTACGACTATCTCATCAAGCCGGTGGATCTCGAGGAGCTGGAGTTGTCGTTGCAGCATGCGTTGCGACAGCGCCAGCTGGAGGTGGACCGGCGGGAGCTCGAGCAGTGGCTGGCCCGCGAAGTTGCGGTGCGCACGCGCGAGCTCGAGGAGCGCTCGGCCGCGATCGAAGAGGTGGCGCTGGATGCATTAGCCGCGGCCAAGGACTGGGAGGGAACGGAGGCGGCGCTGAGCAAGCTGGCGGAAGAGCTGGGCGCGCCGCGCGAAGAGCTCGCGCTGGAGCTGAAGCGCCGGCGGGCGGGGGCTTAGGCTTTTCCGGCCTTCGCTTTTTCCTCGCAGGCCTTGCAGCGCGTCACGCCGCGGAACGTGCATATCAGACAGATGAAAGTGCCACAGTCCGAGCAGGGATACCCTTCCGACGCCCGCTCTTCGTTTCCACAGGCGCGACACTGCATCCCGTCGTGTTCCTTGAGTTTCGGTTTCTCCATGACCTCAAGATAGCACCTCTTCCAAGGAGCGATCGATGTTGTACCGCATCTGCGCCGGCCTGCTGCTGCTCGCGACACTCGGTCACACGCTTGGTGGGATGCTGGGAACCGCGCGCACCGGCCCCCGGGCCGGCGCCGAGGCCGATCGGGTCTTTCGCGACATGCAGTTCGTGCACTTCACGTGGCAGGGCGCGGATACGACGTGGTTCAAGTTTTGGCTCGGGAACGGTCTCTGCGTGAGCGCGCTGTTTCTGCCGGCGATCGTCGCGCTCTGGGTCCTGGGGGGACTGAACCCAACCGTACGTCAGGCGACGCTGCCGATCGCGGTGGGGACCCTGGTCGGCATCGCGCTGACGTCGTTGCTCGGGTTCAAGTACTTCGGTCCCCGCGCGGGCGTGGGGTTTGGAGTGATCGCGATTCTGATTGGCATCGCGATCTTCACAGCTTAGAGGTTCAGGCTGTACGCCTTGATCTTGTTGATCAGGGTCGCGCGCGAGATTCCGAGCTCCATAGCGGCCCGCGTGCGATTCCCGGCGTGATGTCGCAGGGTTCGTTCGATGTGCTGCCGCTCGATTTCCGACAACGATTGCGCCGTGTACCGGCGGTCGGCCGTGGCGCGCTGGCGCAGATCAACTGGTAATTGCTCGAAGCCGATCACCGGCTGCCCGCGCGCGAGAATCATCGACCGCTCGAGGACGTTGCGCATCTCCCGGACGTTCCCAGGCCACTGCGCCGACAGCAGGCGATCCAACACGTCCGTGGTGCACTCACTCGGACAACCGGGCAGCTGCATCTTCAGGTCCGCCACGATCCGCGTGATCAGATTGAGCCGGTCTTCGCGTGAACGGTCGCGCACCGGCGGGAGCACGAGCGGCATCACGTTCAAGCGATAGTAGAGGTCTTCGCGAAACCGACCCCCTTCCACTTCGCGGACGAGATCCCGATTCGTCGCAGCGATCAGCCGGGCATCGACGCTCAGCTCACGCGTACCGCCCAGCCGCCGGAATTTCTTCGTCTCCAGCACCTTGAGCAGCTTCGGTTGCAGCTCCAAGGTGAGCTCGCCGATCTCGTCGAGAAAGATCGTGCCGTGATCCGCCAGCTCGAACAGGCCGACCTTCCGCTCCTTGGCGTCGGTATACGCGCCCTTCTCATGTCCGAACAATTCGGAATCGAGGAATGTCGCCGACAGACCGGCGCAGTTGACCTCGACGAAGGGACCGCCGGACCGCGGCGAGAGATTGTGGATCACGCGCGCCACCCATCCCTTGCCCGTCCCGCTCTCACCCTGCAGCAGCACGGTTGACCGCTCGCTCGCTGCCAGGAGCTCGATCTGCCGCGCCAGCTCCTGCATCGCGGGCGAGACGCCCAGCGAGCCGATGCCCTCGGCCTCGTGGTCCAGCGCCCTGAGCCGCGCGTTTTGCCGCGACAGCCGCACCTTTTCGGCGACGCGCGCGATCGCGGCCGACAGATGCGTCATGTCCACCGGCTTGGTGAGGAAATTCTCGGCGCCGAGCTGCATCGCTTTCACCGCGGTCTCGATGTCGCCCTGCCCGGTCAGCAGGATCACCGCCGCGCCCTCACGCCGCAGCCGCTCGAGCACGACGAGCCCACTCGCGTCGGGGAGGTGGAGGTCGAGCAGCACCACGTCGGGGCGCACGCGGTGGAACGTGTCCATCGCCTGCTCGCCGGTGCCGTCGCGCCACACCTCGTAGCCGATGCGCTCGAAATAGTCCCCGATGGCGCGGAGCACATCCGCATCATCGTCGACGAGCAACAGCGTATCAGCCACGATGAGCCTTGAATCCAGGGCCAACGAGCACCGCGAGCGCGCCGGGCAGCAGCCGCGCCTCGAACGGGGTCGTCCCGGTCACCTCGCCGTCCAGCTGTACCGGGCGCGGCGTGCCTTCCGGCACCTCGACGCGCACCGAGCGGCCGCGCGCCCACCACACACGCCGCCCCTTTCCATCCACTTTTCCGTTGCTCAGCAGCAGCTCGATCACCGCGCTCGCGCTCTGAAACGCGCCGTCGGCGTCGAGCGCCACGACATCGAGCCAACCGTCATCCGGAACCAGATTCGATCGCAGCGTGAGAAACCCGGGCGGGAGCCTGCCGCAGTTCAGCACGAGGAGCATCGCGGCGCGGACGTCGTGAGCGGTGCCGTCCACGGTCACCCGGTGTGGCGCGCTCCGCACCGACGTCAGAGTTAGCGCGGCGCGCGCGACATACGCGCCCAGTTTCCAACGGCGTTTTTCCTGGAGACCCGTGTCCGCCATGAGCTGCGCGTCGAAACCCGTGCCCGCCCCGACGGCGAAGTAATGCGGTCCGTCGGCACGCTCCACCACGCCGAGGTCGATGGGTTCGCGGCGCGCTTTGAGCAGTGCGCGCGCCGCGCCGGCGGTCGAACGCGGCAGGTGGAGGTTGCCGGCGAGCACGTTGCCCGTACCGCCGGGCACGAGGCCCAGCGCGGTCGCCGTCCCGGCGATGCCGGCCGCGACCTGCATCGCCGTGCCGTCGCCGCCGTGGCTGACGACGACGTCGAATCCGATGGCTCGCGATTCTTCCGCGATGCGGCGGGCGTCGCCGGGGCCGGCCGTGGACCGTACCTCCACGCTCCAGCCGCCGCCCTGCAGGATGTCGCGGATCGTGGTGACGGCCCGCCCGTGGGCGCGCGCCGCGAAGGGATTGGTGATCAGCAGCGCGCGGGTCACCTAGTAGCGCCGCTCCCAGAACAAATCGAAGCCGACCTGGCGCGGCACCGTGGTCGTGTTCAGGTCGGGATCACCGATCGCGCAGCTGCGCACAGGCTCGAAGCTCGCCTCGGTGCGCCACTCGGGACTGACGCGGAATTGCAGCGTGGCGCCGAGGCTGTTCGTGAAGCGCGTCTGGCGGCTGCTACTCTGGCACACGCCCGCGTTGAGCACGAGGAACGTTTTCGCGCCGAGCGCCCATCCCGCCGCGAACTGCGTGCCCTGGAACCGGTTCGTCGGATCGCCTGGGCGAATCTCTAAGTAGTCGAGCGGCACGCCGAGATCCGATACCACGGTGCGCTCCAGCTCACCCGCAAGCAGTGACGCGCCGACGCCGAAGAGATAGGCGCGTTGGCTACCGCTCAGCTCGACCGACGGCCTGCCGGTGATGAGAAACGCGATCAACTCGGCTTGCGAATAGTCAGCGTTCTCGGCCGAAAGCGTGAGTCGCGGCAGCCGCAGCGTGCCCCCGATATGGGCGGTCACCGTGATTTCCGCCGGCTGCCCCGGCCCCGGCAGCGGATGGACGACATGGGTCGCTTCGATATCGAGCGCGGCGTCGAGATCCGGCGTGCCGAAGTACTGGACCGTCCCCCGGCGCACGATGAACTCGCGCGTCACCAGTCCGACGATCAACCGATACGTGCCGCGCGGCGCCTGCAGCGTGCCGCTGAGGAGGTAGTTGTTGCGCACCTTGTTGACGGTGACCAGGCCCGTCAACTGGATGTTCGCTTCGTTGGACCGGAGCCACACGTCCTCGCCCATGCGGAGCTGCAGATTGCTGACCTGCAGGCTGTCGAAGAAAACGCTCTCGAATTCGGGGCCCAGCCGCTGCGTGCGGATCAGCGTCGTATCGATGAGGTCCTGGACCCACGGCTCATCGAGGTTTACGACACGCTTGTTGAGGAGATCGGCGAAATGCAGCACGCCCGAGGTGACGGTGCCGCGTCCGCTGAGTGTCGCGCCGAACACGGGACCCGTCAGGGCGACGCGGCCGCTCGCCGTGAGGGCGAGATAGCCGCGCAGGTCGAGCGCCTTGAATTCCGACGTGGTGATATTCAACGCCAGCACGGGCTTGGTGAGACGCTCGAGCTGCATGTACCCGCTCAGCTCGGCCCGGCCGCGTTCGCTCGATGCCGTGAGGCTGTCCACGCGAATCGTGTCGCCGCGAAGCGAAAGGCTGCCGTTCAAGTTGGTGTAGCGGACGCTCAACGCGGGGATCGTGGCCGCCGCATGGCCGATCTCGAGCCCGCCCCGCAGCCTTGGCGCCTCCCACGTGCCGCCGATCCCGAGATCGGCCGAGAAGACGCCTTCGACATCCCGCACCGTCGTCGTGACCGCGGTGAGCACGCCCAGATCCACGCTGTCGGCCCGGGCCTGCACCGACAGCGTGTCCGGCAGTTGCCGCTGGGCGACCGGCACGAGGGCGAGGTCGAGCGGCAGATGGGCGGTGACGTTCAGGACCTGTTGCCCAGACCGCCACAGGTGCACCTCGCCGTTCAGCCGGCGGTTGCGATAGTCGATGATCCCGTCCATGAACGGCGCGCGGAACGAGCCGAACGATGCGTTCGAGAATGCGAACGAGCCGCTGTACAAGGGATTCGCGCGAGTGCCGTTCGCGACCATTGTGGCCGTGACGGCGCCCGCGACGCCGAACGTGTCGCTCTGCATGAGCGCGTAGATGCCGGTGAGCGGGAAGCCATCCAGCGATACACGGGCGTCGATCGGACCACGGTCCGGCAGATCGCCGCTGACCGTGAGGCGACCCGCACCGGCGGCATTTTTCAGCGACGCAGAATCCACATGCAGCACGGAATCGCCGAATGTCAGCGCCGTCGGACGCTCGAGGAACCATACGCCGCTCGGCAGCAACACGGCGAGCGAATCCACGATCGCGTGCTGCGTAGTCCCTCCGGCGGGGCGTGCGTAGCGTCCGCCCGCCAGGAACGCACCGAGGTCGCCGACGCGGGAGCGTGCAAACCACGTGAGCGAATCGCGCGTGCCGCGGGCATGAGCGGACGCGGCGCCGAACCCGAGCCGCCCGTACCCGAGCGAGTCCATGTTCGCCGCTGCGTCGAAGCGCGGCACGGGTCCGGGCTGATACGCGATCGTGCCCTCGCCTTTCGGCAGCCGCCAACCGCGCCACCGCAGGTCGAGGACGTGGGCGTCCGCGCCGATCGATACCGAGTCGAGCGCGCCATCCAGCGTCGCTCGCACCTGGGCCGATCCCTTGAGCTTGTCCTCGCTGAATGCGCTCGCCGCGTTGGGACCGGCGAGCCAGGTAACGAGCGAATCGAGTACGCCGAGCGTGTCGGCGTCAAAATCGAACGTTAGTGTGCCGTGGTCGGGACGTCGCCATCCGAGGGAGCCGCGGCCGCTCGTCAACAGCCCCGGCTGCTGCAGTCGCAACGAGTCCACCAACAGTTTGCCCTCGGCGAACCGGACTTTGGTCGCCCCGCTGTCGATGATCGTGCCGGCGAACAGCGACGGAGCGAGCAAGATCGAAAGGTCGCCGGTGGGCTTCGTGACGCTGTCCGCTGCGACGCTGCCGGTGGCCGTGAACGTGAGCCGCGAGGGTGGCGCGCTGCCGCGGGTCAGCCAGCGTTGCAGGTTGACGTCCTGAGCGCGCAGCGCGAATCCCCGGACGCCGAAGCCCGGATGCACGTCGCGCGCGCCGAGCACCAGCGTCCCGTCGCCGCGCACCGCGCCGCCGCCGCCCAGCATCGCGAGATCGGCGTGCGTCTCGACGCCCGTGAGGTCACCCTTCATGCGGATCGTTCCGGTGAGTGTGCCCCGGAGGGGGAACGCGGCGACCCGGCCGGTCAGGCCGTCGAGCGACAGCGAATCGGCGTGCACATCGGTGAATACGCCCAACACGTCGGTGCGGGAATCGAGGCCTACCACGCCGCGGACCACACTGGCGGGCCGATCGCCGTCGTGATGCCGCAACGTGCCGCTGAACATCACGTTCTTGAGCGTGCCGGTGAGCGTGCCCGACGCGTCGAGCTCGCCCTGGAGATCGAACCCCGGGACGAGGCGCCGCACCGTGCCGATATCGATGCGGCCGGTTTCCACGGCGAACGGCTGAAACGCGAGGTCTTTTCCAGCGACGTTGATTTCGCCCTTGCCAAAGATTTGGGACTCGGGCCAGCCGGGCACGAGCGAATCCCGGAACGACCACTCCGTTTCGATCTTCAGGGCGCTCATCGGCCCGTCCACAACCGTGCGGCCGGTCAGGCGGCCGTGGAACGGCAGCGAATCGATGTAGACCCGCGGGAAATCGAGCGAGAGCTCCCGCGCGACCAGATCGCCCTGGCGCAGCGCCACGAGTCCCGAGTCAGCGGCGCTGAATGCGTTCACGTGTCCGGTGAGACGCCCCTCGCCAAACGTGAGGTCGAGCGGCCGGAGCTGAATCTCGAGCAGGCGTCCGCCGTGCGAAGCCACCGTCACGCCGCGAATCACCTGAGGTCTCTCGAATCCGATCTGAACCCATGACACATTGCCTTGTGTCGCATGCAGATCGATCGCATTCGCATAGTTGCCAGCAATCAGATCGGAGTAAGTAAAGGTTCCGCCGCTTGAAGTCACAGTAGGATGCGCCTGACTTAAATCCATGTCCGCCGCTGGAGCGCGGAAGGCGACCACTATCTGATCTTTGAAAAGCGTGGGCAGAGCAGGAACGGGTCTGTCGGCGCGAACAGCATGCGGTTGATCGCTAAAGGGTCCGTTGATCTCCTGTGGCTTCGACAGAATGCCCTTGAAGTTCTGCCCACCATGGATTTTCGTCTCGGTCCATACCAGCTTCTTCATCGCATCCGTCGGCTTCACCCAAGGGCCGCCCGTCTGGCTCCATCCGGGCGCCGCGCCGATCGTTACCTCCATGCCGAGTTTGTCGGTGAGTTGAAGCGCATGATGAAAAGCATCCTTCCATTCTGGCTGCATGTAAACCAAACGAGAGCTCACAACAGTGGG
>Ga0137418_10001328_pt1 | contig 22740 bp, 16 predicted proteins | sample CZODoug3_1_2_16f_FD_122242 | JGI IMG/M metagenome (GOLD analysis project Ga0137418, IMG submission 122242) | Vadose zone soil fungal communities from Angelo Coast Range Reserve, California, USA - CZODoug3_1_2_16fungal (Hybrid Assembly) | ecosystem: Environmental > Terrestrial > Soil > Vadose...
TCCCGGCCAGTTCGTTAATCTCGTGCTCACGCTTGGAATCCAAAGCGGCGCGGTCGTGGTGCCATCTCAGGCCGTTCAGATTGGCCAGGACAAGTCGTTCGTGTACGTCGTCAAGTTTGATGGCACAGCCGAGATGAGAGTCGTCAAGCCCGGTGCGGTAGCCGACACCATGACCGTGATCGAAGACGGACTGAAACCCGGCGAGCAGGTGGTGACCGATGGGCAACTGCGGCTGGTGCCGGGCGCCAAAGTACAACCGAAAGGACAAGGCGGCCCGGCCGGACAAGGTAGTCCGGGCGCCGGCGGTCAGGGCGGACGACGCAGCGGCGGGGGAAATGCGAATTCGGCAAGGCTACTCGGATATAATCGACCAGATGTAGTGCCCTTCTTCCCGAAACTAACCGTGCCATACCGTAGATCCAGCCTTGCAGCCTGCGCATTATTTGTAATCCTGATCTGGAGTCCCACAGTTTGGGGTCAGGCTACGCCTTCCGCCAAATCTGCCGCTCATGTCGCCTATCAGCGGGGGCAGGAAGCACTCCGAAAGGGCGATCTTGCTTCCGCGCGCACCAATTTCGAAGAGGCGGTGCACCGCTCTCCCAGGGACGCTCAGTCCCAGGCCGCCTTGGGGTGGGTCCTTTCACAGCAGAGAGAAATGGATGCCGCGGTCAGTCACTTGAAAGCTGCGCTGCGGCTCCGGCCTGACTTTGTAGCAGCCCGGTTGAATCTCGCCGGGATTTTCGTGCAACAGGGAAATCTCGCAGAGGCGAAGAGCGAGGCGCGCACCGCGGTAACGGGGGCGCCGGGGAATGCGGAAGCTCACCGTACGCTCGGCCGCATTCTCAGTCAGCAGAATTTACAGGCAGACGCCGCCGCGGAGTTACGCCGGGCGGTGGAACTCTCTCCCGCGCGTGCCGACTTCCGGGACGATCTTGGTTCGATCCTGGCGCAGGAAGGCCAGGTTGCCGATGCGGCAGCTGCCTTCAGCGAAGCTCTACGGCTGGAGCCGGGCATGGCTTCGGCCCACCTCCACCTGGGGGTCGCTCGCTCGCAACAGCATCAACTCGAAGAAGCCGCTCTGGAGCTGCGTAAAGCGGCCGAGCTTTCTCCACGGGATGCCGCGTGCCATTACTATCTCGCGCAAGTCCTGGCCGAGCAGTCGAAAAGTGCGGAGGCCCTCAAGGAGTTGCACACAACGGCCAGCCTGAGACCGGACTGGTTCGAGGCACAGATCGCCCTGGGCCTTGCCTGCCAGCGGGCTAGCGATGCGGAGGGCGCTGTTGCCGCATTCCGACAGGCTGTAAAGCTGAGACCAACCGATCCCGAGGCTTTCAACGATCTCGGCTTGGCTCTCGTTCAGAAGGGCGACACGGAGGGTTCAATCACGCCATTCCGTACCGCGATGCAACTCCGTCCGAACGACGGTGCTTTTCGCGGGAACCTGGGGATTGCCTTCATGCAGCGGGCAGATTTTGATGCCGCAATTACTGAGCTAGACGCGGCGATCCAGCTCGCGCCGGAAAACGCGTCGTTACACTACAACCTCGGCCTCGCCTATAAGCTCAAGGACCAACTCGACGAGGCGGTCATCGAACTGCAAAAGGCAATCTCGCTGCAGCCTGGCCTGGCCGATGCCCACTACACCCTTGGGGTGCTTTACTGGCAAAGGGGCGAATTTGAAAAGGCGACCGAACAACTCCGTGCGGCAATCCAAGCACAACCCGACTATGCGGAGGCCCATTACACCCTGGGCACCGTTCTCAAACAGGAAGGAAAACTGCCGGAGGCGGCTGCCTCGCTTCGTGAGGCGATTCGCCTCCAACCCGATTTTGCCGGTGCCCATAGCACTCTGGCCGGTGTCCTGCGGCAGCTTGGCGACTCCGCGGGTGCCGCCGAGGAAGCCCATGCGGCATCACAACTTACGACCGTAAGCAATGGCCTCCAGGCAGCGACGTTTGCGACAAATTCCGGGAAGCGGCTGCTCTCTGCGGGAGACGTGGAGGGTGCGATTGCGCAGTTTCGGGCTGCGATCCAGATGGCCGACCAGTACGCCCCCGCTCACTACCAACTGGCTCAAGCTCTGAGAGAGCAGGGAAATGCTCAGGAAGCCGCGCGGGAACTCAACCGCGCCGCCGAGATTGAGTCGCGTCCCAGGTAGACTTGATGGCTGCGCTCTATACCTAGGCGACGTTCCTCGATGCTGTTGTGTTGTAATTGTCCTGGCGAAATTAATGCAACAGTCATTCCCTGGTCGCTGCGTTTGGCTTTCGCTGCTTCTCTGGACGTGCGGCGCGCGTGGATTCGCGCAGCCAACGCCGGCACGAGATCAGCCCTCCGGCCAATCTTCACCAGCGGTCCAGCCTGCCACTTCCGATTTTTCCCACGCGCGTAATTTGATGCAGCAGGGCAAGGTCGAAGAGGCGATCACAGAACTGCATGCCGTCGAAGCCAGTAGTCCAGAGTTGAAGGGCCTCGATCTGGAACTCGGAACCGCTTATTACAAGAAGAGCGACTATCCCAAAGCGATTGAATACCTGAAGAAGGCCACGGCTACCGACCCCGGCACGAACGAGGCCGTGCAATTGCTTGGACTCTCCTACTATTTGAACGGAAGGCCGGCGGAAGCGATTCCACTGCTCGAAAAGGTGCAAACCTGGTATCCCCGCGCCAACGTCGACGCCTCCTACATTCTCGGCATCTGCTACATCCAGACCAAAGATTACCCGCAGGCGCGCAAGGCTTTCGCCAAGATGTTCGACGTGCCGCCGGACTCCGCCGCAAGCTATCTGTTCACCGCCCGCATGTTATTCCGCCAGGAATTTGATCCCATCGCCGAAGAATACGGGCAGAAAGCGGTGACGCTCGATCCCAAACTTCCGCTAGCGCATTTCCTGCTGGGCGAGCTTTATCTCTACAAGTCGCGAGTACCGGAAGCCGTTGCGGAATTCCAGAAAGAACTCGCCATCAACCCGGGCAACGCCGCCGCGTATTACAAGCTGGCGGACGCCTACTCCCGCGTGCAAAAATTCGAAGACGCCGAAAGGCTTCTCCAGCGCTCTATCTGGCTCGATGCCACGTCTACCGGCCCTTACATCCTGATGGGAAAGGTGTTGGAGAAAAAGGGCGAGTTCCAGTTGGCCGTTCGTGCGCTGCAGAAAGCGGCGACCATGGATCCGAATAATGCAATGACTCACCACCTCCTCGGCCAGGCTTATCGCGACATGGGCAAGAAAGAAGAAGCCGAAACCGAACTGAAATTGGCCGAGCAGCTACAAACGCAACAAGATTCGCGGCCGTGAACGGAGCCAAGCCGGACTCAGAATAGGCCGGCCTCAAAGTCTCCAAACATAATGAAAGCCGAACCCTTCAAGATCGTCGGCCTCGGGGAGTTGCTCTGGGATCTGCTGCCGGCGGGGAAGCAGCTGGGCGGCGCCCCCGCTAATTTCGCCTACATCACCACACTGTTAGGCGACGAAGGAATCGCCGCCAGTTGCGTGGGCAGCGATGACCTCGGAGACGAAGCCATCCGGCGGCTGAAACAGCTCGGAGTTTCTACTACCTTCATCCAGCGCGACACCAATCACCCGACCGGCAAGGTGAATGTAAGAGTAGACGGCACCGGGCAGCCAAGCTTCGAAATCTGTGCCCCCGTTGCCTGGGACTTTCTCGAATGGACGGTTCAGTGGCGGAGGCTGGCCGAACAAGCGGATGCCGTCTGCTTCGGATCGCTGGCGCAGCGCTCCGCCATGAGCCGATCCACCATTTGTTGCTTTCTCGATGCGACACGCGCTCAGGCGTTGCGTGTTTTCGACGTCAACCTCAGGCAGAATTTCTACACCAAGGAGCTTCTCTCAGACTCGATGCAGCGTGCGAGCATCGCCAAGCTCAATCACGAGGAAGTGCCGCGAGTCATGCAATTGTTGGGGTTTGAGCCTCGCGACGTCGAATCCTCAGCCCAGCGGCTGCTTTCGCTGTATAACCTCGAACTGGTTTGCGTCACCCGAGGACAGGGCGGTAGCCTGCTGGTCAAGAAAGACGCCTGCTGCCAACATCCAGGTTTTCCCGTCAAGGTTCGAGACACGATCGGCGCTGGAGACGCGTTCACCGCCGCCCTGGTCCACGAATTTCTTCGTCGATCATCGCTTGACCACATGAATGCTGTTGCCAATCGAATTGGCGCGTGGGTCGCGAGTGAAGCTGGAGCCATGCCGGTTTTGAAGGCAGGTGGAATGGAAGAAATGCTGTCCGAAATTAGCTGAACACTGAAAGAATGTTTAGTCAGCTTTACTTCGAAGGCGCCGATAGCGGTTGGTTCTGTTCTCTCTCCAAACGCTCGACCATTTCTTTCGGCAGTCCGTGCAGCAGTTCGATAAATGCGGCGTTGGTCCAGCCGAAGCCGACCACATTCATCTGATAGCCCAGGTCCACATGCGCCTCGGAGGAGCGCGTGACCACGTTGTACTTCTCCCGAATGTTGCCGTCACGCCGGAAGTTTTCCGCCACCATCGACAAAAATTCATAGGACACACGATCCGCATCGGCGTTGTAGCCGTAACGGCGCAGGCCGTCGACGGCCAACATCTCGATATTTCCCCAGCCATAGGGCAAGTCCCATTGCGCCCCGGTATCCTCCGCGCTCATTGGCAGACCGCCAGGCTGCTCAAAACCCTTCAGATTGCCGACAACCGCTTTCGCCTGCTCGGGTGTGGCCAGCCCTGCCCAAAGCGGATAGAACATGGTTGCGTATGGATAGGAAGATTTTTGCAGGGTCGGAAAGTTGAGGTCGGTAAAGAATCCGCGCTCCCCACTCCAGAGGTAGTGAGTGATCAATCTCTTGCGCTCCTCCGCCCGCTTTGCCCATCGTTCACCGTCTGTCGGGTGACCCAGCCACTTGCTGATCTGCTCCATGTCTTTCTCAGTTTTATAGAGCAGGCTGTTCAGGCAGTCGGGAGCGTAGTGATGAGTCGCTGAACCAAAGGGACCGAAGCGAAAGCTAACATCAAATCCCGACTCCCGCATGGAGCGGTCACCCTTGTAGTAATCGGAGCTGAGTTTGAACTCGCGTTTTTTTTCGCACTCCGGCTGCGCCAGGGCGTGCGAAACATCGCACACCTGCAGTGAATAGCTTGCGCCAACCGCCGGCTGGGTCTGCTCCGGTTTGCTTCCTACGATGTAATCGTCGGCTTGCGAAGGATTCAGCAAGAAGTACATCGCCACCTTACGGTAAAAACCGCTCTCATCCTGAACCGCCTCGGCCGGTGGTCCCTCGCCGAAATCGTAGTAACGCGACAACCCGGTTTGCCCCGCCAGGTGCGGCTCGTGTGTCCACATCGCATAATCTTTCTCCAGGTCCGCATAGGCTTTCGTCAACCAGGCGGTGTCGGTGTGGCCGCTCTTCTTCATAGCGTCATAGACATCGACGAACATCGAGCTCAGAAGGGGAGGCTGGGAGCGAGTCAGATAGTAAGTTCGGTTGGCGTTGAGCATCGCGCCGTAATGCTCGATCTCAAAAAAGAAATTGTCCACCATGCCCCGGGCCAGCTGTACACGCCCTTCACGCAGCAGGCCACGAATAATAAAGTAGCTATCCCAGCCATACATTTCATTAAAGCGGCCTCCGGGAACCACGTACTTGTGCTCCAAGTAAAGCAGCCCGTGCGGCTGAATCTTGCTGGTATCGATTTCCCCCAGATGATGGATTTCCATGGGTAGATGCTCGATCCGCACGTTGCATTCGGTCGAAAGCTTTTGCACGGATGGCGGCGCCTCGAAATTGGCAGGCAGGTATAACACTGGAGAGGCTTTGATCTTAGGATCGACAATGCTTTGGCAGTCAGTCATCGACCGTGTCAGCGTGTCCCACGCCGAGGAAATATATTGCAAGATGGGCTTGAGGCCCGCATCTTGCGACGACTTCGCCGACCCCGCGGCGTGCGTCTGATCAACTCCACACAGGCAAATCGTGATTACGGTCACTGACCGAATGCGTGAGAGCACAAACCGGCGAAGTAACTTCAAACGATGGTGACGCATGGTTTGGGAAAAAAGAGGCTCAGTCATCTTAAACCCGCTCCCAGCGGTTCAAAATGAATTCTTCCTGCTCGAACCTTGCTTGTTACACCATTCGGCATTCGGAATTGTTATGCCGTTAGTTTATTCTGTGTGGTTTGGTTTCCACACGTCGGAGGGGCACGTGATCCGATTTCATGGGGTCCTAGGGGTGGTGGTTTCGATCTTCGCTTTCTTGGCCGCTGTTCCTGGCGGCGCACAGCAAATTCCCGAGAACACGTATCAGGGCCTGAGGTGGCGCATGATCGGACCCTTTCGCGGTGGGCGCACTCGCGCCGCGGCTGGAGTTCCGAAGCAGCCGAACTTGTTCTACGTCGGCCAGGTAAACGGAGGCGTCTGGAAATCGGACGACTACGGCCGGACGTGGGAACCGATCTTCGATGACCAGCCCACGCAGTCCATAGGCGCCATCGCGGTTGCCCCTTCCGACCCCGATATCATTTACCTAGCCAGCGGCGAGGGACTTCACCGCCCCGACCTCTCTGTCGGCGATGGAATCTATAAGTCCAGGGATGCCGGCAAGACCTGGACTCACCTCGGCCTGCGCGATGCCCAGCAGATTCCCGCGCTAGCCGTTGACCCGCGTGATCCGAACCGGGTTTTTGCCGCAGTGCTTGGCCATCCCTACGGGCCTAGCGAAGAGCGTGGCATTTTTCGTTCCAGCGATGGCGGTCAAACCTGGCAAAAACTGATTTACAAGAACGAGAACACCGGCGGCTGGGATGTAGAAATTGATCCGTCGAATCCGGATGTTGTCTACGCCTCACTCTGGGAAGCGCGCGAGGGTCCTTGGGAAGACAACAACCTGTTCAATGGAACGGCAGGTGGCCTTTTCAAATCGACTGACGGAGGTAATACCTGGCATGCACTCACCCAAGGCCTGCCGAGTGATCTCTCACAGATTGACGTAGCCATCGCTCCCAGCGATCCGCATCGCCTCTACGCAACTTTAGCAACCGGCGCGGGCACCCTCGGAGTTTACCGGTCCGATGATTCCGGCCAGAGTTGGGCGCGCGTGACCGACGATCCCCGCCCCGCAGGGCGCATCGGCGGTGGCGATCTTCCGGTTCCGAAGGTGGACCCAAAGAATGCCGACATCGTTTACAGCGCCAGCACTGTGACCATGAAGTCCACTGATGGCGGCAAGACCTGGACCAGCTTCCGGGGCGCACCGGGCGGTGACGACTATCAAAACCTGTGGATCAACCCCAATCATCCCAACATCATTCTTCTGGTCAGCGATCAAGGAGCTCTGGTGACGGTGAACGGCGGGTCCACGTGGAGTTCCTGGTATAACCAGCCCACGGCGCAGCTCTATCACGTCGCAGTCACCGATACTTTCCCTTATCGCGTTTGCGGAGGACAGCAGGAGAGCGGCTCGGTCTGCATCTCCAGTCGTGGCAACGACGGAGAGATTACATTTCGCGACTGGCATCCGGTGGGCGTCATTGAATATGGATATGTAGCGCCCGATCCGCTGGACCCTGACGTGATCTACGGAGGTGGCCGGACCGAAGTCTCTAAGTTCCATTGGTCGACGGGCCAGGTCGAGAACGTCACACCCATCCCGGTGCGCGATGCCAACTACCGCGCAGATCGGACCGAGCCCTTGATCTTCTCTCCGCTCGATCCGCAGACGCTTTACTACGCCACCAATTTTCTATTCAAGACCAGGGATGGGGGAAATTCCTGGCAAACCGTCAGCCCCGACCTGACTCGCGAAAACCCCGGCGCTCCCGCCAGCGTAGGCACTCTGATCCCCAAGGGCGCCGACAAACAGCGAGGGGTCATTTACGCGCTCAGCCCTTCATTTAAGAACCTTAACACTCTGTGGGCCGGCACCGACGACGGGTTGATCTGGCTGACCAGAGATGGCGGAAAGAAATGGAACGATGTTACCCCGCCTGAGCTGACACCCTGGAGCAAGGTTACACAGATCACAGCCTCGCACTTCGATGACGACTCCGCTTATGCCTCCGTGAGCCGATTCCGCATCAATGATACGCGGCCCTATATCTACCGCACGCAGGACAGTGGCAAAACCTGGAAGCTAATCACCGCCGGGCTTGCGGAGGTTGGACCGGTGGATTCTGTGCGAGAAGATCCGATTCGTAAAGGCCTGCTGTTTGCCGGCACGGAGAATGGAGTTTGGGTCTCTTTCAATGATGGGGATCACTGGCAGTCTTTGCAGTTGAATTTGCCGCACACCTCGATGCGCGATCTGTGGATCAATGAAAACGATCTCATCGTGGCGACTCATGGGCGCTCGTTCTGGATTCTGGACGACATCAGTCCGCTGCGGGAGCTTACCGGATCGTCGGCGCAATCCGAAGGCTATCTCTTCAAGCCGGCACCGGCTTACAGGGTGCAGCGCGATACCAACACAGACACGCCACTTCCGCCGGATGAGCCCGCAGCTCAGAACCCTCCTGACGGCGCCATCATCGACTATTATCTGGCGCGCGCGTCTTCCGCCCCGGTCACGCTGGAAATCCTCGATGCTGAGGGCAAACTTGTACGCCGTTTCTCGAGCGCGGATAAGCCTGAAGGTACCGAAGAACAATTGAAAAAACAGTTAATTCCTCTGTACTGGATGGGCACGCCCAAAGTGCTTTCCATCGATGCCGGCATGCACCGCTGGGTCTGGGACCTCCACTATCCCGCGCCGGTTGCCACGAGGCACGAATATCCAATTGCCGCAACTCCTCACGACACCCCCCGGATGCCGCTCGGTCCAACCGCTTTGCCAGGACACTATAACGTGCGCCTTACCGTGAATGGGATCACCTATTCGGCTCCGCTTATTATAAAGATGGATCCTCGAGTGAAGACTTCGGCTGGGGGACTCGAAAGGAAACTTCAGCTTGAAATGCGTTTGGCTTCACTCATGAGTCAGACTTCGGAAGCGGTCGGGCAAGCCGGCTCGATTCGTGAACAACTGCAAAAGATGAACGAGCAGCATGGCAATGCAGCTAGCGATTCGATTCAGGCATTTCAGAAAAAACTCGGCGCGATCCTCGGTGCTACGGCAGGTTTCCTCGCCTCGCCGTCCGCCGAACTAACTCTTGCACGCGTCAATGGCCAAATCGGCACACTGTATGGGCAGGTGTGGCAAGTCGACGCGGAGCCCACTGCATCACAACTTCAGGCCGCCACCGCCGTTGAGCGCGATTCCTCGGACGTGATGAGACGCTGGGAGGCATTTAAGAGCACGGACCTGCCTGCCTTTAATCGTGAACTCCGTGGCGCGAGCTTGCCGGAAGTGCGTTCGGAATCTGACGTCCGCAAGGACGAAGCCGTATCCGATGAACAATGATTGGGCGGCGTGAGTTTCGCCCAAGGCACTGCTCAAAGACTGAATTCGAGAGATTGATCTCACTCGAGAAGTTCCGCTCCCTCGCTGCGTTCGGTTGCAAGATTTTGCAACGTCGACCAGGCCGGGGATGCAGTTTTCTTGCGAACCCTCCTCGACTTTTGTGATTCCGAAGAATAGTTCGTGAAAGTTGTGTAACAAGGGCTGAGGTTTCGTTAACCCGATGTATAATCTGTCGGCCTTCGAAACTTGAAGACCCGCGTCAGAAGCCGCATTTCGAGGAATCAGGAAGAATGCAAGGTCAAAACATGAAGTTTGTAATCCGCCCCCTCGGAGTCGCGCTGCTCGCTTTCGTTTGCTGGTCTGTGGTCGCCAGCGCACAAACACCATTCACCGCTGGAACCTGGACCAAGATCACAAGAGTTCCTCCGGCAGCCGTAGGGCATGTCCAACTGCTCACTGATGGCTCCGTTCTGGCGCTCAACTCCGGTTGCTCCGCCACGGGTATCTGGTACCGGCTCGTCCCCGACAGCACAGGTAGCTATATCCACGGGACCTGGCACTCAGGCGGCGCTTTGCCCAGCGGGTATAACCCTCTTTACTTCGCTTCCGCTGTTCTGCCCAATGGGAAGTTCATTGTTATGGGCGGTGAATACAATGCATGTAACAACGCATGGACAACGTTGGGCGCCCTTTATACCCCGAGTTCCAACACATGGGCCCCCATCCCCGCACCAACCGGTTGGACCACAGTCGGCGATGCTCAAGGCGTGGTGCTGCCCAATGGCAAATTCATGTTGGCAAATTGCTGTACCACGGATCAAGCGCTCCTTACACTCTCCGGCACCACCGCAACCTGGACTCCTACCGGCACGGGCAAAGCCGACATCAATGACGAAGAAGGGTGGACTTTGCTTCCCAACGGGAAAGTATTGACCGTGGATGCCAACAACGGCGCGAGTCCGTCGACCTCGGAAATCTATACCCCGTCCACCGGAGCTTGGACAGCCGGATCCAGTGTGGGTGTGCAACTCGAAGATCCCGGGTCGCATGAGCTGGGCCCGGCGGTTCTGCGTCCTGACGGCACTGTATTCTACGCAGGCGCCACCCCTTACAACGCCATCTATCACTCCAGCACGAACCGCTGGACGACGGCTCCCAGCTTTGGCGGGTCCCTCGATATCGCCGATGGGCCGGCCTCGCTCCTGCCTGACGGCAACGTCCTTCTTGATACCAGCCCGGGAGTCTTCGGCACGGGCACCAAGTTCTTCGAGTGGGATGGCACCGCTCTCCACGCCGTGCCGGGGCCATCGACGGCCGCCTTGGATAGCTCGTACTATGGCGACATGGTCGTGCTCCCTACGGGCCAGATCCTGTTCACCGACTTCTCATCGGATGTCGAGGTGTACACGCCTGTGGGAAGCGCTTGCTCCGGTTGTGCTCCTGCCGTCACCTCCGTGGTTAGCAACTTGACCCATGGCATGCGCAACAATGTCATCACCGGCACACAGTTCAGTGGCAGGTCGCAAGGCGCCGCCTACGGGGACGATAGCCAAAATGCCACCAACTTCCCGCTGGTACGGATCACGGATTTTAGCGGGAAGGTGGTCTATTGCCGGACGCATAACTTCAACTCGGGCGTATCTACGGGAACAAGAGTTGTGTCCGCACAGTTCGACATTCCGTCCTCAATCGCCTTGGGTGCCGCATCACTCCAGGTCGTGACCAACGGTATTGCTTCCGCCGCTGTGGCTGTGAACATCATGTAAATTTGAGTCGCCACCATAGCATCGCGCCGCGATCTTCAATCCGGAGATTGCGGCATTCTTGCTTTCCCCTGGCTTGTTGGGCATGGAATTCCGTAAACAAGCTGGCTTCTTCCGGCGGAATCTGACCATGAAATCGCCAAGCCGTTAACTGCAATTCTATTTTGGAGCCGTGAGGATGGTTTGTTTCGGGTCTAGTAAGATCTTACGTGTTCCGGCAGGCGCGGATAGATGAAACGAAGACTCTGTTCCATCAGCAAACACTCGACCGATGAATACAGACGCGCTGCCTGACACCACGGCGTAGATCGGAACTGACGTGACTAAATCTTCGGACGCATTTTTTTGCAAGATGGTCCCGCTCACCATAGTGGCATTTCCCCTTGGCGTAAACTTGACCGATTCTAGTTGCAGCTTGGGAAGGGCGGTGCCATTGATCCAACCCTGCAAGAACCAGTCCAGCGACGCTTTGCCCTCGTAGCGCAGTGATGGCGGAAGATCCTCCGCGAAAATCTCCAGCAGCTCACTGGTGCTGACGGCCTGGCCTTCAAAACGCTGACGAAGCTTGCGTAGGGCCAGCACGAAAGGCTCCTCCGCGTTGTTGCGGCCCGGTTTGCCCCTGCCAGGACCCTGCGCGGCAACGTCCAGCAGCATCGAACGAAGCATGTGAAACAGCCACGTGCCGCGCCCATAACTGATGGCTTCATATCCTTCCGGAGCGTGGGACGACAGCAGACGCACGCCCAAGGTTACCGGCCCGGCATCTTTCGGAAGCTCCCCATTTTTATTCTCGACCAACTCTTGCCTGTATCTTTCCATGATCTGGTGGAAAGCCACTGGATTTTTTTCTTGTAACATCATCAGCGAGCTGTAATTGGCCAACCCCTCGGAGATCCACTGATCGCGATAGCTCTTCCACGTGACCAGATCGCCCCACCATTGGTGTGCTGTCTCGTGCGCCGGAACCTGCTGAGCCAAAATACGTCTTGAGAAATCCATGTGGAGGTCAGCGCGCTCTTGTTCGCTAAGGAAAGCGTAGGAAGAAAGAAACACTAACCCAGGCCAGCCCTGGCTTTCGGGTCCCGGGATCTGGGTGAGGGCAAGGTGGCTGTAGGGAAACGGACCGAAGCGACGGGAGTAATACTGAAGAGCCTCCGCCGTCGCTTCCGCTACATGCAGCGCATTCCGGGCGGGGGAGGGCGGGAGCGGCACCATGATTTGTTGCCGCCTTTTCAGTTCCGGCGATACCGCGGGATCAGGCTCAATAAGGCGTACCGCGGCCTTCGGAAATTCTCTCTCTACCCCGGGGGCGGCATAACTTTCCACCGTGACGTCTCCAGCCTGGGCGGTGGCGCGGGTATACCTTCCGAGATTGAATCCCGCCACCGGAAGCGGCCGTTCTGAAATCCAACGAGCCGTCTGTTCGTCCGGTATGTTCGGCATTGCTCCCGCTGGCGGCAAATCGCCAAGTCGGATTGAGGTTGTCATTGGTCTGCCCGTCGCGAGCAGCGTCCAGCCGCGCGGGTAATGAAACTTGAGATCGAAATCGGCCATGGCCCGCCCCCGATTGGGATACCAGGTGCCGCGCGCACCTACATAGAGTAAGCCGTTACCGGCTTCGGCAAGAACTTCTCCTCCGTAAACAAACCGGAGTTCGATTTTCTGCCCTGCTCGTGTCGGTTCCGGCAAAATCACGACCACCAAATCGTTGCCGCGGCGCGAGATTTGTGTTCCCTCCATGGATGGGTTGTGGATGAATTCCACCGGCTGTCCATCCGCCTCCACCACCTGCAGCTGCAAAAAGCGGGATAACTCGAATATCAACGCCCGCACTCCGGGTTGTGCGATATCGACCTCGAGACGCGCCTCGACCTTGAGCTGTTTGGGGGGTCTGACTTCGGCTTCGATGTCATAGCGGTGAACCGCGAACTCCTCCCGCGGTTCTCCTTGTTCTCGAGCGGTCGTCAGCGATTCCCTGGGTCCTGCAAGGGCCTGCCGGTTGGGATCCAACCAGCCGGGATTGATCGAGAACGAGGTCCAGATGTCGTAATAAACTGCTCCGTTCTTTGCGGCTCTCGCTTGTCCCGCCTGAATCTGCTCTGCAGCCTTCGAATCGAAGTGGATGTCAAAGATTCCCAGTTTCACGCCCTGCAGTCGTGCATGCAGCATGCGATCCCGAGGATCCGCGGACGCAGGCGTAGCGGAACTGAAAGATCTGCCCTCCACCGGCAGCATCTTGCTGAAGGTAACTAGCAATCGTAAAGCGTCGGCTTGCGCCAGGGTGCGTGCCGCATCTCCCCACCGACTGATGAAGCCGTCAGTGTCGTCCGCTTTTCGCAGGCCAGGTTCGAGTTCAGCGGCTGTGTCATCGTTAAAGCGGAAGTATGCCGAGGTGAAACGCTCTTCCAGTATCGCCATGCCAGTGAACAGGCCGATGGATTTGCGTTCCACCTCATCGGGAGGAATCAGAAGCACTTCGCCCTCGCCTTCAAAAAAGGCGCCGGTGATCCGGCCAAGGACATCTTGCGTAAGAGCAAGGGTACCGTCTTCGAGCGTGAGGTGAATCGCCGCCCGATCCAAAGACGCATCCCGGACTTGATAGACGCGGGCAGGATCTAGAGGCGTATTGCTCAGCTGCAGGTAAAGCGCCTCTGCCGTTCCCGATTTGCCCGAGGGCGTGGGCTGAGGGGCAATGCCAAAAACTGGCCGAGCGCAGATTCCCAGGCAGATCCCGAGCATGATTCCAAGGCGCATTGTTATTGGTACTTTCGTGACATGGGTGGGTCAGGCCGCCATTGGTAGAATGCGCTTCAATGAGGGCACGTGTCACTATCCTCTTAATTGTATCGATCGAACTCGGCGCTACCTGCGCCAGTGCGGATACCATCCATCTGAAGAACGGCCGGACCATTCTGGCCGACAGCGTCCGCGAAAATGGCGACCACTGCGAGTACAACATCGGCGATAACGCCTACGCCATTCCTGCGTCCTCGGTGGAGCGTGTGGAAGCCGGAGGCGCTCCCGCCACTACCCCTTCCGGCGCAGCCAAGGTTGCTAGCGACTTGCCGTCGTTCGCGCCGAGCGACAGCCTGGCCAATGAAGGCGACCTACCCGCCAAAATAGTTCACGATGGCAAAGTCGACTCCGATGTGTTGTCAAACCTGGAAAGGAAAGGCAACCTTGAACTGAGCGCTACGGCAAATTTTATTGCGGGCAAGTTCGAGTTCGAACACGGAAACATTAACCAGGCTCGCCGCTATTTCGAGAGCGCCCTCCGCTTCCAGCCGGAAAATTCGACGATCCTCATTTATCATGCCGCGCTGCTGGTGCGTACCGGTAATCCCTCGCAAGCGGTGCCTTATGCCCACCGTGCCACACGTGCAGCGCCCGATTCCCCCGATGCCTTCACCATTCTGGGTTATGCCCAATTTGCCTGCGATCGCACGAAAGAAGCCATTGCATCATGGAAGCGCTCTCTAGAACTGCGGCCTGATTCTGCCGTCCAGCAATTCTTGGCTAAGGCACAGCGGGAAGATTCGGCGGAGACCGACTTCGCCCAGCGCGAAAGTAGCCATTTTGTCCTTCACTATGAAGGCAAACAAACCTCCGAGATGCTCCGCGGACAAATTCTCAACGCCCTGGAATCAGACTACGACGATCTAGTCCGCGATCTTGGCACACCGCCTCGTGACAACATCTTGGTGACCCTCTATACCGAGCAGGCTTTCTTTGACGTCACCCGCGCTCCCACTTGGACCGGAGCCATCAATGATGGAAAACTCCGCATCCCCATTAGCGGCCTGGCATCGGTGACACCGGAACTGGCCCATGTCCTGAAGCACGAACTGGCTCATTCTTTTATTAATCAACTCTCTGCCGGGCGCTGCCCGCCCTGGCTGCACGAAGGAATCGCGCAGCTTCTCGAGCCCAAAACTCTCGAAGCGAATGGCCGCCAACTGGCCCAGCTATTTCAGTCACAACACAACCTCCCTCTGAACGTGCTGGAAGGAAGCTTCATGCGGTTCTCTGGCGTGGAGGCATATGCGGCCTATGCGGAATCCCTGGCTGCCGTTTCCTACATCAAGGATACCTACGGCATGGGGGACATCCAGCGCCTTTTGCAACTTCTCAGCCAGGGTAGTTCCACCGAGGCCGCTCTACGAGCCACCATTCATTCCGACTATGGCCAGTTCGAATCCGAAGTGGGCAGATACCTATCCGATAAGTACGGCAATTAAAATCTACGCACAACTGCCAGGCGGTCTGCTCCGCTCAGGGTGTTATGCTAGTTTTCGATTAAGCTTGGCCGCTGATGCACTCCCTGTTCCATTCTCGTGTCCCCGAGCTCGCCCCAGTTGTGGAGCCCGTCCCGGGCCAGTTCCCCAAGGTCGAGGACGCCGAAATTGCAGCTGCTTTCTACGGCAAGCGAGTCGCTGGCGACTTGTACGACTCTCTGCGCGTCAGCGCCGAACGGATCTTGTTTGGCCTGCTCGACGTGGCTGGCCGGCGCGAGGATAACCAAGCCATTTTGTCCGCAGCACAAGCCACATTTCGCGGCCTCGGCGCGAGTCTGTTCGCGCTGGCGGAAGCCAATGAGTCCGACGCCATGGCCGAACTTTGCCTCGCACTCAATCGCAGCATCATGGAGGCTGCTGATGGTGTCCGTTCCTGTCCCGCATTCCTCGGGTGCTATCACGAAAAATTGGGCACGCTCTGCTATTGCAATGCCGGCCACACTTCGGGACTTCTCCGCGACCGCGCGGGAATCGTGGAAATCGTCTCCACCGGTTTGCCGCTTGGTCTTTTCTCCCATGCCACCGCTGAAGCGCCCATTGTCGCAATGGAGCGGAGCGCCGCCTTGCTGTTGGTTTCGCGCGGGGTGGTGGAATGCGAAGGAAAGGACGACAAAATCGTGGACCCCGAATTCGGACTGGGGCGCGTAAAGGATCGCCTGCGGGCCGACGAGTCTACGAGCGCCGGGGAGATGTGTTCCTCCATTCTTAGGGCAGTCGGCGAGTTTATGTGCGATCGCCCGGTGATTGATGATGCGACGGCTTTGGCCTTGATACGGAGACCCTGATCTCGCTGTTGACTGGCCTCCACATTGCAGGCGTACTCTGGTACACCACTCTGCCAGCACTGGCCGCTCGTGCTTCCGCCAAGTAAAATAAGAGGAGTAAGATGACTCGAGGCTTCTCGGTTTTGGCCTACAGACGGCCAACGGTGATGCCCCCCTGAAACTATGAAAAAAATATGCTTCTCCCTCATTGGCGTGACGTTTCTATCCACCCTGGCGGCGACCCAGGTGGTCGAAGAGATCATCACTCGTGTTAACAATCAGATCATCACTCGCTCCGAATTCCTGCGCAGCAAAGATCAGCTCAAAGAGGAGGTCAAGCAACAAGACGCCGCCAACGCGGACAAAGTCTACGGACAGCGCGAGAAAGACATCCTGCGCGACTTAATTGATCAGCAGCTTTTGCTCGAAAAGGGCAAGGACCTCAGCATCACCGGCGACACCGAACTCGTCAAGCGGCTCGACCAGATGCGCAAGGAAATGAAACTTGAAGCCATGGAAGATCTGGAGAAAGCGGCCGCGGCCCAGGGCCTCTCCTACGAGGACTTCAAGCAGAACCTGCGCAACCAGATCATTACGCAAAAGGTGATTGGCGAAGAAGTAGGCTCGCACCTAACCATTACCAAGGAAGAACAGCAAAAGTTCTACGACGAGCACAAGAGCGAGATGGAACAGCCTGAAGCCATCCAGCTCAGCGAAATCCTGGTTGCGCCCGCGAAGCCTCCCGCCGCCGAGAATAAGCCCACGGCGGATAAGGCCATTGCCGATAATGCCGGCTCCGCCGCCGCCGGCACGCCGGCTCCCGGCGCAGCCGCCGGCAACTACGACGAAGCTGCTGCCCTCGCGGCTGCTCAGGCCAAGGCAAACGATGTGCTCGAGCAAATTCGCAAGGGCGCGAGTTTTGAGGACATTGCCAAAAAATATTCCGACGGTCCCACTGCGGCCCAGGGTGGCGATCTCGGACTCTTCAAACGTGGTGCGCTTGCCAAAGAGCTCGAAGACAAGACTTTCGCCATGAAGGCTGGCGACATTTCCGACGTGATCCGCACCAAGCAGGGCTACGTAATTCTGAAAGTGAATCAACATCAGGTCGCCGGTATTCCTGACATGAAGGACGTTCTGCCTCGGTTACAGGATGCGCTCTATTATCAAAAGCTGCAGCCCGCTCTTCGCGCTTACCTCACCAAACTGCGTGAGGAGGCCTACATTGACATTAAGCCCGGATTCATTGACACAGGCGCTAGCCCGAATCAGACCAAGCCCGTCGAAACGGCTACTGCCAAGGAAGCGGACGCCAAGAAGCTGAAGAACAAGAGGAAGAAAAAATTGGGCGTGTTGTGAGCCCGTTGAAGTAGTTCTTGCGAGATCTTTGCGCTTCTCATGAAAGATTTCTACATCTGCGAGTGCGTCCAACACGAAAACAAGATCATCACCTCCAGCTTCGTCGTGGTTTCCAAGCAGATCAAACCGAAGAAGAGCGGTGAGCCTTACCTCGCACTTACCCTCGGCGACCGCAGCGGCCATCTCGAAGCCAAGATGTGGGACAACGTGGAAGAGGTCCTCGACGCCTTCCATCAGGACGATTTTCTCAAGATCAAAGGCTTGGTCAACAAATACAAGAATCGTTTCCAGCTTACGGTCCACAAACTGCGAAAACTTGGCGAATCAGAAATTGAGTTCGCGGACTACCTCCCCAAAACCGCCAAGAACATTGATGAACTCTGGCAGACTTTGAGTGACTTTGTTGCCTCTATTCGGAGCCCGCACTTAAGGTCAGTAATTCAGGCTTTCATGGCTGACCCTGAAATCGCCGCTGCCTATCGCAACGCTCCAGCCGCCAAGACGCTCCATCACGCCTACATTGGAGGGCTTCTCGATCACGTTGTCTCTCTGTTTCGCAGCTGCGACCTGATGTGCCGCAACTATCCCCAGATTGATCGCGACCTCCTGCTCAGCGGCGCGTTCCTTCACGATCTCGGCAAGATCCACGAACTCACCTACAACCGCTCATTTTCTTACACCACCCGGGGCCAGTTGCTCGGCCACATGGTCATCGAGCTGGAAATGTTGCACGCGAAGATTGCTCTCGTCCCAGGATTTCCTGACGAACTCAAAACCCTGCTTGAACATCTCATTATTAGTCATCACGGCCAGTATGACTTCGGCTCTCCCAAGCTTCCCATGTTTCCTGAAGCGCTGATGTTGCACTACCTCGACGATCTCGACTCCAAGATGGAGGCCATGCGCGCCCATTTCGAGCGCGAAGCGGACCTCGAGAGTCCATGGACCAGCTATAATGCCTCGCTCGGCCGGCCGCTGTTAAATACTTCGAAATTCCTGGCGCCGAAAAAATCATTGCATCCTGACCATTCTTCCTCACTTGAACCTGTTGTCGAAGCTGATCCAGAGTCCGCGCCGCCCAGCGACAACTCTTCCAGCGACGAAATCCCGACCTTGCCCGGACTCGATCCCCAGGGTTAAGCTTATACCCCGCGCAGCTCAGTTTCTGAGGGAACCAAATGCCCACCGCGAAAAAGAAAGCCAGCCACCCCGCAGGCGAGACGCGTGATATTCGCGTCGGTCTGCCGCAAGTTCCTGCTTTATACGGGCTAAAGCCCCGCGCCAAATATCTCCCCTTCCGCCATGCTGAGGATCGGTTGGCGCGGTCACGCAATTATTGGATTTGCACCACCCGTGCCGATGGCCGCCCTCATTCAATTCCGGTCTGGGGATTCTGGATGGATGGCGCTTTCTATTTCGGCACCGCCCGGTCTTCGCGCAAGGCGCGCAACTTGGCGCAAAATCCGGCCGTCTCTGTGCATTTGGATTCGGGCGACGATGTGGTCATCCTGGAAGGGACCGTAGTCGAAGTCAGCCACCACGAACGCGCTACGCGCAAGAAATTAAACGCCGCCTCCCGAGCCAAGTACAAGATGCCGCTGACCACCATTCCGGGTGAAACCGTGCTTTACAGGGTCCAGCCCTGTGTGGTGCTGGCCTGGACCGAGAAAGAGTTTCCGAAAAACGCCACTCGCTGGCAGTTAAGCTCGGTAGCTTCCACGTGACGGAGTACGATCCCGGTGACAAAGTACTCTCCGCTGCCTACCGGAAGAGCCATCGCCGGAAACAGAACTCGTCCGCGCATGGACTTTCGATTTCGCCTCGACCATTGCTCCTAAAACCAGCTTCCGGTACATTGGCAACGGTGGAGGTTCTCATGCGTTCACGTTTGCCGCTTTTGACACTCGCTTGTTATCTGCTCTTCAGTCTTGGCTGCACCAGCAAGCCAGCGACAGACAACTCCGGCAATGCCAGCCCGAACAGCAATGGGACGTCTGACAACAGTGCTCCAAACAATGAAGCAGGCAATGCCAGCTCGAAAAAGGGCTCCAAGGAAGCCAAAAGGCAGCCAATCATTGTCCCCGCGCGAACCACCATAACTGTCGCTCTTGGGTCTGCTCTCGGCTCCAAGCTGAGCCAGCCTGGCCAGACCTTCACGGGGACCATTGCCAAAGACGTGATCGCCGACAACGTCGTTGCCATTCCGCGCGGCACCACCGTCACCGGCACAGTGGTTGATGCGAAACCGCTCGGCAGGTTTGCCGGGGGAGCCGTACTGTCGCTTCGCATTGACTCAGTGAACGTGAACGGCGCGGATATGCCCGTGCAGAGCGCCATGCGGACATTTACAGCGAAAGGCAAAGGCAAGCGCACCGCCGTAATGGCAGGTGGCGGAGCCGCGTTGGGCGGAATCATCGGTGGACTGGCTGGCGGCGGCAAAGGTGCTGCCATCGGATTGGCTGCCGGAGGCGGCGCCGGCGGGGCAGGTGCGGCGTTCACCGGGAATAAAGATATCGTTCTACCGGCCGAGTCCGCTGTCGCCTTTCAATTGACGCAGCCGCTCGAGTTCAGGTAACGGCGACTGGCACAAACGCATTTTCCGAAGACGCGACAGCCCGCCACGGAGCGGCAAAAGAAGGCAGCCCACGGCATAATCCGCAAGTATGCTCGACTTCAATCGCTTCCGGGTCCTGACTTTCGACTGCTATGGCACCCTGATCGATTGGGAAACTGGGATTCTCTCTACCCTGCACCGCATTCTCGTGGCCCACGGCAAGAAAGTTGATGACCCCACGGTCCTGAAGCTCTTCGGAGATTTCGAAGCCCGGGCCGAGCAAGGCCAGTTCCAGCCCTACCGTCAGGTTCTTCAGTCCGTGGTGCGCCAGTTCGGAGCGGAACTCGGCTTCATGCCGACAGACCACGAAACGCGCTCGCTGCCCGAATCCCTGGCGAGCTGGAAGCCGTGGCCCGACACGGTTCGAGCTCTGCGCCAGCTTAAAGAGCGTTTCCATCTGGCCATCATCTCCAATGTGGACGACGACCTGTTCGCGGCAACTCTGCCCCAGCTGGAAGTTGAATTCTCCCAGATCATTACGGCGCAGCAAGCCCAAGCCTACAAGCCTTCGCAAAGGATTTTTGAGGTAGCCATGAGCCGCATCGGCCTGCCCGCCCGCGCAATTCTGCACGCCGGCCAGAGCGTCTATCACGACGTTATTCCCGCGCAGTCGCTCGGACTCTCGACTGTATGGGTGAACCGGCCGTCGGCGCGAAAGGGGATTGGAGCGGTTATCTCCGCCGAAGGGAACCCGGATCTCGAACTATCCAGCCTCGCCGAACTGGCCGCGCGAGTCGGCCCAGTCGCACAGTGACTTTCAGTCTGTGATTTGACCAATTTCAAAACCGTCATCCTCAGCGGAGCGGAATACCCCCACGCTAGGATTGCACGTCGAGCAGCTAAGATAAGACGTTTCCACTCCCGACTGCAGAGCGCTAAAAGCGTTCCTTCCAGCGCAAAATGCATCATTTAACTCGCCGGCATCTTCACCACTCTCTTCTGAATGGCCCACATCACCAGCTCTGCCTTATTGTGTATGCCCAGCTTCCGCATAAGGTTGAACTTATGGGCATCCACTGTCTTCGCGCTAACCCCCAAAATACCTGCCACCACGCGCACGGTTCTCCCCTCCGCCAGCAGCTTCAACACTTCACGTTCGCGGCCAGTGAGCGCGCGCTTCTTGGGGAACAACCCCTCGGTCCGCTGCCGCGCGCCATCAGCCTTAGAAGACATCTCCTGGGAGCCGCCGGGAGACGCGCTCCTGACCATCTCTACCAACTCTTTAGCGGAAGTCTCCCTGACCACGCAGCCCGCCGTTTCAGTGCGCACGTCGCGCAGCCCTGCTTCCTTATTTTCTTCCCCGCCCAAGAACAATATTCTTGTTTGCGGAGACGCCCGATTGAGCCAACGCTCTGCCTCGCGGGCGGAAAGCCCAAACGCGCCCGCCTCCGTCAATAGGACATCAGGACGGCATTGGAACACATTCTGAAGCGCCTCTACGGCATTGCTGGCTTCACCTACTACCTCCAGGTCCGGTTCGTCTTCCAACAACCGCCGTAGACCCTGACGCAGCAGGACATGTTCGTGCACAAGCACGCAGCGAACCTTCTTGCGGGGAAACACACCTTCATCCTGGACCTGTGCCTGGGGGCACACAGTTCCCTCCTCGTTAGCCAGAGATAGTCTGAAGCGGCATTTCCCGCCAGCGCTAGACACAAAGCCGGCAAGAATTAGACTGAGCGGAGCGTCGTGTCATTGTAACCCGTGTCGTCGGTTCAGCGCACATCGAATGGCATGAAAGTCGGATGATTTATGTGAGCCTACCCTTTGGCTCAGGTTGAATTTACTCGGTGGCAGGAGGATTGTGGGTGCTCAACCTGATCTTGGCAACGAAGCATTCTTCATGCACAGGCTTCCCCTCCTCACCTTTGCCCGCTGCAGCGTGATTGGTTTGCCGCAGACGGCGCACTTGATTGCAGCATGTGCTATAGAAATGGGAGAGGTTGGAATGCCCTAGTCCGCAGCCCGCGAGTCGCTGAGGACATCCGCGTACTTCTTGGCGAGGAAGGCCATTCTGATTCGGATTTCTTCCTGATCTTCTTTTATGACCGCTTGCAGGAGGGAAATGAGGTCTTGAACCCTCCCGGGATCCTTCTCGTGGAGGATGTCTCCGCAGAGTTTGCGCACGAGATCGGAGTTGTACATCTAAGCGCCCTCCCCAAACAAGGCAGTCTCATACAAAAGCGGGCGGAGTGAAATACAGGAAATCGTGTATGGTATCGAACTGGAGGTTCTAGCCTGAAAGTGCCAGATGCTGCTCATCAGGATTCTGAGGGAAACAGCGCCGTCCACGGCACGCGTGATCGAGAGGAACCGCCATTTTCAACATTGCGACAAGTTGACATCATGTTTCCCTCAAAATCAGTTCGGATGGATTGGCCCCTCTGCGCCACACAGATTTAAGCCGTCCCCGAAGTCCCACCCCCACGTCCCGTCCCACCCATCAGGTACAATCGAACGTTTATGCTGCGTTATTTCACGGCCGGAGAATCTCACGGCGAGGCTCTGGTCGCCTTCCTTTCCGGCCTGCCTGCCGGATTGAAAGTCGATCAGGGGTTCG
>Ga0137418_10001329_pt1 | contig 22729 bp, 19 predicted proteins | sample CZODoug3_1_2_16f_FD_122242 | JGI IMG/M metagenome (GOLD analysis project Ga0137418, IMG submission 122242) | Vadose zone soil fungal communities from Angelo Coast Range Reserve, California, USA - CZODoug3_1_2_16fungal (Hybrid Assembly) | ecosystem: Environmental > Terrestrial > Soil > Vadose...
CGGAAGATGAATACATTCATTTTTTCCGGCTCGCGCACCGGAGAAGGCACGCCCGTAAAATAGCGGACCGGCCGCTCGCACGAGTAAAGATCCAAGATCTGCCGCAGCGCCACGTTCAACGAGCGAATACCTCCGCCCACGGGAGTCGTCAGCGGCCCCTTAATGGCCACGCGAAAATCGCGGATGGCATCGACGGTATCGCCCGGCAGCCACTCTTTGAATGCATTGAAGGCCTTCTCGCCGGCGAAGACTTCGAACCACGCTACCCGCCGCTTCCCGCCGTACGCGTGCTCCACCGCCGCGTCGAACACTCGCCTTGACGCCTTCCAGATGTCGCGCCCCGTTCCATCCCCTTCGATGAACGGAATAATTGGCGTGTCCGGCACTTGCAGTTCGCCGCCGCTGTAACCGATCGGCTGGCCTTCGGAGGGGACAGTCTTTCCGTTATACGAACTCTTCATGAATACGGCTCCTTGGAATAATTTCCACTGCTCAACTGGCGCACGAAGAAAAGGTTGCGCCGCGCCGCAACAACCGCCGTACAACGCGGCGGGCTCGGGTGAATTGGAGAAGATAACACACTCATAGAGGCAGAGAGTATAATCGCGTTCGATTTTGGAATCACACGAGAGGAGAATTGCCATGATGATGGACTGGAATCAATACCATAAGGAAGTCGGCGCCCGCATCGGAGACCTGATGAAGGTTTCGCCAGACACGGTTCGCGGCTACCAAACGCTCAGCGCTGCTAATTCCAAGGCCAGCAAGCTCGGCGAAAAAACGCGGCAGCTCATTTCGCTGGCCGTAGCGGTGACAACCCACTGCGACGGCTGCATCGTCGTGCACACTGACGCAGCGCTGAAAGCCGGCGCCACAAAAGAAGAAATCAGCGAAGCGCTCGGAGTCGCAGTCGCGATGAACGCAGGCGCCGCGCTGGTCTATTCTTCGCGCGTGCTGGATGCCGTCGAAGCGAAATCCGCCGGCGCGCACGGTGCCTAACGCGACCTAATCGTAATACTCCTGCCCGAGGTGCGTGATGAGGTCCTCACCCTTCATCCAGCGAAGCGTGTTCTTCAGCTTCATGGACTGAATGAAGAGATCGTGCTCGGGGTACAGCCCCGGCGCGGTCATCGGTGACTTGAAGTAGAAACTGAGCCACTCCTGGATGCCGCGCATTCCCGCGCGCTGCGCCAGGTCCAGGAAAAGGACGAGATCGAGCACCAGCGGCGCGGCCAGAATGGAATCGCGGCAGAGGAAGTCCACTTTGATCTGCATCGGATAGCCGAGCCAGCCGAAAATGTCGATGTTGTCCCAGCCTTCTTTGTTGTCGCCGCGCGGCGGATAGTAGTTGATGCGCACCTTGTGGCACATCTTGCCGTAGAGCTGCGGGTACAACTGCGGCTGGAGAATATATTCCAGCACGCTAAGCTTGGACTCTTCCTTAGTCTTGAATGAGCCAGGGTCTTCCAAGACTTCGCCGTCGCGGTTGCCGAGAATGTTTGTGGAGAACCAGCCTTCCAGCCCCAGCATGCGTGCCTTGAAGCCCGGTGCAAGGATGGTTTTCATCAGCGTCTGACCGGTCTTGAAATCTTTTCCGCAGATTGCCACGTTGTGGTCGTGCGCGAGCGTCTGAATCGCGGGGATATCCACGGTCAAGTTGGGCGCGCCGTTGGCAAAAGGCACGCCGCTAGTCACAGAAGCCCAGGCGTACAGCATGGAGGGCGCGATCGCCGGGTGATTGGACTTCATCGCCTCGATGAACTTTTCCGGAGTGGAGTGTACCTCTTCCGGCTTGACGAAAGATTCCGTTGAACCGCACCAGCAGGTCACCAGCCGCGAAGCCCGCGAAGTCTTGCGGAAGTTGGCGATGTCTTCCTTGATTTGCAGCGCCAACTCGTACTTGTTCTTGCCCTTCTTGATGTTCGGTCCATCGATCAGCCTCACGAAATCGCGATCGAACGCGGCCTTCATGGGCTTGATGGTGGACAGGAAGGGTTTCACCTTTTCCAGGTCCTGGGGATTCAGGACGCCCGCATTCGCCGCGGACTGGTAAGCGTTGTCCCTGAAAATGTCCCAGCCGCCAAAGCTGAGGTCCTTCAGCTCGGCAAGAGGAACGAATTTCTTGATGAGCGGCGAACGCGCGTCCGTGCGCTTGCCCAGCCGAATGGTGCCCATCTGTGTGAGCGAGCCCACGGGCTGCGCCTTGCCTTTGCGGACGAGCTCAACTCCGGCCATGAAGGTCGTGCTGACGGCGCCCAGGCCCGGAAGCAGCACCCCGAGTTTTCCCTTGGCGGGCGCTATCTTGGAAGGCTTTTCCATGCCGCTCCTTTTATTGAATGATCGCCATGAGATCGGCGGAACAAATGAACCTAGAACTAGAATTGCCGCAGCGGAAGCGTGCCGCGTCCCCAAACAAACTAGTAATGATGAGGGAAGACTTGAGGATTTGCAAATCGAAGGGACAGCAACAAGCGCGCCTTGCGAGCATTCATTTGTGGGAAGGTAGGATTTCCCAGATGGCAGCGTCTTCCTCCCCGAGAACCCAGGAGCAGAATCCCTGCAAGCCGCGGTCTTTTACCAGCGTATAGCGCTCGCGGAACGTGCGGGCGTCGGTGAAAAATATCCATTCGCGCAAGTCATCGCGATAGAAGAAAAACCAGGCGGAACGGTCGACGGGATCCCATTCGACGCGGCCTTTGTAAGCCTTGGCGAGATCCAGGGCGTCGTCAGTGGCGATGTATTCCGCGCTTGGGTTGGGTTTGTCCGTGGGAGGGAAGCCAGGTTGCGCGGGAGCTTTCACCGGCGTGCCAGCGAACCAGTGATAGCCGTAGAGCGGGATCCCCAGTGAAAGCTTCTCCCGAGGTACGAACTTTAGCCCGTAGTCGAGGTTGCCGGTGGTCCAGGCCCATCCAGCTACGGGACCTGGGGCGGTCCAGCGCGTGTGCTGGTCATAGGTCATCAGGCAGACGAGATCCACGCTTTGCGCCAGCGCTGACAAGTCGTACGCTCCACGCCAATTCTCGTAGATCCAATTGGAAAACCCGCCTTCACCGGGCGCGCCGGGAGCATTCGGGACGGTTGCGATGGTGAGCTGGAGTTTGGCGCTGTGAAACTCCGAAGCGACGTTGGAAACCATGGTCGAGAGCGCGCTGCGGTCTGTCCAGCTGATATTTTCGAAATCGAACTGAAAGCCGATATAGCCGTTTTCCTTGCAGGCGGCCATAAGCCTGCTAGCCATGGTTTCGTAGGCTGCTCGATTCATAAGTAGTTTGTGAAAATCTTCTTGCGAAAATCCATTGTTGACGACGATAGGCATGATGGGAACATGGTGCTGGCGCGCGGTTTCAACTACTACTGGATTAGGGCCGCCGGAGACGAGGCCGTTCGAATCAACGGAATACCATGCGGGAACGAGGATGTCGATCTTGTCGGCATGGGCCAGGAAAGAACGCACGGACTTGGGATCGCGCGTCAGGTAGAAAAGGGACTTGGGCTGTTCCGCCCGCACGGGGAGACCAAAAAGGATGATCGTGACTGCGATGAAGAATTTGCGTTTCATAGTGCCCGAAGTTTAGCTGTCTTGCCTCACGAGACGCAACGTAGATGTCTTCGTTGGCTAGTCCGTCTTCCCGGAGGGCAATGACCTGCGAGTTTGCAAATCGAGGGCGCTCCCTCGCCAGGGACGCCACACCGATACAACTATTGAACCGAAGGCCCACACTGGAAGGAAGCGGTGCTGTGGCTGTAGACATTCAGGACAATCCCGCCTCGATTAGTTATTACCAGGCGCCGCCACCAGAGTTAAAGTGGGACAAAGAACGCAGAGGGCCTGCGCCCTCGAGGAGTCTCGCATGAAGCTTGCAAATCGATATGTTGTGTTGGCCATTGCCTCGATCGTCTTCGGCATTGCCGCTACCCTTTTCACGGCCGGAGTGGGCGCCCAGGAGGAAGGCTGGCAGATCCAGCGCGCTGACTATGGTTTCAAGAATCAGCGGAGTGACGTCAGCGATATTCTCAAAGACCTTATCGAGCGCGGTGGCGTGAATGGCAGAGTCGCGGTGAATAATCAAACCATGGGCGGGGATCCTGCCGTCGGGAGAGACAAGTCGCTGCGTATCTTCGCCAGAAATCGCAGGAATGAGGAGCGCGAATTCAATTACAAAGAGGGCGGCTTCGTTGAGGCCCGTATGTTCACTGTTCGCCATGATGATCGCGACGATCATCCTGCGAACTACGGCGACCACGATCGGGATGCCCGCCCTGCGCATTACGGCGACCGCGATCGGGAGGACTGGAATAGCCTAAAAATCATCGGCGGTTATTACGGCGTGCAGGGAAGGACGGTGAACGTGACGGAGGTCCTTCGGAGCAGAATTCGTGAAGGCGTGCTGAGTTTCGTCGTCACCAATAGCGCCTTGGGCGGAGATCCAGCCGTAGGCGCGGACAAGATTTTGATCGTTGTTTACCGCTATCAAGGCAAGGAGAGCGCCACGGCCGTGCGTGAAGGGTACAGCGTGACGATTCCGTAGCGTTTGGCCGCCAAGCCAACCTTCTCCAATTTTCTTTCGCAATAAGCCATTTTTATTCGCCGTGGTGTCTCCGCGACACACACCCCATCAAGAGCACCGACCATCCAGCCTGAAAATCGGGCGGAGCCGTCAGGACCGCTTTGGAAAGCGGCGAAGCTCGCGGATCAGGTAGGCAACCACGGCGATATTGATCACTAGTACGACGCCTTTGCCAACGCTGGCCTGTTTGGCGAGTTCGTAGACTTCGAGCGGCAGCAGGGAAGCAGTCGTGACGATCGTAAGATACTCGGCCCAGCGCTCGCCCAGTGCCAAGCCGACGCCTTCGGTCAGAAAAATGGCTGAATAAAAGAACGTGCCTACGCTGAGTTGTTTCAATCTCCGGTCATCCACCTTCGACAACTTCGCGAGAAGCAGCTGAATATAGTGACTGTGCGGATCAACTTGGAAAATGTTGATCCAATGCTCGACCACGGCATCGACGTCCTTGTGAAGAAGTCTGAGCGCGCCGATGCCCAGTGCGAGCAGCGCCAGGCCCTTTAAGAGTTTGAAGGCGGCGATGAGACGCAGGCCACGGGCAGGGTCTCTTCTTTCAGTCATTTTTCACAGCCACGATTCTATATCAAGAAGCAAGCACAAACCGGCTGCGGGCGGCCGAACGAGGACGTTTCTTTTCGGCTTAGCAGAAGGATCCGGCTTGGCGGCCCGGCGGCTGGCGCAGGGTTACTAGCGCCATTTCTTCAATCGCGGCCAGATCTCGGCAAGGGAACCGAATTTTGCGCCACGGCAAATGAAGACGGGGATCTCACGCTCCATCGCGTAGGGATTGTCGGGGGATTTGCCCACATATTCGACGTGTTCGAATTCGCGTTCCAGGACTTCCCTGGAATCGTCAAGAACGATCAGACAATTTCCCGAATAGCCGCGCGGGCCCCACAGGAAATAAGTCTGATGGCCGCTGAGTGCCGGAGGCAATCCGTAGCGGCGGCCAAGGAAATCGATGGCGCCCGCCTGCCCGTAGTTCTGCGCGAAGACGCCGCAGCCTGGCCGTTCTTCGGGAGAGAGCCGGCTGTAAGCATGATTTACAGTGGCCACCATCTCTTCCCATCCGAATTCATCGGCGAAGTGCTGCGGAAGGATCGCGCGCATGTGGCTGTGCTCGCTGCGAGGCACTTTGAAAGGAAGGTGATCCATGTACGAAATGAATTTATCAACGGGGAGCACCGGCATGACAACCGGGGCAAGCCACGCTCCTCCCGCGAGAATCAGCACCAGGAGCGCGGGCTTCAGCCAGACTTGACGCGACCGTGCGATATAACTCCCAATCACCACCGCACCGGCTGCCAGGAAGGCTGGATAGATTGGCGCGAGATAGTAGTTCTTGCCCTTGAGAATGACGAATACGGTGAACGCGGCTAGATAACACCAGCCAAGGAACCGGTATGGCTTCAGCCGGGCAGAGAAAAGCAAGGCGAGCACACCGGTGATCCAGATCGGCGCGAGGATCGGGTGAGCGATGAGAACCTGCTGGGCGAAGAACGCCGCAGGAGAAAGTACCACGTCGCGGCCGTCGGCCTTGATGTTGTGCATGAGTTGCACAAAGGGCCAGTGATTCTGAACATTCCAAAGAAGATTCGGAAGAAAAATCAGAAAAGCGAGCGCGCCGCCGAGCCAGATCCATTTCCTGGTAAAGACGCGGCGCTGCTCGGTCAGTAAGAGGCCCACAACGATACTGAACCCGAGTACGGCAATCGAGTATTTCTCTTCAAGACCGATGCCTGCCACCACGCCAAACCATAGCCAATAGCGGGGATCGTCGCGCTTGATCGCCAGGATTGCGAAATAAACGCAGCCCATCCACAGCAATGGCTCGAGGCAATTGGTGGTCATGACGCTGCCGTCGTTGAGATACATGGGCACAGCGATGAACGCCAACGCGGAAAACACAACTGCGAAACGCCGGCCACCGAGATCTCGAGCGATCATGGCCGTCAAAATGACGGCAGCCGAGGTTGCCAGCGCCGGTATGATTCGAATGCTCCGAAGCGAGTCACCGAAGACGAGCCGTGAGATCTTCATGAGGAACGGTATCAGGGGAGGATGATCCACATAGCCCCAGGCGAGATGGTCCCCGCAGGCCATGTAATCAAATTCGTCGCGAAAGTAGCCATATTGATTGTTGAAGTAGAAATGCAGGAGGAAATTCGCAAAGGCGAGAAATAGCACGATGAGCATGCCATCCGCGAGAAAGGATTGCCCTTGATCGTTGAGAGCGGGCGTTTGCTCAGCGGTGATTTTCATTTGGGTATCTGTAGGCGCAAGAGTGAGGAAAAGGTTTCGCTCGTTCGATTCCTTTAAGGAAGCGTAAAGGCGATCACGTAGTCGCCTTGCTTCGTACCCAGTTTGCCGTGGCCACCCGCGGCGATCACCACGTACTGTTTGCCCTTCAGCGTGTAGGTCATGGGAGTGGCTTGGCCGCCAGCCGGAAGCTCAAACTTCCATAGCTCCTTGCCGGTTTCGGAATCCAAGGCTCGGAGATAATTGTCCATGGCAGCGGCAGTGAACACGAGGCCCCCGGCGCTAACCATGGGTCCGCCGAGAGTGATGGTGCCCGTATTTCTGCCCGGAATCCAGCTTCCCAGCGGGACATCCCAGACTTTTTTCCCTGAGAAAAGATCGACGGCGGCGACGCTGCCCCAAGGCGGCGCGTTGCACGGAAGCCCGCTCGGCGCGAGAAGCGGCGTTCGAAACATGCCGTAAGGTGCGCCGGCCTGCCGCGCAAATTCTCCGTGGAGCCGGTCGGAATCGCTGGCGTTTTTGCGGGCGTCTTCGAACTCTGCGCGGGGAATGAGTTTCACGAAAATGGGAAGGCGGTTAGTGTCCATGAAAAGCAAATGGCGCTGGGGATCGTACGCGGCGCTGCCCCAGTTAACACCGCCGACGTTGCTGGGGAAAACGAGCGTGCCCTGCAGACTCGGCGGGGTGAAAATTTCTCCGCTTCGCGCGGCTTTGATTTTCTCCGCGCACCATTGCTTCTCCTGCGCATCCTTCCCCCAGGCATCCTCGGGAGACAATTTTTCCGGAACCACGGAAATCGCCGAAGCCAGCTGCGTCGGCCAGGACTCTTCGCCGGCAATATCGCTCTTTGGGACCTGGCGCTCCTCGACGGGCAGGAGCGGCGCGCCCGTCAGCCGGTTCAGGACGAACACTCGTCCCATCTTCGTCGTGATGGCGATCGCCGGTATCCCGTCTTTCCACGCGAACAGCGCCGGTTGCGACGCCACGTCATAATCCCAGATGTCGTGATGCACCACCTGAAATCCCCACACGAATTCGCCGGTGCTCGCGCGCAAGGCCACTACCGAATTCGCCCACTTGTTGTCGCCCTTGCGGATGCCGCCGTAATAGTCCGGGCTGGCGCTGCCGGTGGGGATGAAAACGAGATGGCGTTCGGCATCCACCGAAATCGTCGACCACGCATTGCCCGCGCCGGTCCGCGGCTCCGTTTTTAGCGCCCAGGGGATGGGATCCCAAGACCACCGCAGTTTCCCCGTTCGAACGTCGTAAGCCCGGACGATCCCGCGCTCCAGCGTCACCGCCCGGTTGTCCCCGATCGAAGATCCGGTAATCACAAGGTCCTTGAAAATGGCAGGGGCAGACGTGACTTGGTAGTCGCCCGGGTCGCGCAGTTTGACACCCACAGCCAGATCAATTTCGCCATTCTCCCCAAAGTCGCTGCACGGTTTTCCCGTTTCTCCATCCAGGGCAATCAGGCGCGCGTCGAGCGTGCCAATGAAAATTCGAAGCGCGCAGGGTTGTCCCGCCTTCGCGGATTTCTCGCGCCACGCGGAAACTCCTCGGGAAGTAACTTCCGATGCTCCATAGGGCAGCTCGAGAGTCGGCGCAAATTCCCAGATCTTTGTTCCCGTTTCTGGATTCAGTGCGATGACGTGGTCATACGGCGTGCTCAAGAAGAGCTTGCCATCAACAAGTATGGGGGTAGCCTCAAACGCAGCTTTCTTGTCTAGTTCCGGGTCTCGGGGCAGTGCGCCGGTTCGATAGGTCCACGCGGCTTTGAGTTGTGTAACATTTGTGCGGTCGATTTGCGTTGCCGGGGAGTAGCGTGTGCCGCCGCCATCGTTGCCGTAGTTAGGCCAACCGGCGTCCGGCCTGGCTTGCCCAAAAGAATCAAACGCCGGCCACAAGAGAAGGAAAACGGAAACAACGGTGAGAAAGACGCAGCAGCGGGTTGTGTTCTGCATGGGAAGAAGTAATATCGCGAACGGACTGCGACGCGCAATAGGTTAGGGATAAATGGGCTCAAGACGGGGACCACTGCCACTTGGGGGCTCCGCTTCTCGCTGAAGGACGAGAATCAGTGGCGGCGAGTGTTGGTGAAATCGATGGAACTGATGAACGTAACCGCCACCAGAACTACCAGGGCTGCGAACAGGGCTAGGACAATCACAACACTCTCCTGAAGAACCAGGAAGGATAGTGCATGTCAGACGCCATAAAGGCACGCCGTTTGTTTTCAATGGGTTGCAGTGGAACGAGTGTGCAGGGAAGTTGCCAAATGCGGACAGATGTACGCTCTCTTTGACAACAACCGAGTATCGGTACTATAGCGGGCTAACTTGCTCTTGTTTCCGCTTCATGGAACGGCTCGCCTTAGCTTTTGCTCAGCCGGATCGAGCCATCACCCGTATGAATGGTCAGCGGCTGGCCGCCACCGTTCATCTTGCCGTGAATCTGCGAATTGCTAAACGTTCCCTCCACGGTGACGGGGATGCCCAGGCTGATGTGGCCGTCGCCGGTGCTGGCATCGATATTCGTCTGGAAATCGGACGGGAGCACCAAATCCACACTGCCGTCGCCCGTTCGAATCGTCCAGCTCGAAGCCATTTTGGAACCTGGCAGAACACGCGTGTCCACGCTGCCGTCGCCTGTCTTGACGTTGAGTGCATCGAAACGGCCGGCGATGCGGATATGGCCGTCTCCCGAGTCGGCCTCCACCTTGCCATCGAGGTCGCGGGCTTCAATCGACCCATCTCCCGTGCGCAGGCGCATGTCCCCTTTGAGGTTCTCAACGGTAATGCTGCCGTCGTTGGTGTGCAGGTCGATCCTGCCGTTCAGTGAGCTAGCTCTTACCGACCCATCGCCGGTATGTACGTTCACTGTCCCATTGATGGATTCGGCCTGTACGGACCCGTCGCCAGTTTCCACCTGGAGATCGGCTTCGCGAGGCATGCGGACTTCAATGTGCAGGTGCCGCGAGTTATGGGCGAAAGAGAAGCCCCAGTGGCCGGTGACTCGGGCCGTCAACTCCACCTTGTCGCCGTCCTGACGGGAGTCGACGCGTAGGTTCTTTCCCAATTCGTAGCCCTGGTATTCGACGCGAAATTCGACTTGTTTCGAATCTCCGGAAGTAACCCGCACGCTGCCGTCATTGGTTTCCACGCGCACGTTGGCCCGTCCAGACACAGCAAAAGACTTGGTGACGTCTTCGGCGCGGGCCGCGACCGCGGAAGCGGCCCAAAGGGCTATGCTGGCAATTCCCAGCCGAATGCCGGCCGAGCGGTGGGAACGTGGGTTCATGTCTAATACCCTCCGTAAGATGGCGTTCTAACACTATATACGACCGTCCGGAACGAAAGGTTCCCCATAACCGAGTCGAACTACGTCCTCATCGGCTACTGCGGGCGCTGCACTTCCAAGTGCCAAATAGGAGGTGGCTCGCTAATAGGTTGGGGAGTGAGTAGCCGTTCGGCAGAAGATACATCGCCATGGATGACCAGCCCGACACCAGGCGAACCTACGGTCACTGGAGCAGAGACAAAGCTGGCGAACGCGATGGGAAGCCCGGAGCGATTCGGGCTAGTCTCTACGTCCGCCAGCCCATCGACTTGCGCAGTCAACAACAGGACAAAAACCCGGCCCGCCTGCAGCGAGATGGGCGGGGTCATGGAGGTCTTAGCGGTGCTGAACTTTTGGGAAGGGAAATAAAGCATACTGCCATCCGGCTGTGTTCCGAGCACAAAGAGTTGCACCGAATAGCTGGACGGCGTCCCGCTGCTTGGCGGAGACCAACTCAAGGTGATTGCCGTGGAATTGATCGTCCTTGGCACGGAGAGGCTGACGCCGTTGATCGTCGGATTCCGCACCGTGGAAACCAATGGCGCCACAGGCCCGGTCGGCAGGGCGGTGCTCTCTCCGTTCACGAGGAGGAACGGAACAGTGGCACCGGAGCTGGGAACCGGGATCTGCAGCGAAGCTTTTTGGCAAAACGAAAAAATCCGCAGCCAGGCAGAAGGAAACGGATCACCGTATAGAAGGGTGCCGAAATTCTGGTCGGTGAGGATCGGTGGCTGAGAAGCTACGGGCAATGTAAATAGCGTGTCGGAGGAATTGGCGCAACTGGTCACTGCTCCGCTGGGCGAACCAAAGCTGATGCCCTGCGACGCCGATGTGAACAAGGGCAAGTTTGGTCCCAAGAAAGAATTCATTCCGGAGGCTAATCGGCCGGTTGCAAAAGGTTGCGCGGAAACAGTCAAAACGGACCCAATGGGGTTGGCAGTAGCGGGCCCGGCATTATTGAACAAAGGCGCCCACGATGACCCGTTGATGGAGAGTCCAAAGGAAGACTCTGGGGAGGCATTGAGCGCTCCCGTAATGGAATTTGTTGCCCCATCCTGCACGGAAAGATTAGACAGCGTGAGCGCAGGTCCTAACGCGAGCCCGTTCATAGAACCCAGGGACACCGGCTCAAATTGCATCAGAAAGCCCGTGCCGGCCTGCGAGAAGTCGATATTCGAACTAACGATTGCCGACACGTCAACGGTCGTCGAGCCCACGGGGACATTCCGAGGGAATTCAATATCGAGCATCTGCTGGTCCGTTAGGAACCCGAACCAATCCTCCGTAAATAACGGATCGAGTCCTGAAGCACTGATATTGAAGATGGTGTTCTGGACGCCGCTCGTGGCACGCAGGGGAGAACCAATCACATCGTGGCCAAAATCAAACGTGCTGCTGCTCGTCCAGTAGGCCGCCAGCGGCGCCATGCGCAGCCAATAGAAGCCTCCGGGCACATTCGGGATGCTGAAGGTACCGTCAGCATTGCCGGACCCTTTCAGCACCAGAAGGGAGCCGTCTGCCTGCGGAACGAGTGCGGCCACCTGAGCGGCTGATCCAACGTTCTGCGTCCAGTCGAACGGAACAGTAAGGGGACCGCTGGCTTTCCAATAAGTGTCGATCCAGCTCAAATGAACGGTGCCACTGGGGGTAACGGCCCACGACTGGGTGCTGACGTCGCCCGCAGCAGCGGTTGCGGTAACGCGGAATTTGTTCGCGACCCGCGATTGGGCGGTCGTGGGCGTCCAGGTAATCGTGTTGCCGCTCAATGCCGCGCCCGCGGGAGCAGTGGTTAGCGCAAAGCTGACCGCGGTTCCTCCCGGGTCGGTCGCCGCAATCTGATATGTGTAAGCGACACCTTCGCTCGCCTGAGTTCCGGGTGTGGTCGTGAAAAGGGGACCGGGCGGCGTAACATGCGTAGCGCTGCCGCAGGCAGCCAACATAGGGATGACAAGAATAACGACCACGAGGAAGGGTGTTCGCCGTTGCATGAGGGGCCTCTAACTCTTTTCAGCGGGACCGGGGAATTATACCGTTGCGGGCCGCGCAAGCAAACATCACTCCCCATAAACCATGCCGCGTAACCCACGCCCGGCGCGCGGGGCACATTTGTGCAGGATGGGCGAGCTCCACCGATGGCGTGAACGCCACTTCCGTCTCAGCCGCGTCTTGCAGCGTGCTTCTTTCCTGCAATCCGTGTGCTAGAACCTGATTTCGGGCGTAGTGCAGCCAGGAATTCAGTAGTTGGCAGGGTATTGATGACATCCTTTTTCTCCAGCCAGCCGCGGCGGGCCATGATGACACCGTGACGAATAAAAGAGAGGTTGGCAGTGTTGTGGGAGTCGGTCGAGATCACCACCTTGACGCCGCGCTCCTTGCACATGCGGAGATAGACGTCTTTCAGGTCAAGACGATCCGGATACGAATTGCACTCCATGGCGACGCCGTGCTTGGCGCAGGCATCCAGCACCTTTTCCATATCGTAGTCGATAGGATCGCGCCGGAGCAGCAGTCGTCCAGTGGGGTGAGCGATGATTTGCGTGTAAGGGTTTTCGATTGCTGCAAGCATGCGCTCCGTCATGGCCGCGCGGTCGACATTGAAATAGGAGTGGATGGAGCACACCACGACGTCGAGCTGCGCCAGGATTTCATCGGAGTAGTCGAGCGCTCCGTCTTTGAGGATGTCCACTTCCGCCCCTGCCAGAACGCGGATGCCCAGGTCTTTGTCGTTGGCGGCGTGAATTTTCTTGATGTGCGCGGCCATGCGCTTTTCGTCCAGGCCGTTGGCGACGGTCACTGCTTTCGAATGGTCGGTGATGGCAATGTACTGGTGGCCGAGCTCGCGCGCGGCTTCCGCCATTTCTTCAATCGAGTTCTTTCCGTCGCTGGCCGTGCTGTGCATCTGGAGGTCGCCCTTCATGTCCTTCAGGGTAATCAGATGCGGCAGTTTGTGGTTCTCGGCGGCGGCGATTTCGCCGGTGTTTTCGCGCAGTTCCGGAGGAATGAAGTCGAGTTTGAGTTTCGCGTAGATCTCTTCTTCGGTGCGCCCGGCCACGCGCTTTTCACCCTTCAAGGTTGCCAACGCATATTCATTGAGGGTAAGTCCCATGTCGTTGGCGCGGCCACGGAGGGCCACGTTGTGCTCTTTCGACCCGGTGAAATAAAGCAGGGCAGCACCGAAGTTTTCTTTTTCGAGCATTCGAACGTCGACCTGCAATCCGTTCTCCAGCGTGAAACTGACCTTATTTTCTCCGTGCGCCAGCGTTTGATCGATGCCGGGAAATGCCAGGATGTGCTTGGCCAGCGCGTCCACGTGCTTCTGCGACGTGTGGCCATCCGCGAGGGTGACAAGAAGGTCGAGATCGCCCACGGTCTCCTTGCCTCGGCGCAGCGAGCCGGCGGGCGTGACGGATTCGACGGCCTTTCCTGCCTTTTCAATGTGTGAACCAACCGCGGCAGCCGCGGCTTCGGCGGTATTGATGTGAAATCGTCCGCTGGATTTCTTGAAGACTTCCACTGCTTTGAGGATATTTTGTTCGCTCTTTTCGCCAAAGCCGGGGAGGTCCCGGAGTTTTCCCTCTTTTGCGATTCTCTCCACGTCGGCGACCGTACCGGCTTTAAAAGTGGACCACAGGAAGGCGACTTTCTTCGGTCCGAGAGACTGGAGTTGCAGCAAATCCAGAATGGTCGCTGGGTACTTCTTGAGTAGCTTCTTGCGCAGCGCGTAGTCGCCGGTCTTCACGATTTCCTGCAGATGCTCGACCATGCGGTCGCCGATTCCCGGTAGTTCTTTGAGCTTTTCCGGTTCCTTCGCGAGTTGCTCGATGGATTCGGGCAGGCCATCGATCAGTTCGGCGGCTTTCTCATAGCTGCGGTATCGGCCGATGATGGCGCCATCAATTTCCAGTAGCTGCGCAGTTTCGCGGAGAATGCGGGCGATCTGTTTGTTGTCCATGACCGGCAATTATAGACCTTGCAGTGGCCCTGAGAAGAGCAATGGTGGCCGGGTACAACCGAAGAAACCCTTAGGACACCAGCGAAAGCATCGGACGCCAATGTTTTGCGACCGCTCGGTATTAATCCCGCAGGCCCGCGCGATGAAGCAGGTCACGGAAGCGCGGGTCAGAACGCATGGAATCGTAGACTGGCTCCACCTTTATGAAAAAGAGGCTAGTCTGGTCCCGATTGGCCTTTTCCAACCAGGTGAAGGCACTTTCCTTATCACCGAGCTGCGCATAAATCATCGCAATGCTAACCGGGGCAACGTAGCTGCGTTTGGAGAGCTCTTTCAGCAAGCGCAGTTGTTCTTGGTAATACCCTCGATAACCGGAAGCCTCATAGGCGCGTTGTAGGGGCGCACGCAGTTCCGGCCAATTCTCTCCACCCAGTTCCCTCGCTTTCTGAAACTCCGCAATCGCTTCGTCGAACATCCCCTTGTATTCGTAAGTTACTCCAAGGTCTAGGTGGGTCCGTGCGAAATTAGGGTCCATCTCAAGCGTCTCGCGAAGCTGTTCGATGGCCTTGTCGTATTGACGCGCCCACCCATACACCTCTCCCACATTGTCGTTACTAATGAGCGACAGCGGATCCGACTCCTGAGCGCGCTGGATCTCTTTCAGAGCTTCGTCCAGGCGACCCATCGTTGACAGGTACCTGGAATACCAATGATGAGCGGCGGCATACCCGGGGTTGAGTTCAATGGCTCGTTTGAAATGTTTCTCTTGCTCCTCGAGACCGTCCACACTGTCCGCAAGCGCCAGATGGGCCTCGGCAAGCGTGTCTTCGAGCTCGAGTGCTTTCATCGCTGCAGCGTGCACTTTCGGGTAGGGCTCTTTCGGCGGGAGGAAATTGAAACTGCCGAGCAAACCATGGGAGTCGGCCAAGCCGGAATAGGCTAGAGCTGAATTCGGATCTTTCTGCAGCGCTTCCTCGAAGCGCTCAAGGCCCTTTTTCATCGCCTCTTCCGTTCGCCTTTCCAAGAAAAAGCGGCCCTTCAAATAAAGCTGGTAGACCTCCGGATTTACCGCGGAGGCGCTATTCAGACGCCCCTGCACCTGCGCGGTTACATTGATTCGGATCTCTCGGGCAATGGCCCGCGCCACTTCGTCCTCAAGGGCCAAAACGTCGCTCAGGTTGCGCTCGTAGCTCCGGCGCCAAAGGTGCAGATCTGTTTTCGCGTAAATCAACTTTGCGGTGATCCGCACCCGTCCCGCCGACTGCGCCACCGCGCCTTCTACGATTCCCTCCACATGCAGCTCGCGGGCAATCTGGGGCAGGGGTTTCTTGGAGTCTTTGTATCGCCACGAAGATCTCCGTGAAATCAATCACGCGCAGGGCGCTAACCTTGGCGAGCTCGGTGATCAGTGCATCGGTCATTCCGTCGGCGAAGTAGTCGTTCGAGGCATCCCCTTGTAAGGTTTTCGAGTGGCAGGACGGCGATCGCGCGAATCGGTTCAGGAGCGCCCCGGACGAAAAGGTGCTCCAGCTTGTCCTGGAGTCCCCATTCATTGGCCAGAACGAGCAGTGCGAGTAGCCCCAATGTCGCTACGACTGCAGCCGGGCCCCACGGCCAACGCGATCGAGTCGCGGTGTTGAGTTCCTCATCTGGTGTTTCCGGCGTCCTTGCAGGCCATGCGACAATGCGCGGCCCCCGGCTATCTCACGGTTCTCCGGCTTCGAAGCAAGTTTTGCGCTGCGCTCTCTCCACCACGCATCAATCTCAGACTTAGGCATACACCGTCCCCAGTTTTTCGTGGATTTGTCGGTGTACGGGGGGCCTTCCTTCTTTTCCCACCTCTGGACAGTCCGTACCTCCCTCTCAAGATAAGCAGCGATTTCTTTCCAGGAGTCCAGAAAGTTGTCCGGCCGCGATTCGCCAAGAGGAACGTGGGCAGGGGGTTCGTTATGCGACATTCTATAAGCGCCGTTGGCTGAAGGACTTATCCGCATCTTAGGTCATGCATTGACGGATTGCAGTCCCGGGACTCGCCTTGAGAACGCACGACAAACTGCGTCGCTTCTCAAATGTCGTCCCTTGTCGCTTGCGCTGCACGGGAATGCTCCTTAGGCTTCACACAGGGCCCACATTCAAAAATCTGAATCCATCAGGAGACTTACAATGAAGTGCATCTGCATTCTATTGCTCGCTGGTTTGGCCGCTCTGGGTGCGAATGCCCAGACCGTCACAGGCAGCGGTGATATGGATCATCCAGTCGTCGTGAATTGCGACCAGGGCCAGTCGCTCAATCGCACCCTCTCCAGACTGGACAAGCACTCCCCGGCCACCGTTTTGGTGAAGGGGACCTGCACCGAATTCGTCCAAGTCAACGGATTCGAGGACCTCGCCCTGAAGGGCCTGCCGGGTGCCACTCTACAGCAGCCCAGCAAGGATCCAGGCAACGGCCTCATTATTCATGTCTTATTGATCGAGGCTTCGCGCAGCATCACCATCGATGGGTTCGCCATTCACTCCGGGGCATCCGCATTGGGGGACATCGGGATTGGACGGAACAGTATCGATGTCCAGCTCCGCAACCTGACCGTTGACGGCGCCAGCGGGTTTGGGATCTTTGTCTTCGAGAGCAGCCAGGTGTCGCTCGCGCACGTGACCGCCCGCAACCCCGGGTTTGCGACGGTTGGCGTCGTCGACGTCTCCGACGTCTCCGACGTGCACATCGAGAGCTCCCTGTTTGAGAACTCAACTGGCGCGCCCTGGCAGGTGGGCCTGTTTGTCGTCTCGGGACACGTCACTATGCAAAACACTACCATTCGCAACATGCAGGTCGGCATCGACATATCGAGAAGCGGGAGTGTTGATATACAAAGCTTCAACTCCTACTTCCCAATCAGCATGCCAACTGATGTGCTAATCGAGAGTCCCGCCGGGACCAACTTCTACGGCGTTTCCGTTGGAAGTGGCTCCTTGCTCAACCTGGGCGCCGCCAAGCTCCGCATCACCAATCCCGGCCAGCCCTGGGGTGGGAACACTGCGGGCGTGTTCGTTTCTGACGGCGGCACCCTGAGCGCTGGCGCCAACCTAGTCATCTCGGGCAGCCAAGGCCAGGGTGTCTTCGTGAGCAACAACTCTCATGCGAGCTTGGCCGGTTCAAGCATTACAGGGAGCGGTCACGGTGGTTTGGTCGTGGCCAACCTGTCCACAGTCGCAGTGGGGGCGGGGACGAATCCTATGACCCAGATCACTGGGAATGGGACGGATCTGTTCTGCGATTCGAAATCGGTGATAACGGGCGGAGCCAACATTGCCAATGCCACTAGCGTGAACTGCGGCAACTTGCTCACTGGCGACACCGAGCCCGTACCGTAATCGTAGACAAGCTGTTCGACAACGTCTACATCGGCCAGTGACTCATTACGCTGCAGTAGAGCCGGTTCGGCGTAGCGATGCATGAGATTCTGGGCGCTTGCAGCGAACACAGGAACGGCAATAGCCGTAACCGCCCAGCTGTTCTAAATTCGGGGCAGAAGGAGTTCTCGTTGAAAGACAGCGGAACAACTCATCGCTTGGAAGTGCAAGCCTTCCTGATTCTCGAGAGAGTCGCCGGCTCGAAGGAGTTCCTTGTGTCGGTTCTTCTTCAGGCGGATGGGCAATTCATTGGAAAAACTTCCCTGGGAACTGTCGCTGAAGGGCAAGAAATCTTGCTCTCCTTGCGCTGGGACCAGCCGAGGCAACGTTTCGTGGCAAGCTCTCAGGTAGCGGGAAGCGTGCCAATCCTGTCCTTCATCCCGTTTGCATCGCCTGACGCGGCCGACGCCCTTGTTCCCCCCGAGTTCTCGATGGTGAAGAACTTCGTGCTGAACTCGGATAGCAGCAACAATACGGAAGCCCATGAAAATCAGAACTGAAGACCGGTTTGTCGGCACGCACAACGTTTGCCATTCTCGATGTCAGAAAGGGAATCCCACGTAACTTTGTGTGTATAAAAGGAGCGAGGTCTTAATATGCCCAATGCTGCCTTGGTGTGTTTTCTGATTCTGATTCCCAGCTCGCTACGTGCCCAGGACAAAAAGAGCGATTGGAAGGCGCTATACGGTCTTCACTCTGGTGAAAAGATTGAGCTGATTGAGACTGGCATGAAAAAACACGTCGGGAAGTTCTCTACGGTCACCGAGGAAGCGATTCAGTTGCGCGAAGGATCAAACGACATCGGCATTCGCAAAGAAAGCGTCGCACGCGTGACCCTGCTCGAGAAGAGCCACCGGCTCCGCAACGCGGCGATCCTCGGACTCGTCGGCGCGGGAGCTGGCGCGGGAATCGGCGCAGCGGCATCGAGATGCAATTCGACTAATTCGTTCAACTTTTGTGGTTTAGCACGCGGCGCCGAGGTCGCTGTCGGTGCGGTGATTGGGTTGGCGGGAGGCGCCGGCATTGGCGCCGCAATACCCAGTCATCCCACAATTTATCGAGCAGAGCCGGCGAAATCGAATGCGCCCCATTAGCGCAATGTCCTCTCGCCCGGGTCGTCTCTAAATAAAAAATGGCCGGCAGTTGGGCGCGTCTGCCGGCCAAATGAGTGCTTTCTGCTTCAACCACCGGCCTTGGAGACGTTGGCAGCCTGCGGGCCTTTCGGTCCTTGAACGATTTCGAATTCGACCGGGTCTCCCTCTTGCAAGGTGCGATAGCCATCTCCGGCGATGGCGGAATAATGTACGAAAACGTCTGGGCCATCATCGCGCCCGATGAAGCCGTATCCTTTGGAATTATTAAACCATTTCACGGTTCCTTGCACTTCGCTTGCCCTCCTGACACGGTCTTCGAGATTTTGCACCACGCCGCCAGGCGAATAATCCTAACGGCGTTTAAGATACGAATGGCGCGGAGTGTAGCAGAATCGAAGTTCGAGTCAATAGAACATTCCTCTTTTATAGCAATGTTTTGTGGCAAAGATAAATTTATGTTTATCTTTCTAAAAACCGATTTAATAAGACCAGTGGGATTACCGTTTTTGCGGGGAGAGAAATCGGAAATAATACAGAATTCCGGCGATGGATTTCGCGTCACGAAGTTTTCCGCTGCGAATCATGTCCTCCAGTTGCTCACGAGCAAAGACACGGGAAATTATTTTCTCATCTTCTTCGGGTTCCGCTTCGCCGGCAGTCAGGCCTTCCGCGAGGAGGATGAACATGCGTTCCTCCAGGAAGCCGGGGGTTGGGAAAACGTCCAGGAAAACGCGAAAACGCTTTGCGCGATAACCCGTTTCCTCAATAAGTTCGCGCGCCGCGGCTACTTTCGGTGTTTCGCCGGGATCCACGCGGCCGGCGACTAACTCCCAAAGATACTGCCGCGCGGCGTGGCGATACTGCTGGATGAGCAGAATTCGTCCATCGGGGAGAACGGGAAGAACCACAACGGAACCTGGATGGGTGATGACTTCGCGCGTCGTTCGAACGCCGCTAGGCTCGATGACCTCGTCGCGGCGAATCCCGAAGACCGGGCCTTCATAAATCGTGGCGCTGCTGAGAACTTTTGCCTTCTTTGCGCCTGGCGTACCTGAAGATTTTTTCATTTTTGTTTTCCTGGCTCTGTTTCTCGTGCCACATGATACCGGGAAAAGTGAAATTCGCCACGTCGAGCCGGGCTCCAGACTTGTTTGCTTGCGGAGACGGGGTGCGCCTATACTCGGCGTTTGGGATTACCGTGGAGGGGGGCGCAGTCTGAAGCCTGCGCTACTGTATGTCCATAAACACCATCATTGTGGATGACGAGAAGCCGGCGCGGGACGAGCTGGCCTTCCTGCTGAAGGGATTCCCTGAGATCAACGTGATCGGGCAGGGGAAGAACGGCGTGGAAGCGGTGTCGCTAATCAAGGAACACGCGCCGGACCTGGTGTTTCTGGACGTGAAAATGCCCGGGCTGGACGGGTTCGGTGTGCTGAAAAAGATCGTCGAGCGTAAGATGAAAATGCCGCATGTGGTGTTTGCCACGGCGTTTGATCAGTACGCGGTGCAGGCGTTCGACGTGAATGCCGTGGATTACGTGCTCAAGCCATTTGACAAGGCGCGCATCGCCAAGGCAATTGCGCGAGCGCGAAAGATGCTGGAGACGCAGACTTCGGCCACCGAGCGGCTGGAGCAGCTCGTTAGCCAGCTGGGCGCAGCGAAACCGAGTTCTTCGCCGCCGGTGAAAATACTGGTGAGAGCGCAACAGAAGTTGCTCCTGGTGGACGGCGAAGATTTGATCTGGGCCTCCATTGACCGCGGTTCGATTTCCGTTATGGCCCGCAATGTCGAGGGCAGTTCGAACTACCGCACGCTCGAAGAGCTCGGCGAAGCACTCGATTCAGAATCATTTTGGAAGCCGCACCGCTCGTTCCTGGTGAATATTCACCACATCAAGGAAGTTGTGCCGTGGTTCAACTCCACATACATGCTGAAAATGAACGACAAGAAGCAGACGGAAATTCCCGTGAGCCGCTCGCAGATCAAGCGCATGCGCGAACTGTTTAAGTTGTAGGCGAACAACCGCGGCACTCTATTCGTCATCTCGTTCGCCAACGTGGAATGGCCTATTCAGCTACAGAAACCAGAGCATCGCGGCCCCACTTCCATTTAGGGCAGCATGGACGAAGAGATTTCCCTCAGTACTCCGTAGAGCACTGAGGGAAATCTGGGACGCGTTCCGCATCAGCCTCAAGAACAATCGTTGTGTAGCGGGTTAGTCGGATCGGTCGGGCCTTCGATGCACGGGATAGCGCTCAAATATTCGTAGATGGCGCGGAGGTCATGGTCCGTCATGTGCTGATAAACGGGCCACGGCATGATTTGGAGCAGATCCCCGTCGAATGGAGGCGGTACGCAGTTTGCGTTTGGCATTCCTGTGCAGGTTGGATGGAGGTGATCAAAATCTTTGCCGGTCCTGATGATCTGCACAAACTCTGCGAACGTGTGGCCCCCTTCAGGCAGCCCGGTTTTATCGGGAGTTAAGTTGCGGGAAATAATGTGTAGGGGAGAAGTTGGCGCCGGGAAACCACCAAAATCCCTGCCGCCACCCAAGTAGGTTGCCGGATTGATTTTCTCCGGCTGGCCAAAGTAGGGGTTCCCACCCGGAAGGAATTCGGTAGCGGGACCGGCGCTGTGGCAGCCGTTGCAATCTCCCTGTGCGTTGACGATATAGCTGCCTAGTCCGACCAGCGCCCGGTTTTTTCCTTCCAGATTCAGCGGGACGGGCGCTATCTCGAATCCCCGTCGAATCTTTGATTCGTTGCGGTCCTCATCATCATCGTCAGTGGCTTTTACGCGCGGGGAACTGCTCCACATTCCCGCAAGAATGATTGCGGCAAATGCTGCGACTGCTACTGCGGGTTTGATAAATTTCCTCCGTGTCATCGCGGTTGTCCTTTCTGGTTATTCTTGTGACCTGGGGCCGTATTGTTGACATCATAGACGTGCCTTAACCTGCCTCGGGACGTGAGGCGGTTTAAATTGATTGGCCGAAGGGATCCTTGGGGACAGATGCTGGGGAGTGTACACCCGGCTGCCATGTTTGGAAACACGCAGGATTTTTTCTCTTCGAACTGAGTTGCATGCGCAGAATGGATGACAAGAAACAAACGGAGATTGCTGTAAGCTGGGCCCAAACGAAGCGTCTGCTCAAGCCGTTCAAGATCTAACGCGGCATTCGACTCATGAACTTAGCCGGCACAATCCTTGTTTACACCGGTCTTTTTGCACTGTTCCTTGGAATTGTTTCGGTTGTTCGGCCACTCTCATTTCTCGGGATTGCCAGCCGGCCGCGCGGGATCGTCGTCCTCCTGTGCGGAGTCGTGGTTTTTTTAGTCGGAACGAATTTGCCGGCAAGCGAGGAGAGCATCGCGGCGCGGCAATTGGATCTCGACGATTTTATCCCCGTTTATCAATTCCACGAGTTTCATAAGATGCGCATTCATGCGCGCGGCGAAGATGTGTTCAAGGCCATCAAAGAGGTGCGCGCGAACGAAATTTTTCTCTTCCGGACGCTGACCTGGATCCGGCGCGGTGGGCGCTCCGGTCCGGAGAGCATTCTGAATGCGCCGGAGAATATGCCATTGCTCGAAGTGGCGACGCGGACGAGTTTCCTCCGGCTGGCGGAGGAGCCAAACCGCGAAATCGTCCTGGGAACTCTGGCGGCGGCCCCTCGCGGCTGGCGGCCGAAAAAAAATCCCGCGCCGGAAGATTTCAAGGCGCTGCGGGCGCCCGGATTTGCGTTAGCGGCCATGAATTGTCGAATTGAAGATTCTGGTCCAGGTGCTGTGCTGCTGACGACTGAGACTCGCGTCTATGCCACGGACACGCCGACGCGAAGGAGATTCGCGGCATACTGGCGCGTGATTTATCCGGGCAGTGCGCTGATCCGGACGATGTGGCTGCGCGCCATCAAGCAGCGCTCGGAGAAGATGCCAGGCTGACGCCCTGCGCTACAAGAGCAACGTCCCTGAAAACCGTAGGGTTGCGGCACCCGGTGTTTTGAGGCGCTCGCGCTGCGCGCGGACGACGGAACTAATGGCAACTGGGGTCGTCGGCAAAGGCGCCGCTGACGAGCATAGCATTCAGAAACTGGCCGCAACTCCGGATTT
>Ga0137418_10001331_pt1 | contig 22718 bp, 14 predicted proteins | sample CZODoug3_1_2_16f_FD_122242 | JGI IMG/M metagenome (GOLD analysis project Ga0137418, IMG submission 122242) | Vadose zone soil fungal communities from Angelo Coast Range Reserve, California, USA - CZODoug3_1_2_16fungal (Hybrid Assembly) | ecosystem: Environmental > Terrestrial > Soil > Vadose...
GCTGCTTCAGGAAAATTTCGACCCGTTCCTGTTGTTCCGCGACGCCGATACCCAGCGTTTTTGTCTGCTCTTCCGGCGCGGGGACGGCCGCTTCGGCCTGATCGAACCGGAGACTTGAGGTCATGGACTTCCAGCTCGCTCGCGAGCATGAGATGCTGCGGGAGACGGTGCATGCCTTCGCGGAAGATGTCCTGAGGCCGCGGGCGGCCGCCTTCGATCGCACGCGCGAGTTCCCGATCGACAACTACCGGCGCTGCGCCGAGCTCGGCCTGTGCGGCATGATGGTCCCCGAGGCTTATGGCGGCGCGGGATTCGACGGCGTCTCCTACGTCATCGCCATCGAAGAGGTGTCGCGCGCCTGCGCCTCGACCGGCGTCATCCTTTCGGTCAACAACTCCCTGTTCTGCGCCCCGGTGCTGCGGCACGGGACCGAGGCCCAGAAGCGGAAGTACCTGGGTCCGCACGCGCGCGGGGAGAAGATCGGCGCCTACTGCCTGACCGAGCCCGACTGCGGCTCGGATGCGGCCGCGCTCCGCACCCTGGCCCGGAAGGAGGGCGACCGTTACGTCCTGAAGGGGAGCAAGGTGTTCGTCACGAACGGCGTGGCGGCGCATACCTTCGTCGTGTACGCGACGCTCGACCCGAAGCTGCGCCACAAGGGGATCTGCGCCTTCATCGTCGAGCGGGACTTTCCCGGGCTTCGTCTCGGGAAGCCGGAGCATAAGATGGGGATCACCTGCTCCGGGTCCGTCGAGATCGTGCTCGACGGTTGCGAGGTGCCGGCGGAGAACCTGCTCGGAGCCGAGGGGGAAGGATTCAAGATCGCCATGAGCACTCTGGACGGGGGCCGCATCGGCATCGCGGCGCAGGCGATTGGAATCGGGCGCGCCGCCCTGGAGGAATCGCTGGCCTACAGTCAGGGGCGGCGCGCGTTCGGCCAGCGCATCGCAGACTTCCAGGCCACCCAGTGGAAGCTTGCCGACATGGCGACCGAGCTCGAGGCGGCCCGGCTCCTGGCGTACCGCGCCGCCTGGCTGCGCGACCAGCAGAAGCGCTGTTCGCTCGAGACCAGCATGGCCAAACTGTTCGCCTCGGAGGCCTGCGTGCGGGCGGCGAAAGAAAGCGTGCAGATCCACGGCGGCTATGGTTACATCAACGAGTACACCGTGGAGCGGCTGTTCCGGGACTCCAAGATCACGGAGATCTACGAGGGCACGTCGGAGATCCAGCGGGTGGTGATCGCCAAGGAGATCCTGAAAGAGGACTGAGATGAAGCCGAAGAACGGAGGACGGACTTCGACGGTCACCTCGCGAGGCAGGCGGGACTGGGAGGAGACCACCCTGCGCTCCGCCGTCGGCAAGAAGCCGGAGAGGAAGAAGGAGTTCACGACCGTCTCCAACCTGCCGATCGAGGGCCTGTACTCGCCGGAGGACCTGAAGGGATGGGACCCGGCCGCCAAGCTCGGCTTCCCCGGCGAGCCCCCGTTCACGCGCGGCGTCCACCCGACGATGTACCGCGGAAGGCTCTGGACCATGCGGCAGTTCGCCGGCTTCGGGACCGCCGAGGATACCAACAAGAGATTCCACTACCTGTTGGAGCACGGCCAGACCGGTCTGTCGGTCGCCTTCGATCTCCCCACGCTCATGGGACGCGACTCGGACGACCCGCAGGCGGAGGGGGAGGTCGGACGCGAGGGGGTGGCCATCGACACGCTGGCCGACATGGAGGTGCTCTTCAAGGGCATCCCGCTCGATCGGGTCTCCACGTCGATGACGATCAACGCCCCCGCCGCCGTCGTCCTGGCGATGTATCTGGCCGTCGCGGAGAAGCAGGGCGTGCCCCTGGAGAAGCTCGAGGGCACGGTGCAGAACGACATCCTGAAGGAATACATCGCGCAGAAGGAATGGATCTACCCTCCGTCGCCCTCGCTCCGCATCATCACGGACATGGTCGCCTTCTGCACCGACCGCGTTCCGAAGTGGAACACCATCTCGATCAGCGGCTACCACATCCGCGAGGCCGGCTCGACCGCGGCCCAGGAGCTGGCGTTCACGCTGGCCGACGGCATCGGATACGTGCAGGCCTGCGTGGAGGCGGGACTGGACGTCGAAGCATTCGCTCCCCGCCTGTCCTTTTTCTTCAATGCGCACAACGACTTCTTCGAAGAGATCGCCAAGCTGCGCGCGGCGCGCCGCGTGTGGTGCGCGATCATGCGCGAGCGTTTCCACGCGAAGTCGCCGCGATCCTGGATGCTGCGCACGCACGTCCAGACGGCCGGCTGCTCGCTCACCGCGCAGCAGCCGATCAATAACGTCGTGCGCGTGACCCTGCAGGCCCTCGCCGCGATCATGGGCGGCACCCAATCGCTGCACACCAACGCCCTGGACGAGACGCTGGCCCTGCCGACGGAGGACTCGGCCCGCATCGCGCTTCGGACCCAGCAGATCATCGCCGAGGAGAGCGGCGTCGTGAACACGGTCGATCCGCTGGCGGGGTCCTATTTCGTCGAGGCTCTCACCGATCGACTGGAGCAGGAGGCCTGGAACACGATCCGCCGCATCGACGAGATGGGCGGAATCGTCCCCGCGATTGAACAGGGCTTCCCCCAGCGGGAGATCGCCGAGGCGTCCTACCTTTACCAGAGGCAGGTCGACGCGGGCGAGAAGATCGTCGTGGGCGTCAATCGTTACGCCGAGGGTGACAATTTGAGGTCTGCGACCCTCAAGATCGGACCCGAGGTCGAGCCGGGGCAGGTGGCCCGCCTGAAGGCCCTCCGCAAGGGCCGCGACAAGGACCGGCACACGAAGGCGCTCAAGCGCCTCGAAGAGAACGCCCGCACGAAGGAGAACCTGATGCCCGCTATCCTCGAGGCCGTGCGCGCCTACGCCTCGGTCGGCGAGATCTGCGGTGCGATGAAGACGGTGTTCGGGGCGTACCGCGAAGGCAAGGTGCAGCTGTGAGCACGACCCGAGAGCAGAACGTACGGCTCCTGGTCGGCAAGGTGGGGCTGGACGGACACGACCGCGGCGCGAAGATCATCGCCAGGGCGCTGCGGGATGCCGGGTTCGAGGTGATTTACACCGGGCTTCACCAGACCCCGGAGATGGTCGTCGCGACCGCCCTGCAGGAGGACGTGGATGGGATCGGCCTGTCTCTGCTCTCCGGCGCCCACAACACGATTTTCCCGAAGATCCTCAGGCTCCTCACGGAAAAGTCGAGCTCCGACGTCGTGGTCTTCGGAGGGGGCATCATTCCGGAGGAGGACATCCCGACGCTGAAACGGGCCGGGGTGAGGCAGATCTTCACTCCGGGAGCCAGCACCCAGGAGGTCGTCGACTGGGTGAAGGCCAACGTCCCGCCCCGCCGTCGCTGAAGACCCGGCCGCTTTCCTTGACAGGGTCGATCCTTTGGGCTAGTTTTGGCGCAGGGGTATGAAACTCCTCATGGTGAGCGTCGGTGAGGGTCGTTACGCCGTCCCGGCCGACGCGGTGGCCCAGATCGTCGACCCGGCGGTGGAGGCCGATTTCCACCTCGAGGATTCGGCGGCGGTCTACCGCGGCGAGCGCCTCGCGGTTCTCGACCTGCACGCCGCCGCGGGGGAGCGGCGTGGGCCGGCCCCGGTGTACCTTCTCCTCGCGGGCGCGCGCCGCCGGGTCATCATCGCGGTCGACGGCGCCGAGGCGATCCGCGATGTGCCCGCGGGGGACATCGCGCCGCTCCCCGCGTTCATCTTCGCGTGGCCCAGGCGCGCCTTCCGCGGCGTTTTCTCGGACGGCCGGAACCCGCGCCTGCTCCTGGACGAGGACGCGATCCTGTGAGCGGTGCCGCGGGTGGCCGGCTGATCGGGTTCCGCATCGGGAGCGCCGGCGCGGCGCTGCCGCTGGGTATCGTGCGCGAGGTGGCCGAGCGTCCCCGCGTCGTGCGGGTGCCGGGCAGCCACCCGTTCGTGAGCGGCGTGGCGCTGCACGGGGGCGTGGCGCTCCCCGTCTACGACCTCGGGCGTTTCGATCCGCTCTGGTCGGGACGGAAGGCACCCGCGCCCAGCGGGCGGGGCGCTGAGTCCGGCCACCTGATCGTCTGTGACTGGGGTGAAGTCGCCCTGGGTCTTCTGGGGGACCGGGTGGACTTGGTGGAGGAGACCGAGTCGGACACGGAGCTCGGCGACGCTGCCGGCGCTCCATGCGGGATGAGCGAGGTCTACGTGAAACGGATCCTCCGCCGGGACGGGGAGGTGATCGTGCTGCTCGATACCGACAAATTGTTCGCGTCCCTGGGCGTGCCCGCGGCGGAGCCGCGCGGAAGGAGGAAACTCGGTGAAGACGATCCTGCTGGCGGATGACAGCATCACCATCCAGAAGGTGGTGGAACTCACTTTTTCCGAGGCCGACTACCGGGTGATCTGCGTCAGCAGCGGCGGGCAGGCGCTCAAGAAGGTGGCGGAGGTCCGCCCGGACGTCGTGCTCCTGGACGTCATCATGCCGGAGAAGAACGGGTACGAGGTGTGCGAGCAGCTGAAGCGCAACCCCGCGACCTCCGGGATTCCGATCCTCCTGCTCACGGGCACCTTCGAGCCGTTCGACAAGAAGCGGGCGGAGACGGCGGGAGCCAACGGGCACCTCACGAAGCCGTTCGAGTCGCAGGCCCTCGTGGCCAGGGTCGAGGAGCTCATCGCCTCGACGCCGTCGGTCTCCGTCGACGACCAGGGAGGGCGGATGGACATCATCTCCGGCGGGGAGGTGTACCGTGTCGACCCCGCACGGGCGTCCGAGGGGATGCGCCCGGCGCCGCCGGCAGGCGCGGATCTCCAGGCCACAGCAACGCAGGCCGCCCCCGCGAGCATCGCGGACAAGTTCGGGTCGGGGCCGGTCATGGCCGCCCCGGTTCCCTCTCCCATGGACGAAGACCTCGACAGGGAAACGCAGCCTCATCCGGCGCTCGCCACCCCGGATCCGGGCGCCGGCGGCTCGTTCGTCGGGTTCAGCGACGTCGGCATGGAGGCCGGGATGGAGGGGGCGATCGTCCCGGATCGTTTCGATGATCGGCCCCTCGGCTGCTGGCCATTCACTTCCGCGAGAAAACGCGCAATCGTGTCGGTTCCGACCGCAACATCGACAGTTGCGAATAATTCGCGGATCAGGCGAAGTGACGTGCCTTTTTTTGCCGCGGCTCGATAATGCCTTCTTTCATCGGCATCAGCTTTGCGTGGCGCGGCGGTGCCTTGGACGTCAGATGAAACGATTACGGTTGGCTCCTTGTTGCAGAGCCTGATTCAATAGTGAGTCCTGCGCTGAATTAGGTCGGTTCTTTGATCGAGATTGTGTCATAATATCTTGCCAATGTGGCGTTTTTAGCGTGTATCCTCGTGACGAATCGCCCCTTTACCTCAAGCAATAGCCAAAAGATTCGACGGAAAACTTTACGATTTTTCGGAACTTGGAATTGTCTATTCCGTAGTTCGGAGTGTGACCCAATCATCTGCCTCGCTAGCGCTGGTCCCTGAGCCAGTATGGTTTTGTCTAAAAACGCAGCCAAAGCGAGAGCATTTAGCGGCGACCGCGCTCCGGCGTCAGTTCGGCGTCGAGTGTTTCTCACCTCGATTGCGTTTCCGAAGGATGACCCAAAGAGGGCCAGTTTGGTTCGTAGAGGCGATGTTTCCCGGCTATCTGTTCGCAAAATTCATTTATTCGACGCAACATCGGGCCGTTGAAAGTTCCCACGGAATCAGCGGGATCGTTCACTTTGGCGATCGGCTGGCAACTTTGCCGGAAAGTATTGTTGCCGCGCTCCAATCAAGAGTGGGCGCGGAAGAGGTCGTGACTCTCGACTGCTCTGTTAAAGTCGGTCAATCGGTTGAAATCATTGAAGGGCCTTTTCAAGGATTGGAAGTCGTGGTTACTAACTTACTGCCTGCAAAAGAACGGATCCGTGTCCTTTTCGAGTTTCTTGGGCGGCCCTTGGAAATCGAAATTTCGACAGCAAAAGTGCTGGCTGCTTAAGGTCACTTTGGGCCAGGAGCAGAGCTCGTTCCCTGAGTGTATTGCTCATCGTCTTTTGACCCTTCTGACACAAGGGCTGCCGATTATATAGCCGGTTAGCCCGAGGCAACTAACCGGGATGAAGATGCGGAACAAACGACCTCGTCGGCGCAAGACGCAAAAAAGAGGCCGCCCTGTTTGGGCGGCCTCTTGTGCTGAAAAATATCTAAGTGTGTGCCGTCAGCCAATGCGCAGCTTTCTGCGCAGGACTTCTACTCCGGTGAGCGCGAGCCCGAGAAGGGCAACCGCCGAGCCGCCATCAGGGATCGCTGTCGTGTGGATCGAAGCGCTGAAGTTGAAGTTGCGACCGGTGCCGTCGAGAGACCAGGTTGCGAATGCGCTCTGCCCATCAATATGCGCAGTCCCGGTTCCAGACTCGGAGATTGAACCACCCGATGAGAACGCGGAGGTGAGGACCGTCAGGTCGAACGAGTACGTCACGCCCCCAAAGACAAATGTCCACTGGGGAATAACCGGTGCAGTAAGGGTAGGAGTAAGGGTGTTATTCCCGGTGAAACTAAAGTCGTTCACCGTTGTCGAGACGCCGCCAGGCACAACGGCATAATCACCTGTGTTCCCAGGCTGGGTTACCCAACCTGCGTTGAAATGGTTTGTCGTAACACCTTTCTTAGTTGATTGGCTCATAGTTCCGCTAAATCCGACTGTACCGGTGAAGGCGTAAGCTTGCGCGGTGACAAAGGCGGTTGCGAGGATCGCTAAGATTATCTTTTTCATGTTGCTGTCTTTCTACTTATTGGTTTCTTCTTTTGCATCGAAGCGTTCCATCGAACGAACGATTATTTAATTTGATTAGATACTTAGCACGCGGTATGCCAACCGAAACGATCATTTCGTAAGTGACTAATGATGAGAAAGCTACGGCTAAATATTTCTTTGAGCCCATATTCCCAGCCGTGGAAAAATCGTAAAGGTTTCCGACAAAACGGCATTAGTTCACAGCAAGGATTAGAACATAAGTATCGAATTATCAGTAAGGTATGCCTAGAGACTAGCTATTCGACAACAGAACCGACATTCTTCTCTTTCATCTGTACCACAAAGAGCACGAAGCTCACCAAGCGATCAAATGACAAAGCGTTTAATGCCGCTTTGTAGTTACAGTACATTGAAATTAATCAGAAGACCACTGGAACGCTGGCGAGCGGCATCGTTATCTACGAGGAAGCCGAGTCGATAGCCACAGTTCAGGAGAATTCTGTTTGTAACGAACACGCAGTGACACTTCCATTTGAAGCGGCACGTCAGCGCTCGCCAATTCGTGAGCGGCGCACTGACGATAAGTCGATTCAAGCAAGCCGGGGCCGAGCGTGCGATGAGCTTCAAGCGCATATCCAATCACTCGCCGAGCAAGATCATCAAAGTCTATCTTCGTAAACTCCGTGTTCTTCGTGGTTAAAACTGTTCCCGAATTGATCTCTACTGCGCGTCACTTGGGCCGCGACTCCTCGGCGAGCCGTTTCTTTGCCTCTTGCGCGAGCGGATCCGGCAGACCGGCGGCAAATGCGCGCTCGAGCGTTTCACGGCCCCTTGCATCTTGCTTGGTTTCGAGCTGAGCCATCCCGAGATAGTATAGATCTTTCGCTGGCAAAGTTCCCTTGCGCGCGCTTTCCTGAAGCAACTGAATCGCGTAGGCAAATTCCCTCCGTTTGAAGTTAATTTCGGCCAGTGTTCGCGCCAGCTCCGGATCATCGGGAAGGACTTTCCGAGCTTTTTTTGCCAGGTCGTAGGCCTTTGCGATATCATCTGGATTCTCCGCGTAAATGGCTGCCATGCGTTTCTGTGCCGGCGCGAAATCCGGGTACCGGCCTAGAACCTGCGAATAAATGCCGCCTGCCGCTTTTGGGTCATCGCGTTGCAATTGAATCGCCGCTTGCGCCATCAATGCCGGCACGTAATCCGGCTGCATCTTTAAGGTTTTCTGGACTTCGGGCTCCGCCGCCGCGACCTCGGCCGATAACTGATCCAGTGCCGTCATCGCCAGGAACCGCTTCGCATCTTCTGATTGCGCAGCCTCCGGCGTCGCGTCTAGAGAACGTTGCATTGCTTGGCGCGCCTCGGGTATCCTTCCTAAGGCGTAGGCGGCCATGGCGAGGTCGTGAAGAATGCCCGGATCGCCAGCGCCCTGACGAGCGCTTTCCTGCAAGAGGCTGTAGGCCCAGGTAAAATTGCCGGCCTGTAACGCGATTCGCCCCAGCGCGCCAGCAGCCTGGGCGTCGTTCGGGGCCAGCTCCCTCGCCTTTTTGGCGAACTCAAGCGCTTTATCGCGGTTCTGCAAAGGTCCGGCGTAAAGTTGAGCAAGCTTCATCGCGGCATTCGGGAGTTTCGGGTTGAGCTTTAACGCCTGCTCGTAAGTTGTGGCCGCTTTTGCAGCCTGCCCTTGTTTTTCGTACGCCTCGGCGAGGCGCATCAAGACAATCAAATCATTCGGCTGCTGCTTCAGGCGCGCCTCTAATTCACCGGTGGGTAGCTCTGTGGTATGAGCGCCGGAGAGCCCTTCCAGCAGGGCGAGCTGGCGTTGGGCTTCGTCTTTGGCCGGAAAATCAACAGTGGCATGAGCCGCCCGTTCCAAAGCTGAGCGAGCAGCATCCACCTGTCCCATCATGTAGTGAGTCATGCCGAGATGGAACTGGACCTCGGGATTGTCCGGCAGCTTGCTGGCACTTTCTTGCAGCAGCGTTAACGCCTGCTGGTAATCGCGTCTTCTATATAGGATCCAACCAAGAGTATCCGCAACCATTGCGTCGGCCGGCTGTAGAGCGCGCGCTTTCTGCGCCAGATCGTAAGCTTTGTCGAGCCGGTTCAACCTTTCGGCGTAAAGATAGGCGAGATTGTTCAGGCCTAGAATAGAATCCGGGCTCAAAGCCAGGAGCTTCTCGTAAGAATCGCGCGCCTTCTGGTAATCCTTCATGTGTTCGTAAATCATCCCTGTCAACAAGAGCGGGCGCGGGTTGTTGGGATCCTTTTCCAGCTCGGCTTTGAGCCGGCTAATAGCTTCCGGCAATCTGTTCTCCGCCACGTAAATCGAAACCAGTAACTCGTAAGCAGCGGTGAAATTGGCATCGAGCTCGATGGCTTTTTGAAGCGCCTCTTCAGCGCGAACCCAATCCCGTTGCGCCGCATGCGCCACATAGATTTTTGCTTTCAGGAAGTGGGCGCCCGCTGCGTCAGGATTCTTCTGAAGCAGCTGCTCCACGCGCTGCGTCGCAGCGTCGTAACGCTTATCGTCAAGATCCATCTCCACCAGCTGATTGATCGGGCTCAGGTTGTCGGGCGCGAGTTCCGAGGCTTTCTCAAAGGCTTGTCGAGCTTCTTCACCTTTTTTCTGCTGACGCAGGATCACTCCAAGGAGGAAGTAGGCGTCGGGCGATTGCGGAACGGCCTTGATTTGCTCGCGAAAAAGAGCTGCGGCATCGTCCAATCGCCCCGAAGCTTGATAAGCATTGGCGAGCAGCAAGCGAGCCTGCGGCAGGTCGGGGTGTTTTTTTAGCAGGTCCTCTATCGCAGCGACGGCAGCCCGAGGCTTGCCGGAACGCAAATTTAGCTCACCCAACAAGAGAATAGCCTCAGTGTAATCTGGTTTCGCAGCGAGGGCCTGTTCGAGCGCGGCGCCAGCCTTGCCTGGATTCTTACCTGCCAAGTAAGCGCGAGCGAGCTGGTATTTGACAACAGGCGTATTTGGATAGGCCGTATTTAGTTCATCCATGATCGCTATCGCTTTCCCCGAATCGCCTTTTGCCAGCCAAACCTCCGATTGAAGCACCGCGGCCTCGAGGTTTTCCGGATCCCGGCTGAGGATGTTTTCGAGGAATGAGAGCGACTCGTCATACTTCTTCTCTGTAAGCGCGATATGAGCGAGAACACGCCACGCAGGTAGGTAATCGGGCGCTTGCCGCGCGATGTTTTGCAGACCACCTCTGGCCTCCTCCAAAGCTCCTTTTGAAGCTTGAAACTCAGCATAATTGATCCGCTCCTGGGATCGCAATGGGGCCAGATCCGCGGCGGTTTTCAACTCCGGGCCAGCATGAGTCGGGTCTTTCTGCAAGAAGTACAGGTACGCCATGGCCAGGTGCGCGCGGGCCGATTTCGGGTCCACGGCGAGGGCTTGCTGTAATGCATCCGCTGCGGCCGCTAAATCCCCTTTCCGCTCAGCGAGGCTTGCTGCGGCAAGATGAAACGCCACCGTATTTTGCTGCGGAAATTTCTGTAGCTGCTGCTCAGCGACGGCGATCTCCTCCTTGCTTCGGCTGGTGTCAGCGAGAAGAACGATCGCATCGGAATCTCCGGGGTCCCGCTCGAGGACAGCGACGGCTTCCTTTCTCGCCTCTGCGGGTTGACCCACCGCCATGAAACCGAGCGCGAGCCTCGCCCGCGCCGCCATATTTTGAGGCGCTAGCTCACGAACTTTCAGCAGAAATGGGATGGCGCGGAGCGGGGCTCCTTGTTCAGACCAGATAAAGCCCAATTGCTGAAATGCGGTAACGTTCTGATTATCCAGGCTCAGCAGATTCAAGTACTCGATTTTCGCCTTTTCATATTCGCCAGCTTTAAAGTAACGATCCGCCCGTTCGAGGATGCGAGACTTCTTCGCCGCGGCAAAGCAACCCGAAAAAAGTACCGCTACGAGCAAGAGCGTTATGATCTTTGGAACAAGGTCTCGCAATGTTTGCAGAGTCAGTCTGGAGCCCATCGCCTAGAGCTTATGGTGGCCGGGTAAGCAGGTCAATATTCTCCACCGTAGAGGCAGGGCGCCCATTTGGCCAAATTTGGACATTACCCTTTCTCCACCCGACGCATTCTTAAAGCTCATGGCAATCAGCCTAACTTATCCGACCAAGAACGGAGCAGCTTCCGGCTTTGATCTAAGGGATGCCCCCTTTACGCATCCACGGTCCCATCGAAATGCCGCGAAAGCCGAGCAAGCTAAGGATGTCACTGTAATCGTCAGTCCAAACGTTGGTCTGGTGGTTTGTAAAGGCCAGCAGCGGCTTTCCCGCGCTCCGAATCGCGGGTACGTTCAAAGAATTCCCTCGCGTAAGTAAGATCCACTCACTGGAAATTATTACTCCATCATCGAGGTCAGTCGTGATTAGTGTGGTCTTCATGCCGAAGAGCTTCGCCAAGTTTGCGATCGGCGGCGCCAGGTCCACTGCGATGTTCGAGATGTGCACCGCGATCACCGAGTCTGGGCCGCGGAGATGCGAGAGATAAAGCTTCATCGCTTCGCGAGTCAGGAGGTGTGTGGGAATGGAATCGCCATTGAATGCATCTACGATGAGGACATCGAAATTCTGAAAATCGTGGCGCGCGGCTTCGGCTTCCAGAGAGAGACGCGCATCTCCAGGCGCAATCTCGATTTGAGCGGGGGCGTCTTTTAGAAAGCTAAAGTATCCAGCCGCACCTTGAGCAAGACGGATCACGGCAGGATTAATCTCATAAAAACGATACACATCGCCCACACGGGAGTAAGCAGCCAGCGTTCCGACTCCAAGACCGATGATGCCTACGCGCATGCCACTTGTGGCGCGCCGCGGATTGGTGGTGAGCGCCAGTCCTGCCCCACTTTTTTCGTCGTAATAAGTGGTAGCCAATTTGCGATCCTGTTCGACCTGGATGCCATGGACGATCCGGCCATGCATCAGTGTGAAATTCGAATGGAGCCTATCGTTGTCCAAATGCTGATGGACTGACAGTGCGCCGTAAAAATTGCGCTCGCGATAAAGGAGACGATCTTTTTGCGATGTGAGATGCGCGTAGAGCGCCGCGCTGAACAGAAGAAAGCTTGCACCTACGGTGATCTGATACCAGCGCAGGGTCCGACGGCGTGCCCGTTGCGCACCGAATGCCAGCCAGACCAAAGTCAATATAACCACAGCTATGCCGACGTTGTAGGGGAGAACTATCTGCTCCGGAATCGTTATCATCCCGATCCACGCCAAATATTTGGGCAGCAGATATATGGCGGCGGAAAGCGCCATCGGAATCCAAGGATTAGGCGTCGCGTCATGCAGCCACGAGTCTTTGTCGAGAAAAAGAATGAAGACCAGCAGGGCTGCGATCGCCCATAGTCCAATATGATATTCCCAGATTGCGGGAAAAATCAGCGGGGAGATAATGCCGACAAAAATTCCACCGAAGGCGCCACCTGCAGACAGTGTTAGGTAGAAGGCAGTCAAATAGCGTGCTTCCGGCTTGATCCGCGCCAGCTCTCCGTGACAAATCACGCACGCGGTAAAGAGCATGGCCAGGAAAACACCGATCTCCTTGAAAACGTTCATGTGGGTGCCTCGGAAGAGAGCGATCACCGCCATAAAAGCTGTGATTGCGAATAGCGGATGAAATAGTCCTCGGAAATACCAATTGCTTCTATAGAACGTAAAAATAAAACTCAGGAGGTAGATGGATAGGGGCAGAACCCAGAGCAACGGAATTGGGGCCACATCCTGAGTCAATAGATTGGTGGTGGCCAGCAGCATCACGGAGCCTAACGCAGGCAACGCAAACCAAAGGCACCATCTCGGCGCGGAAGCTGGGATTTCGCTCTTGGCCGAGCGGTCAGGCCTAATTGGCAAACGATCCCGCGAGGCTTGCGATGACCGGTGCGCAATCCATGCGCAACTGGCGCAGCACAAGATGAAGAAGACGAACCCTGTACCCCATATCCTGCTCTGTGAACCAAGGCCGAATACCGGCTCAAGCATTACCGGATAGATCAATAATCCGAGCAGAGAACCTGCATTTGAAAGGGCATACAGGAAATAAGGTGGCTCATTTCTCTCGTTGCGAAAGGTTTGGTCATACCAGTTTTGCAGCAACGGTCCTGTGCTGGAAAGAAGCAAGAAGGGTAAACCAACGCCTAACAACAATAACTTCAAGATTCCGAGGACGGGAGCCGAGCCGGGGACCGGTTTCCATTGAACACCGGGCAAAAATGGCGAACCCCAAAAGTACCAAGCAGAAAGTATCCACACTGTGGTGATTGCAAGAAACACGAGATGCAGGCGCCCCTGCCGATTCAAACCGAACGAAGTCGAAATCCTATGCGAATAGAGGTACCCCGCGAAGAGGAAGACTTGGAAGAATAAAAGACAAGTAGTCCAAACTGCGGAAGTACCGCCAAACCACGGTAACAGGAATTTGCCCAGGATCAGTTGAACTTGGAACAACAAAAATGCGCTTGTAAATATGGCGAGTCCAAAAGCCAGGCGGGAGGCTCCGCCGCCGCTACCCGGATGGGACCGTCGCACCGTTGCTTGTTGATCCGGCTGTAGTCTGATCATAGCGGGATTGTTGTCAGAGGGCGGAGGACAGTGTCGATCGATAAATCGTTAAATCGGGTCAGAGATGCAGCTAGGAATAAGAAATTTCCTAGACAGGATTAACAGAATAGTCAATGGATTCCAATGGACGAAATCTTCTGTATTTTGGATTCTGGAAAGTTCTGTAAATCCTGTCGTCTTTCTCTTCAAGTTTTCTGCCGATCCGGAGCAGTGCCTTCTTGAGCTTAGGTCGAACTTCGCGCGGCGGTGTCACCTCTGCCTATCCCAAGCTTATCGATTAGTTCATACAGGGTCGGACGGCTGATGCCCAGTTGTGCCGCCGTCCGGGATCTGGCCACCGGGAGGATCAAAAAAAGTGATATGAGAGATGTTTTTCGCGGGATTGTTGAATGTAACTGTTCCAGAACCGATAAGCTTTTCCTCGGCCCGAGACTCCATAGAATCTATAGAGCATCCCGTCGATCAGAGCACTGTAAAGTACTGATGGGAGATTGTTCCGGCGATCTCTTAGTTCCGACAAACTGGACGCACTTGCCAAGGCATATCAAAATAATCATAGGTTGAGCAGTGCCCTTATCGCAGGGGACGGTAGCTTGACGTTCGGTGTCCAAAACGAAAAGCGCCCCGCCCAAAAAAGGACGGCCACTCTTGTCGGGAAACTGGTTGTAATGCTTACTTTTTGAAGAAGCGCCGCGCGATACCGAGCGCACCGAAGGCAGTCCCCAGCAACATAATTGTGGCACCGCCATCTGGAACCGGAGCTGCATTACGAGAAGGAGGGAGTGGACGGCGCGTTGCGCTGGCGTTCTGGTTAAACGCAAACATCGCGGCACAAAAGACCACAGCAACGAGCGCGAGTTTCCTTACGGGGGCGATATTGTGTTTCATAAGTTTTTGATGTTTCCCCGCTAACTAAAGCAAGGGCAGCACCAAGCTCAAAAAAGCTTTTGATACCACGCATAAGCCACAGCACTACAATATCTTGAGATTGTTTTGAGAGATTTGATAGCTGTTGCGCTTATCGACCTTATCGTAAGATTTGCCGACAGTTGTAATGAATTCCGACAGCATCGTGACTTGTGCCGCGATTCGACACAAGCAACTCGTTCCGGCTCGTTGTGGCCCATCTCATGACTGAGACGGAATAATCTGTTGGCGTCGTCGGACGAATATGCCAAGATACCTGGCCCAAGTCGTTTGAGTCCAAAGCTTAGGTGGCGAAGCGTAGTGCCAAATCCACATCGCGAAAGTGAATTCGGCTCGCACAGAGCACCATTGAGAGAGCAAGGCCGGAAATGAAAAGGGTTACTCCAAGGCGGCCAGCCAGGCTGCTGGGAGCTGTTGTCTTTTGGTCAACAGTACAAAAAAGTGGCCGTCCCGAACGGAACGACCACTCTTTGTGTCGAGAAGCTATTTAACTTGGTCAACTCTTGAAAAAGCGCCGGGCCATACCGAGGGTACCCAACGCCGCGCCCAGCAACATCACCGTTGTTCCGCCGTCGGGCGCTTGGGCGGGGGCATCGATCCATTCAATCTGCTTTACCTCTTTGAAGTTACTGATCAGTGTGACCGATTTAATCGTCTCCCCATCAAGCGAGATAATGCCTTGCGGTTGGAAATCGCCATTGCCAAGGCCAGTGAAGGTAAAAGTTTGCGAGTTTCCTAGATTATCCACTACGACGGCGGTCACGATACCGCCCGCAGCGCGCTCCAGTTGGCCACGGAATGAGAAACCATTGAAGAGGTTGCCATTCTCAGGGGTGAAAATCAGCTGGGTAAGTGTCTCGCCATGTACCGGTTTGATGTTTGCGAATCCGCTGCCAGTAGTTACCTTTCCCGTGGTGTGGACATCCACATGGGGGGCAGTGGGGTGGTTCGCGCCAACGAATCCCTCGAAGTCGGTAACTCCACTGTTGTGATCGTCGATATCCATCTTTACTCCATCCGGGTTTTGATCGACGATGAAATTGGCCCGCGCCGACAATGTAAGCGCAGCGGTAAGGGCAACTATTGAGACAATATATTTTAATGCTTTCATGAGATTACGGAATGCAGCAGATAGCGGGCCACGCATAGATTAATTCCGGTAATTGACTCTTTAAATAGAACACAAGTATCAGATTGACAAGCATCTACGTTTTCCAAAATTTTGATTTGGCCGTTCACGGATTCATTCACGGAAAAGTCAATTTCGTAAGTATAGCCGACGGCCGAACCGGATGCGTGCTAGTGGGATTGCGGAAACGACTACGATTCAATATGTTACGCAAATTACAGTGGTGTAAGGTCGCATCCTGCACCGAAAAACGACAAGGTTGACCCTTCTCCGCTATCTTATCACCCTTCGCCAGGAAGAATTAGGATGATTTCGGCCGTCTGGTTTTCCCGGTATCCAAAGACACATGCGTAGGCAATCGAAGTCGCTCGCACGCTTGGCGTGCAAAAAAGAGTGGCCGCCCAAAAAAGGACGGCCACTCTTGCATCGGGAAATTGTTTGAGCGGTTTACCTCTTGAGGAAGGGCCGTGCAACGCCAAGAGAGCCGAGCGCTGCTCCGAGCAACATCACCGTTGTTCCGCCGTCCGGCACTTGGCCGCCCGAAGATCCAAAAGAGGTAGCATGAGAGATGTCCTTGCCAACACGTCAAAGGTGAGGCCTTCGCACACAGATCGCTCAGCAGCGCACATCCCACGGTTACTGATGTTGCAGATCCGCGAGCGCGCGTTTTGCTTCGGCTGCTAAAGGTTCATGAAGTCCGGCGACCAAGGCTTGATTAAGCATTCCTTGCGCCTCGGCCTTTTGTCTGGACTGGAGCTGAGACATTCCCAAATAAAAAAGAGAATCGCCATCGAGCGGCCTTTGCCGAGCGCTTTCCTGTAATAACTGAACCGCGCGCGTGTAGTCCTTCTTTTCGTAACTTAATCGTCCAAGAAGTTGAGATAGATCTGGGTCCTCTGGCAACGTCTTGCGTGCCTTCATGGCCAGGTCATACGCAGCAGCGACTGTGGATGGATCTTGAGCATACAAGCCGGCAAGGCGTTTTTGCGCAGGTGCGAAATCAGGCAAGCGCCGCAAAATATTACTGTAAGTCTCGATTGCTGCTTTTGCGTCACCTCGTTGTGCAAGAAGCGCGGCCTGGGCCATAAGCGCCGGCACATAGTCAGGATTGGATTTGAGTTCCTTCTGCACCTCGGCCTCAGCGGCCGTGAGTTCCTTTGGATTTTCATCCAACACGCTCAACGCCAGAAACTTCTTCGCGTCGGCAGCTTGCGAAGGGTCAGCACCAGCCGTCACCACTTTTTGCATGGCGTCGCGAGCTTCATTCACTTTTCCCAGGCTATAGGCCGCCCAAGCTAAATCGTATAGAACTGACGTATCGTCTTGGCGCTGCCGAGCGGCTTCCTGCAGAAGGCTATATGACCAGCTGAAATTGCCGCTCTGGTAGGCGATCCTTCCAAGGATGCCGGCGATTTGGGGATCACCCGGCGCCAACTGACGTGCTTTCTTTGCGTAAGTGAGAGCTTTCTCCTTGTTCTGAAGCGGGCCGGCATTGAGCTGTGCAAGCTTGGTTACCGTGCTGGCCAGGTTAGGATTCAATTTCTCGCCTTGTTCAAACGCTGCGGCAGCCTTGTCCCAGGCGCCTTGTTTTTCGTAAGCTTCTCCTAACCGGGTCTGTGAAATGAGATCATTGGGCTGCGTTTTCGTCATCGCCTCGAGTTGTGAAACCGACAATTCCGGCGAAGCAGCCTTGCCGCTGTCGAACGAGGCGAGACGACGTTTGCTCTCGTCTTTACCCGGAAAATCTTTATCTGAGGCGGCGGCTTTTCGGAGAGCAGCCTTTGCCACATCTGTCTGGCCCATCATGTAAGCAGTCATGCCCAGGTGAAACTGAATCTCGGGATTATCGGCGGCTTTTTCCGCACTCTCCTGCAGGATCGGCAGGGCCTGTTGGTAGTCGCCGCGTTTGTAAAGAACCCAGCCTAAGGTGTCGCCAACTGCCGCGTCCTGTCCTTGCAAATCGCGAGCCTTGCGCGCTAGCTCATAGGCTTTGCCCAGATTATTTAGTTGCTCGGTATAGAGGCAGGCGAGGTTATTTAACGCGGTAACGAAGTTAGGATTGATTGACAGAAGCTTCTCATAAGCGTCACGCGCCTTTGGATAATCCTGCATCTTTTCGTACAGCAGTGCCAGAGTCGTAAGCGCGGAGGCGTTGTTAGGGTTCTTCGAAAGCTCGGCCTGCAATTGGCTCACAGCCTGCGGAAGTTTGTTACCCGCAATATAGGTCTGAACCAGCAAGTCGTAGGCACTGGAATAATTAGGATCTAGCTGGAGTGTTTTTCGAAGTTCGGCTTCGGCTGCATCCCACTTTCCTTCCGTGGCCAGTATTTTGCCTTGTAAGAAATGAGCGGCCGGCGCATCAGGAGTTTTTTCGAACTGACGTGCGACCGTTTGTCGGGCAGCGTCGTAGCGCTTATCCAGTAAATCCAATTCGACCAGCTGGTCCACGATCGGCAGGTTATCTGGCGCGAGCTGGGCAGCTTTTTGAAATGCCTGGCGAGCTTCCTCGTATCTTTTCGCCTGCCGGAAGGTGAGACCGAGAGCAGCCTGGATCCGTACATCCTGCGGCGCGAGCTTAGCTTGCTCCTGAAGCACTACGGTGGCGTCATCGAACCGATCAAGCAGACCGTATGCGACGGCCAAGCGCAATGCGGCGTCTGTAAGTTGAGGCATACTCTTGAGCAAATCGGTCATCGGTTTGATCACCATATCAGCATGACCGGAGCGCAGATTGATTTCAGCAAGCAGCATAATCGCATCTGGATAGTTCGGATTAGCTGAGATGGCTTGTTCGAGCGCCGCTTTTGCCTGGTTCAAGTTATTATCACTGAGATATGCACGTGCCAATTCATATTTGACGAGCGGAGAGCCCGGATGGGCCTGATCGACTCGTTCCAGCACCTCGATCGCTTTTTTCGCCTCGCCTTTTGCCAGCAGGATATTGCTTTGCAGTCTACGGCCATCCACGTATTCCGGCTCGCGGCTAAAAACATTTTCGAGAAGCGAGAGAGCGTCGTCGTATTTCTTGTCCTTAGAGGCAAGCTCGGCCAGCAGGATCCAGCCCGGCAGATAATCCGGCGCCCGCCTGGTCATCTCGGTGGCAACTCTTCTCGTTTCTTCGTTACCACCGGTTGCCGACATGAACGCGGCATATTTTATTTTTTCGACTGATCGAATTGGCGCAAGATCTGCCGCCTTCTTGTATTCTTCGATGGCTTGTTTTTGGTCTTTCTGGAAGAGATACAAGTCTCCCATTGCCATATGCGCAACAGACGAGTTGGGATCGGCAACGAGAGCTTGCCGAACGGCCTCGGTTGCCGCTGCAACATCTCCTTTGTGAAAAGACAGGTTTGCCAAAGCGAGGTGGAACGAAACGTCGTTCTTTTTAGGAAACTTCTGGAGCTGTTCCCAAGCGGCTTCAATGTCTTCGTTACTTCGTGCTGCTTCAGCCAACGCGCTGATCGCATCAGAATTGTCCGGGGCTTGCTCGAGAATTTTAAGGGCTTCCTTTTTTGCAGCGGCGAACTGTCCTATCGCCAGATAACAACGCGCTAATCGAACGCGATTTTGAGCATTCTTCGGATCCAGCTCACTCGCTTTTGCCAAAAACGCGCCGGCCTGCAGAGGTGCTCCGTCGTCCTGCCACATCGCTCCTATTCTTTCATAGGCCAGTGCGTTTTGGGGATCTAACTGGAGCACGTTAATGTAGGCCAGCTTGGCCTTGTCGTAGTTGCCCGCTTTAAAGTAGGAATTGGCCTCGCCCAGAAGGCGCGCCTTCTTAGTTTCCTTGGAACAGGCGGTGATTAGCGTGACTGCCACGATGACCGTCCCGATTCGGAATAACCTTTTTGATGTTTGCACTTACCTTGTGATGTCGATCTTAGTCGTTGTTTGCATTTGCGCTCTGCTTGGTAATTCGCAGTTTCTCCATCAGTTCGTAAAGGGTCGGCCTGCTAATCCCGAGCTCAGCAGCCGCCGAAGTGATTCTGCCTGAGTTTCTTTTGAGCGCCTGCTGAACCAGTTCGCGTTCGACGTTCTCGCGCGCTTCCCTGAGCGTCGGTGCGGACGAAGATGCCACATCCTGGCCCCGGTCCAACTCTAAATCTTTCGCGGTCACTCGCGCTCCGCTGGTCATAATGACAGCCCGTTTCACCCGGTTTTGGAGTTCGCGCACATTTCCAGGCCATGAATAACGCGTTATCGCACGCACTGCATCCGGTGCGAAAACGAGCTTTGTTCGTCCTGTTTGGACGGCATGCCGTTGCAAAAATTCGTGAGCAAGGAGCACAACGTCTTCCCCTCGATCGCGAAGCGGCAACAGCCGGATGGTGACAACCGCGAGACGAAAATATAGATCCTCGCGAAACTTCCCGGTATCGATCATCTGTTTCAAGTCCGCGTTGGTCGCGGCGACAAGTCGCGTGTCGATTTGAATTTCCTGCCTCCCACCGACTCGCTGTAAACGCTGTTCCTGGAGAAACCGGAGGAGCTTGACCTGAATTGCTGGAGGAAGTTCGCCAATCTCATCCAAAAACAGCGTGCCACCGCTGGCCGTTTCGATCATCCCTTTACGCTGGATGTGAGCACCGGTAAAGGCGCCTTTTTCATGACCGAATAGCTCGCTTTCCAGAAGGTTTTCTGGAATTGCGTTGCAGTTGATGGCGACAAAGGGTCCGCCCTTGCGCGCGCTGCGCCGATGAATGGCCGCTGCGGCCATTTCTTTGCCGGTGCCACTTTCTCCCAGCAAGAGCACCGGAGCATCGGTGGTGGCGACTTTGCGAATGATTGTAAAGGTAGCCTGCATTTGCGGACTGGTGCCAAGCATCTCTTCGAACACATCGGGGAGTTGGCTCTGTTGTAACTCGCGGTATTCTTTCTCTAGTTCGACCACGTGGATGCATCGCCGAAGGAGCAGTCTCAATTCTGCCATCTCCACCGGCTTGCATAGGAAGTCGTAAGCGCCGGCGCCAACCGCCTGGAGTGCGTTCTGTTTTTCGCCTTGTCCCGAGATAACTATCACTTTGGCCGTCGGGTCGACGGCGATTAGGTCGGACAATGCAGCTAATCCTTCATCACATTGATTGGGATGAGGCGGGAGACCGAGATCAAGCAATGTCACTACGGGCGAGTGCGCCTGAAAGGCTTCAAGCGCTTCTTTTCGGTCTTCGGCGAAATGAACGTCGTAATCCTGGCTTAGCGCCCATTTCATCTGCGTCCGGATCGCTTCTTCGTCGTCGACAATGAGCACTTTGGGTTTCATGCTGCTTGGCGGTGCAGAGGTAACATCACTCGGATGGTTGTGCCGGCGCCAGGTTCGCTATCCACCTGAATCTTTCCTCGATGCGCTTCGACAATCATCTTGGATTGAAACATGCCGATGCCGAGTCCCTTCTTCTTTGTTGTTTGAAAAGGACGGAACAGTGAACCTCTCAAGAATGCCGGGCTGATCCCGCATCCATTGTCAGCGACGGACAGAATTGCCCAACCGTTGCTTTGACTGGTTTCAACTCTGACTTCACCTCGGAGCTCGATTGCGTCGCGAGCGTTAAGCAGCAGATTGGTGACCACGCTGCCAAATTGATCCCGGTCCACACTGAGTTTTCGTTCGAGCTGGAGATTCTTGACGACGGTTATTCCGGGCTCGCCTTTCAAAGCTTCGAGCGCGTCAGCAACGAGCAGATTAAGGTCCACTTCTACGAGTTTGGGCTCAAGGGGGCGCAAGGCGCCAACGCGGCTAACAAGTTGGTTGATGCGGTTCGTGGTTTCGCCGATCCCACGCAAGGCGTCTTGTCGAAAGGCGGGATCATCAAAGTGCACGGGCAGATTTTGCAGCGTCAGACTCAAGGTTGAGGCTGCGTTTTTCAAGTCATGCACGAAGAATGCGGAAATGGCTTGGAAGGCCTCCAGTTCCTTCCCCCGCATTATTTCTTCAGTAAGCCGAAGATTGAGAATACTCACCGCGGTCTGGTCGCCCATGCATTTCAGCAGATCCAATTCTTCAACCGTGTAAGGGACACCGCCAACACGATCCGCCAGGATCGCCACACCCAGACAGCGATCTCCTGTCCAGAGCGGGGCACAAATCCGATTTCCGCCAGTGCGAAATTGGCCTGAACCGATTTGCCTCAGGCTCTCGGCACAGTCGCCTTTAGCCTTCTCCAAATCAAAAGGTTTGGAAAACCCTCTAATCTTTGTCAAGACTGGTCCGAAGTTCGCGAGGTTTGGAATTGCATCATTGGCCTCGCGTTCTGATTTCGAAGTGGACGCTGCGAACGTAAGCCGGTCGTGTTCATCAATTAACCAGATCGTGACCGACAAAACGTTAAACGTTTCAGAGATCAATTTTGCGGTTGCGGTGCACAGACTTGTTTGGTCGAGGACACTGGACGTGCATCGAGCAAAGCGCGCCCATATCTGACGAAAATCATACTGCGGCCGCCTGAAATGGCGGCTAACGAAAGACCCGATGGTATGCCGGACCCGGTTCGACAACAATAGCACTGCCAGCAAGGCAAAACCCAACAGTACGACGAAGGCTTGGAACTTGAACGTAGCCGATGCTCCGATCCGCGTTACCACTTGGGCAAGCATGCCGACGACGAAAAGGTAGCTGCCAACCAGAAGAACTGTCAGGGATGTGCGTAGAACGGCATGGGACGGATAAACATCGATTTCGCCAAAGCCACTCCGAACGAATGCCACCACCATGAATGCGCACCCGATCAAGAGGGCCACTGTAGCGACGTCATCCAGCGGCGGAGCGCCTTGAGAAAAGAGCAGCGCTTGGCTGAGAGTGTAAATCCTCGCTCCAAAGATGATTCCAAGCCCAAGAACAATAAATTTAATCCTCCACTGCATCGTCCCCACGGCCGCTCGAAATGTTCTCTCGAGATTCATCAGAATCAGCACCGCTGCCACGAGTAAGGCGCTATTGAGCGCTTTGGCCGCTGCATCTACACTGATCCACCGCTCGACATAGGGAAAAATCGGAACGAAATGATCCAGGAAAATCAGGCATGCGCTCACCGGGATTAAGAACGCTGCCAGGACCAGCAATCGGGACCTGCCCGGAAGTTCCCGAGGGTTTCCGCGTGAATACGTGAGGCTGAAACAAAGCCAAAACGCGGGCAGAAATGACTTCGCTAGAAACGTCAGCGCTCCAAAAAACAGCGCCTTTTCGGGAACAACTGCATCGTGCCATATTGCGCCGAACAAAGCTTCCAGCGCGAAAGTCAGCATACCTGCCGAGAAGCACCACGTCGCCAGCGAACGGCGTGCGCGGCAAGCCGCCGTCAGGGCCAGCGCGGCGCTAAACATGCCGGCCGCCA
>Ga0137418_10001333_pt1 | contig 22706 bp, 10 predicted proteins | sample CZODoug3_1_2_16f_FD_122242 | JGI IMG/M metagenome (GOLD analysis project Ga0137418, IMG submission 122242) | Vadose zone soil fungal communities from Angelo Coast Range Reserve, California, USA - CZODoug3_1_2_16fungal (Hybrid Assembly) | ecosystem: Environmental > Terrestrial > Soil > Vadose...
CGCAATGAGTTTACGGTGCTCAGGCGCAATGTGGAATCCGCCGAAAAGGCCTACGACACCGCCATGCAGCGCCACGTCGTCAGCCAGGTCGAAAGCCGTGCAAGCCAAACCAACGTTACCGTTCTCAACGCAGCGGTCGTGCCGGGGAAGCCTTCCCAACCCAAAATCGTCCTCAACATCGCCCTGTCGGTGGTGGTCGGGATCATGCTCGGAATCGCGATCGTATTGCTCATGGAGATGCTCGACCGCCGGGTGCGCTCGCGCAGCGACCTGGACTTGGATGTCCCGCTGCTTGTCGTGCTAAACACTTGGCAGCCCGCTCAAGACCGTCTGCTCGGCTGGTCGAGCGGCAGCAGGCGGGCTTTGCCGAATCCTGGTTAATAAATGCCAGTGAATCCTCAGGAAAATGTCCTGCCGATCGAGGGGTCGGGGCGCGTTCTTGCGCGTTACGACGACCGTCGCATCGGCAGCATACTCGCGGAAGAGGGAAAACTCGGCGTCGAAGACATCGAGCGGGTCATGGAACTGCAGCAGTCGGAGGGATTGAGGTTCGGCGAGGCGGCGCGGCGCCTGGGCCTGATCACCGAAGACGACCTGCGTTGTGCGGTCGCGAAACAGTATGATCTTCCCCATCTGCTGCCCGGCAATGAAAGCATCAGCAGCGAACTCGTTGTCGCGTACGAGCCGTTTCACCCCCGCGCCGAGGAACTGCGTGCGCTGCGGACCCAGCTGTTGATGCGTTGGTCCAAGGCCGGGGTCAGGCATCGAATGCTGGTCGTCGCCAGCCCGGGCTCGCGCGAAGGGCGCAGCTATGTGGCCGCCAACCTTGCCGTAGTTTTCTCGCAGCTCGGCGAACGCACGCTTCTCATCGATGCCGACCTGCGCGCACCGCGACAGCATCGGATCTTCAATATCCCTGATCGGATCGGCCTTGCGGCGGTCCTTTCCGGTCGCGCTGACCGCGGCGCTGTGGCGCCGGTCCTGGAATTCGGGAGGCTTTCGCTCCTGCCGGCGGGCGCGCCCCCGCCCAATCCGCAGGAGTTGCTTTCGCGTCCCGCACTCGGCGCTTTCCTGCAGGAAATGCGAAGTGAGTTTGACGTCATCCTCCTCGATACGCCGCCAGCGAAACTCTGTGCGGATGCGCAGAATGTGGCTTTCCGGGCAGGCAGTGCAATGATGCTTGCCCGCAAGGACCACACCCGATTTGCTGATACGACCAGCGTCATCCGGGAGTTCAGCGATGCGGGCGTTCGCATTGTCGGTACCGTATTCAACGCCTTTTGAACCGCGCTGACCAGAATGTCCCTGGTTCTGGAGCGACGGGTCCTCCCTGGGCTGGCGGCCCTTTGGCGGCGGTGCACGGCGATATTCCGCGACGATGGCTCTCCGCAGGACGCGCGGACATGGCACCGCACTGCGTCAAGGCTTTCCGTGTTCGCGGGCATCGCGCTCCTCGGTATCTTCTGGGGGTACGTGGTCGCAATCGCCGGGCTGAACGCACTGTTACTGGCCGCTTCGCTGTTCGGTTGTGTTTTCATCCTGCGCGACTTCCGCATCGGGGTGGTGCTGCTCATCCTGTTGCTGCCGATCTCGAACAGCTACTTGTTTCCGCACGCGATGCTCGGGGTGACAGGCCTCAATCCCGCGAACCTGCTGCTGCTCGGGACGCTCGGCTCGTACCTGCTTCACGGGCTGTTCGACGGCAGCCTCCGTCGATTCGTGCCGCGCCCGCTGTTCTGGCTTTATATCGTTCCGATCATCATCGCCGGCGCGCTGGGTTCGGGTCATGTCGGCGACATCGCGCCCAGCCTCTTTAGGTACGTCCGAATCGAGTTCGACAGTCCGACCAGTTACATCCGCGACATGGTGGTGAAGCCGTTGTTTATCGTGCTCTTCGCGCTGCTGCTCGGTGCCGCCGCGTCGAAGTCCGAGAAGCCGGAAAAATTTCTGATCCCCACTTTGATCTCGATGTGGGTGATGGGCGCGCTGGTCGTCGTGTTTGTTTACCAATCCGGGGCCACGCTGCGCGACCTCGCGAGGAGCGACTCGCGCGAGTTCCTGTCGCCGCTCGGGATGCACGCCGCCGAACTGGGGCCCCTGTACGACGTCGCCTACGCGCTGATGCTCTTCACCTGGGCCACGTCGAAGGAATCCAGGCTCAGGCTCGTGCTGTTGGCGTCGATGGGGCTGGTGGTGGTTGCGCTGGTGCTCACGTTCTCGCGCGGCGCCTTTTTGGGTTTCATCGTGATCAACATGTTGTTCCTGCTCTGGCGCCGTAACGTAAAAACCCTGATCTTTTTCGGGCTGCTGGCAGGGGTCGCGCTGTTTCTCCTTCCCGGTGCAGTCTACGACCGCGTTACAACCGGGTTTGGAAGCGGCCTCGACTCGATCAGCGCGGGGCGCATCGGCGAAATCTGGCTGCCGCTTCTGCCCGAGGTGCTGGGAAGCCCGATTTACGGCCACGGCCTCGGGTCGATTCTCTGGTCGGAAGCCATGCACCGGGGAGCCGGGGTAACGATTGCGGCCGTTGGGCATCCTCACAACGCGTACCTGCAGGCCCTCCTCGACATGGGAATTGCCGGCTTGATTCTCGTTTGCGCCTATTTCGTCCATGTCTGGAAGGGCTTTCGCGCATTGAGCGTTGATCCGGGAGTGAGCCCCACCCTACGGGGATTCTACCTGGGGGGAGCGGCCGGACTGGCAAGCCTGCTGATTTCCTACGTCACCGACAGCAGCCTCATGCCGAAGCCAGAGCAGGTCTTCCTGTGGCTGGCGATCGGAATGATGTACGGTCAACGCACCCGAAGGCCGGCGATCTGAATGTGTTCCGCAAATATGCCCAGCCTGAGGTCTGCGCGCGGACGGGGTGAGTGCGTCGGCTCCACGGCTCGCCGCGATGCCGGCGCGCCGGTCCTGGGCTTCATGCGTTCCTGCATCACGGCTCACGAACCGGAAACCGGCTCATGAGCGCGGGATTCAAGGCGGGGGCGAGTGTGCCGACCATACATGGGCTGGGGCGGCGCGCTCTTTCTCTCGGCGTCGCGAACGCATTCGACTATGCCCTCCAGTTCCTGCTGCCGGTGGTGCTGGTGCGCTGCCTCGATACCGCGGCCTTCGGGCAGTACCGGCTTCTGTGGCTGGCGGTCGGGACGGTGATGGCCGTGGTGACGATGGCGATGCCGGGGAGTCTCTACTACTTCCTGCCGCGGTCGGAGGGCGCGACCAAGCGCCTCTACATCAACCAGGCGCTCGTGTTTCTTGCGGCTGCCGGCCTGATAGCGGGCTGGGCCGTCAGCTCCTGGAATCCCTGGTTGCCCGAAAAGATGCGCGATCTCGCGCAGCACGGGGCCATCGTGCCCCTGTTCGTGCTGCTGTGGCTGGTGGCGTCGCTCCTCGATCTGCTGCCCACGGTCGAGGAGCGGGTGATGTGGCAGGCGAAGGCGACGATTGGCCTCGGAGCATTGCGCGCCGTGGCGCTATCGCTGGCTGCCATCCTGACGCGGGAACTGGGACCGGTTCTGCTGGTTCTCCTCGCGTTCGTGGTGTTCAAGGTCGCTTTGCTGCTGGGCTACGTGGCGGTACACCACGGCCTTCGCGGACCGCTTCTGCGCCGAGATGCATTTTCCGATCAGTTGAGGTATGCGGCCCCGATCGGCGCCGCGGGCGCGCTATTCGGTTTGCGATTGCAGGCAGACCAATGGGTGGCGGCGGCGCTCTTCTCCGTGGGTATGTTCGCGTCGTTCTCGATCGCCACAGTACTCGGGCCGCTGGTGCACTTGTGCCGTCACTCGGTTTTTCACGCTTTCCAGACGAGTATGAGCCGGCTTCAGGCCGCCGGTGACATTCCCGGCATGCTCGATCTCAAGAGCCGCGCCAACGTGATGGTCGGGGCGCTCGTCTATCCGCTGCTCGCCTTCGCTTTCGTCTTCGCCGAGGAGATCGTCACGATCATCTACACCGCGGCGTACGTGGACGCGGCGCCGGTGATGCGGGTCTTCATCGTTGGCTTCGCGGCCCTCGTTGTCGAGTTCACCAGCATCGTGCAACTGCTACGGCAAGGCGCATTCATGATGCGAATGGGCCTGGCTGCGCTGGTTCTTTCGGTGGCGCTCAGCTGGATCTCGGCGCACCCCTTCGGTCTCGCGGGGGCGGCGGCGGGCAGCGTGACCGCGATCTACTTCGAGCTCATTGCCACACTGCGGCAAGTTTCGCTGTGCACCGGGGTTCCGTTGGGACGTTTGCAGGACTGGCGTGCGCTCGGGGTGTTGATACTGCTCGCCGCGCTGGCTGCAGGGATCGCTTGGGGCATAACGAGCCTGTATTTCGCGGCGAGCGGCCCGCTCGTTCGCCTAATCGTGGGCGGCGCGTTCTTCGCAGCGGCCTATGCTGCGATGGCGGCGTCGTTTGGTATGGGTCGAGGCTGGCTCGCAGCCGTCCGCAATCCCGAACATGGACTTTGAGCGGCACTCATGCTGCTAGTCATTTGAAACCGGTGGGAACAGAAGGGGCGACGGTGTCGATGATGGGAGGAACGACAACTGTTTTTAGGAGGATGGCGGCATTGTGGCCGTTCAGGGCGATCGAGGTCACGCTCGGGATGGAGCTGATCGGAGACAGCAGATTGGCGCGAGTGAGCTGCTGTAACGGCTGCGGCAGAGTCACCGAGCCCACGTCAGTGGCGGTCGGGTTGACGTACACATAGCCTTTCTCGAACTCGCGCCAATAGACATTCACCGAGCCGATTGTCGTGACGGTGTAAGGTGCAACGGCCTTGCCCAGGTCGATCTTGTCGTATTCGTTGAACCACTGGATGTTGTTGTAGTTGGTTCCCGAGGTGAAGCCGAAGTAGGCATTGTTCAGCACGTCGTTCTTGCCCAGAAGGAACGAGCCCAGCGCGTACCAAAGGCTCTGCACGAAGGTCACGGGCTTGCCCCAGTTGTCCGTTCCCGACTGTCCTTCCGCGAGAACCGTATGACTGAAGATGGCGACTTTTGAGTGCTGGATCTGGCTCAAGGTGTCGACTTGGCTTTTCCAGCTTGACTCTGGAGGGAACCGGGTCGCGTTCGTCCCCCACATGATGGCGAAAGCGCCTTCTTCAGCGACCACGTCCGGCGGGCTGGCACTAGCATCGAGCGCCAGCCACGCAGCCGCTCCGGCGGGCAGGTCGGTCATGCCTCGGTTGCACCAGAGTTTCTGGCCATAACCATGCAGTCCGGCGGAGATCGCACTCGAGAACGAATTCATGGCAGCGGACCAAGCGGCGTCCGTGGGGTACTTGGGGGTCGGGGAATACCCCGCTCCGGAGGGAAAGGTCACGCAATTGTCGGCGTGGACGCCGTCGGCGACCCAGGGCTGATTGGCGAAGTCGGTCCTGACCGCCTCCACCCAGTAGGCCTGCCAGGCGGGGGCGCCGAAGTCCATGAGGTAGAAGTATTGATTGGCGGCGGGGTTGGAAAAGCCGAGGCTATAGAGGCGGTTGCCCAGGGAGTCGAGCTGGAAGAGCTCGGGATGATTGCCGTTCAAGCTCCCCATGGAATGCCCTCGCGAGACGTTGTATCTCCCAATGCCGTAGGTCGCTACGGATGACCAGGTATCCATAAAGTTGGACGCTTCGGTGCCATCCTCATAGAGGTAGATCTCGATACTGGGATTGAGGGCTCTGATGGCCGCCCAGGTGTTGCCAGCGATCTCGTTGTAGCGATACTTGTTGGTGTCGATGAGGTCGAACTTCGCCAGTTTCTGCGCATCGCCGGCGACCAAGGTGGGGCCTCCGCCGTAATAGACAAGGAACGTCTGAATGGTTTTGGTTTGAGCTGCCAGAGGTAAAGCCGCGCCCAGGAGAAGGGCAAAGGCGGCAGCGCGCATTGCAGCGGCTGTGCACCCGCGTACCGTGGGGATCGAGAGGTAATGGTTCGAAAGATTCATGATGACCTCGACGTAGTGGATTCGCTACAACCAGTGGAGCCATCATGACAAACGCATACTTTTCTGACGCCGAAGCAGTTCACATCATTTGCCAAATTAACTTCGAAAAACCTGAGCGACTGTCAGGGTTTGCCCTCATGCGAGAGCGAGAGCTGGACTAAAGATCAGCAGGAACAGTTTGTTGTCGTTCTGTAACTACAATCTCGTGCAAAAAAAACCAAGAATCCGCGAACCCGCGCGCATCGCAGAAAAAAGAGAAAAATTCACGCGGGAAAATTCACGCGGGAGATCGCGTGAATCAGGAATCCGGATTCCGGGTTTCGTACGCCCGCGACGCCTGGCGATCAGTCAGCAGTAGCGAGCGAGGTGCAAACCGACCGGTGGCACCCGGAGGATCTGCGCGAACGCGATCAAAGCTTCGGGGACTGATCCGCCGCGCGATTGTGGGGAGCGCCTTCGTGGGTAGCGTTCAGGGTAGTCCGATAGGACCAGGCGGGGAAATCATCCATAAACGTCTTGCAGCTATCTTTGCGCTCTATGTCTTTGCGACTCAGGTCATTCGCCGTCGGGGTTCTGGACTCTGCGGTTTCGCCGAACGCGGCGCGGCGACTCGCGGCCTTGCTCTGTGTAGCGGCAATGACGCTGTCAGTCGCGGCCTTTGGCCAGTCCCGCGAGATCTTGGGCGAAGGCGATTCCGTCCGCATCACGGTTTTCCAGAACCCGGATCTCACCACGGAAACTCGCATCTCCGAGCGGGGAACAATCACCTTTCCCCTTGTCGGCGAGATTTCGCTCGCCGGACTTACACCTGTCGGCGCCGAGGCCCGGATCACCGAGTACTTGATCAAGGGAAAATTCGTGCTGAAGCCCCAGGTCAGTCTCAACGTGGTGCGGGTGCGCAGCCGGCAAGTTTCTGTGCTTGGCCAGGTCGCCCGCCCGGGGCGTTACCCGCTCGACGACACCAGTTCGAACCTGACCGACATCCTGGCGCTCGCCGGCGGAATCAGCCCGACCGGCGACGACAGCGTCACCGTGATGGTCAAGCGCAACGGCAAGACATCGAAACTGGAAATCAATGTGCCCACCATGTACCGCACGGGCGATTTGTCACGGAATCTTGAGCTGCAGAACGGCGACACGATTTTCGTGCAACGCGCGCCCGTTTTCTATATCTACGGTGAAGTTCAGCGCGCGGGGGTTTATCGGCTGGAGCCGCTGATGACCGTGATGCAGGCGCTCTCGGTCGGCGGCGGCGTGACGCCACGCGGCACCGACCGTGGCTTGAAGGTCCGCCGCAAGTCGGCGGACGGGAAATTCCAAGCGATCGACGCGCACCTGACCGATCCGGTGCAGCCCGATGACGTGATTTACGTCAGGGAAAGCCTGTTCTAGGGCTAGGGAAGCGCGATCGACCTTATCGGACACGACGCCGCCACTCCCTCCGTGAGCATCCAACAATTCCTGCTTGCATTACGCGCGCGCTTCGGCGTGTTCGCCATAGTGCTGGTCGCCACCGTCCTGACCGCCAGCGTGGCGAGTTTGCTGCTGCCGAAGTCCTATAGGGCGACGGTTTCGCTGCTGGTGGACGCCAAGAACGAACAGTCGTTGAGCAATGTACTCCCCCTCGTGCTCCCGCAGGAAAGACCCAGCTACCTGCAGACACAGATGGAAATCATGACCAGCAAGAGAGTGGCGCGCAAGGTGGTGCAAGATCTGAAACTCGCGGAGAACCCTTTGGCGCGGGCGGCCTTCGAGGCGGGAGGCCAGGGGTCGATCGAGGACTGGTTGGTCGAGGTCCTGCTCAAAGGGCTCAAGGTGGAAACTTCACAAAGCAGCATTATCAATGCCACCTTTTCATCCTCCGATCCCCGCTTCTCGGCGCGGGTCGCCGACGCGTTCGCCAAAGCCTATATCGACACGATGCTCGAGCTGCGTGTGGAACCGACGCGGCAGGCGGCGGCGTGGTACGACGAACAACTGAAGAGCTTGCGGGCCAATCTGGAGGATGCTCAAGCGAAGCTGACGGATTATCTTCAGCGGGAGGGAATTACCTCAACTGACGAACGCTTCGACGTCGACAACACCCGGTTGGGAACCCTGTCAGAGCAGGTGGTGAGAGCGCAGGAACAGACCTTCCAATGGAATGCCCGGGAGCAGCAGGCGCGAGATGTTCTCAAGCACGGCGGGTCCCTGGATAGACTACCCGACGTTCTCGACAATCCGTTCATTCAGAGGCTGAAGACGGATCTCAACCAGGGAGAAGCAAAGCTGCAGGAACTGGCCACGCAGTACGGCAGCAACTATCCACAATACCAACGTCAACTCTCCGAAAACCGGAGCCTGCGCGCGAGACTCGACGCTGAAATGAAGAAAATCGCGGCGGGAATCGCGAGCTCGGCGCGCCTGAGCCGTCAGCGCGAAGTGGACCTCACGAAAGCGATGGCGACGCAACGCGCACGCTTGCTCGAGCTCAAGGAGAATCGCAACGAGTTCACAGTGCTCAGACGCAATGTGGAATCCGCCGAAAAGGCCTACGACACCGCCATGCAGCGCCACGTCGTCAGCCAGGTTGAAAGCCGTGCGAGCCAGACCAACGTTACCGTTCTCAATGCGGCAGTCGTGCCCGGCAAGCCTTCCCAACCCAAAATCGCCCTCAACATCGCCCTGTCGGTGGTGGTCGGAACGATGCTCGGCATCGCGCTCGTGATGCTCATGGAGATGTTCGATCGCCGGGTACGCACGCGCAGCGACCTGGACTCGGATGTCCCGCTGCTCGCGGTACTCAACACCTGGCAGCCCGCTCAAGGGCGTCTGCTCGGCCGACCAAGCGGCACCGCACGGGCTTTGCCGAATCCCGGCTGAGAAATGCCAATGAATCCTCAGGAGAATGTCCTGCCGATCGAAGGGTCGGGGCGCGTTCTTGTTCGCGACGACCGCCGCATCGGCAGCATTCTCGCGGAAGAGGGAAAGCTGGGCGTCGAGGACATCGAACGGGTCATGGAACTGCAGCAGTCGAAGGGAATGAGGTTCGGCGAAGCGGCGCAGCGCCTGGGCCTCATCACCGAAGACGACCTGCGTTGTGCGGTCGCGAAACAGTATGATCTTCCTCATTTACTGCCCGGCAATGAAAGCATCAGCAGCGAACTCGTCGTCGCGTACGAGCCGTTTCATCCTCGAGCCGAGGAACTGCGGGCGCTGCGGACTCAGTTGTTGATGCGTTGGTCCAAGGTCGGGGACGGGCACCGGGTGCTGGTAGTCGCCAGCCCTGGCTCCCGCGAAGGGCGCAGTTATGTGGCCGCCAACCTTGCCGTAGTTTTCTCGCAGCTCGGCGAACGCACGCTTCTCATCGATGCCGACCTGCGCGCACCGCGACAGCATCGGATCTTCAATATCCCTGATCGGATCGGCCTTGCGGCGGTCCTTTCCGGTCGCGCTGACCGCGGCGCTGTGGCGCCGGTCCTGGAATTCGGGAGGCTTTCGCTCCTGCCGGCGGGCGCGCCCCCGCCCAATCCGCAGGAGTTGCTTTCGCGTCCCGCACTCGGCGCTTTCCTGCAGGAAATGCGAAGTGAGTTTGACGTCATCCTCCTCGATACGCCGCCAGCGAAACTCTGTGCGGATGCGCAGAATGTGGCTTTCCGGGCAGGCAGTGCAATGATGCTTGCCCGCAAGGACCACACCCGATTTGCTGATACGACCAGCGTCATCCGGGAGTTCAGCGATGCGGGCGTTCGCATTGTCGGTACCGTATTCAACGCCTTTTGAACCGCGCTGACCAGAATGTCCCTGGTTCTGGAGCGACGGGTCCTCCCTGGGCTGGCGGCCCTTTGGCGGCGGTGCACGGCGATATTCCGCGACGATGGCTCTCCGCAGGACGCGCGGACATGGCACCGCACTGCGTCAAGGCTTTCCGTGTTCGCGGGCATCGCGCTCCTCGGTATCTTCTGGGGGTACGTGGTCGCAATCGCCGGGCTGAACGCACTGTTACTGGCCGCTTCGCTGTTCGGTTGTGTTTTCATCCTGCGCGACTTCCGCATCGGGGTGGTGCTGCTCATCCTGTTGCTGCCGATCTCGAACAGCTACTTGTTTCCGCACGCGATGCTCGGGGTGACAGGCCTCAATCCCGCGAACCTGCTGCTGCTCGGGACGCTCGGCTCGTACCTGCTTCACGGGCTGTTCGACGGCAGCCTCCGTCGATTCGTGCCGCGCCCGCTGTTCTGGCTTTATATCGTTCCGATCATCATCGCCGGCGCGCTGGGTTCGGGTCATGTCGGCGACATCGCGCCCAGCCTCTTTAGGTACGTCCGAATCGAGTTCGACAGTCCGACCAGTTACATCCGCGACATGGTGGTGAAGCCGTTGTTTATCGTGCTCTTCGCGCTGCTGCTCGGTGCCGCCGCGTCGAAGTCCGAGAAGCCGGAAAAATTTCTGATCCCCACTTTGATCTCGATGTGGGTGATGGGCGCGCTGGTCGTCGTGTTTGTTTACCAATCCGGGGCCACGCTGCGCGACCTCGCGAGGAGCGACTCGCGCGAGTTCCTGTCGCCGCTCGGGATGCACGCCGCCGAACTGGGGCCCCTGTACGACGTCGCCTACGCGCTGATGCTCTTCACCTGGGCCACGTCGAAGGAATCCAGGCTCAGGCTCGTGCTGTTGGCGTCGATGGGGCTGGTGGTGGTTGCGCTGGTGCTCACGTTCTCGCGCGGCGCCTTTTTGGGTTTCATCGTGATCAACATGTTGTTCCTGCTCTGGCGCCGTAACGTAAAAACCCTGATCTTTTTCGGGCTGCTGGCAGGGGTCGCGCTGTTTCTCCTTCCCGGTGCAGTCTACGACCGCGTTACAACCGGGTTTGGAAGCGGCCTCGACTCGATCAGCGCGGGGCGCATCGGCGAAATCTGGCTGCCGCTTCTGCCCGAGGTGCTGGGAAGCCCGATTTACGGCCACGGCCTCGGGTCGATTCTCTGGTCGGAAGCCATGCACCGGGGAGCCGGGGTAACGATTGCGGCCGTTGGGCATCCTCACAACGCGTACCTGCAGGCCCTCCTCGACATGGGAATTGCCGGCTTGATTCTCGTTTGCGCCTATTTCGTCCATGTCTGGAAGGGCTTTCGCGCATTGAGCGTTGATCCGGGAGTGAGCCCCACCCTACGGGGATTCTACCTGGGGGGAGCGGCCGGACTGGCAAGCCTGCTGATTTCCTACGTCACCGACAGCAGCCTCATGCCGAAGCCAGAGCAGGTCTTCCTGTGGCTGGCGATCGGAATGATGTACGGTCAACGCACCCGAAGGCCGGCGATCTGAATGTGTTCCGCAAATATGCCCAGCCTGAGGTCTGCGCGCGGACGGGGTGAGTGCGTCGGCTCCACGGCTCGCCGCGATGCCGGCGCGCCGGTCCTGGGCTTCATGCGTTCCTGCATCACGGCTCACGAACCGGAAACCGGCTCATGAGCGCGGGATTCAAGGCGGGGGCGAGTGTGCCGACCATACATGGGCTGGGGCGGCGCGCTCTTTCTCTCGGCGTCGCGAACGCATTCGACTATGCCCTCCAGTTCCTGCTGCCGGTGGTGCTGGTGCGCTGCCTCGATACCGCGGCCTTCGGGCAGTACCGGCTTCTGTGGCTGGCGGTCGGGACGGTGATGGCCGTGGTGACGATGGCGATGCCGGGGAGTCTCTACTACTTCCTGCCGCGGTCGGAGGGCGCGACCAAGCGCCTCTACATCAACCAGGCGCTCGTGTTTCTTGCGGCTGCCGGCCTGATAGCGGGCTGGGCCGTCAGCTCCTGGAATCCCTGGTTGCCCGAAAAGATGCGCGATCTCGCGCAGCACGGGGCCATCGTGCCCCTGTTCGTGCTGCTGTGGCTGGTGGCGTCGCTCCTCGATCTGCTGCCCACGGTCGAGGAGCGGGTGATGTGGCAGGCGAAGGCGACGATTGGCCTCGGAGCATTGCGCGCCGTGGCGCTATCGCTGGCTGCCATCCTGACGCGGGAACTGGGACCGGTTCTGCTGGTTCTCCTCGCGTTCGTGGTGTTCAAGGTCGCTTTGCTGCTGGGCTACGTGGCGGTACACCACGGCCTTCGCGGACCGCTTCTGCGCCGAGATGCATTTTCCGATCAGTTGAGGTATGCGGCCCCGATCGGCGCCGCGGGCGCGCTATTCGGTTTGCGATTGCAGGCAGACCAATGGGTGGCGGCGGCGCTCTTCTCCGTGGGTATGTTCGCGTCGTTCTCGATCGCCACAGTACTCGGGCCGCTGGTGCACTTGTGCCGTCACTCGGTTTTTCACGCTTTCCAGACGAGTATGAGCCGGCTTCAGGCCGCCGGTGACATTCCCGGCATGCTCGATCTCAAGAGCCGCGCCAACGTGATGGTCGGGGCGCTCGTCTATCCGCTGCTCGCCTTCGCTTTCGTCTTCGCCGAGGAGATCGTCACGATCATCTACACCGCGGCGTACGTGGACGCGGCGCCGGTGATGCGGGTCTTCATCGTTGGCTTCGCGGCCCTCGTTGTCGAGTTCACCAGCATCGTGCAACTGCTACGGCAAGGCGCATTCATGATGCGAATGGGCCTGGCTGCGCTGGTTCTTTCGGTGGCGCTCAGCTGGATCTCGGCGCACCCCTTCGGTCTCGCGGGGGCGGCGGCGGGCAGCGTGACCGCGATCTACTTCGAGCTCATTGCCACACTGCGGCAAGTTTCGCTGTGCACCGGGGTTCCGTTGGGACGTTTGCAGGACTGGCGTGCGCTCGGGGTGTTGATACTGCTCGCCGCGCTGGCTGCAGGGATCGCTTGGGGCATAACGAGCCTGTATTTCGCGGCGAGCGGCCCGCTCGTTCGCCTAATCGTGGGCGGCGCGTTCTTCGCAGCGGCCTATGCTGCGATGGCGGCGTCGTTTGGTATGGGTCGAGGCTGGCTCGCAGCCGTCCGCAATCCCGAACATGGACTTTGAGCGGCACTCATGCTGCTAGTCATTTGAAACCGGTGGGAACAGAAGGGGCGACGGTGTCGATGATGGGAGGAACGACAACTGTTTTTAGGAGGATGGCGGCATTGTGGCCGTTCAGGGCGATCGAGGTCACGCTCGGGATGGAGCTGATCGGAGACAGCAGATTGGCGCGAGTGAGCTGCTGTAACGGCTGCGGCAGAGTCACCGAGCCCACGTCAGTGGCGGTCGGGTTGACGTACACATAGCCTTTCTCGAACTCGCGCCAATAGACATTCACCGAGCCGATTGTCGTGACGGTGTAAGGTGCAACGGCCTTGCCCAGGTCGATCTTGTCGTATTCGTTGAACCACTGGATGTTGTTGTAGTTGGTTCCCGAGGTGAAGCCGAAGTAGGCATTGTTCAGCACGTCGTTCTTGCCCAGAAGGAACGAGCCCAGCGCGTACCAAAGGCTCTGCACGAAGGTCACGGGCTTGCCCCAGTTGTCCGTTCCCGACTGTCCTTCCGCGAGAACCGTATGACTGAAGATGGCGACTTTTGAGTGCTGGATCTGGCTCAAGGTGTCGACTTGGCTTTTCCAGCTTGACTCTGGAGGGAACCGGGTCGCGTTCGTCCCCCACATGATGGCGAAAGCGCCTTCTTCAGCGACCACGTCCGGCGGGCTGGCACTAGCATCGAGCGCCAGCCACGCAGCCGCTCCGGCGGGCAGGTCGGTCATGCCTCGGTTGCACCAGAGTTTCTGGCCATAACCATGCAGTCCGGCGGAGATCGCACTCGAGAACGAATTCATGGCAGCGGACCAAGCGGCGTCCGTGGGGTACTTGGGGGTCGGGGAATACCCCGCTCCGGAGGGAAAGGTCACGCAATTGTCGGCGTGGACGCCGTCGGCGACCCAGGGCTGATTGGCGAAGTCGGTCCTGACCGCCTCCACCCAGTAGGCCTGCCAGGCGGGGGCGCCGAAGTCCATGAGGTAGAAGTATTGATTGGCGGCGGGGTTGGAAAAGCCGAGGCTATAGAGGCGGTTGCCCAGGGAGTCGAGCTGGAAGAGCTCGGGATGATTGCCGTTCAAGCTCCCCATGGAATGCCCTCGCGAGACGTTGTATCTCCCAATGCCGTAGGTCGCTACGGATGACCAGGTATCCATAAAGTTGGACGCTTCGGTGCCATCCTCATAGAGGTAGATCTCGATACTGGGATTGAGGGCTCTGATGGCCGCCCAGGTGTTGCCAGCGATCTCGTTGTAGCGATACTTGTTGGTGTCGATGAGGTCGAACTTCGCCAGTTTCTGCGCATCGCCGGCGACCAAGGTGGGGCCTCCGCCGTAATAGACAAGGAACGTCTGAACGGTTTTGCTCGGGCCGGCGGTTTGAGGCACTGGTGGCAATCGGCCAGCCCACCAGAATAGCAGGCCACCGCAACCAATAGCCGCGATAACGAGAGGAATATGTCGTAGAAAGAATTTTATGAGCGTAAAACCGAGGCGAGTCCGACTTTAGTATTCGCACGCGTAGACATCTACCAGACTGCAATCCATCGCCCACTTGGTCTCATTCGGAAAAACTTTCCAGGATGATCTTGACCCGGCAGGGGAGTGCAGCTTGAGTCGTAACTTCCAGTCGGGCCGTTTCCTTGACGATTCCGTAGCAAGGGGACCAAATACCTGGAACGCGTTGTGCCCTGGCACCTCCTGCATCGATGGCCAGCTTCAACCGGCCGCGCTGACCGACCAATTGCCAGGTTCCCGGGTTTTGTTCGGACACCTCGATTCCGGGGCCCATGACAAAAGTCCATTGGAGCGTTCTTGATCCGGTCCCTTCGAAATTATCGGTGATAACCCAGCGGAGCGGATCTGATTCACGACGAATTTCGCGATGGTGAATGGCGGCCGGTCTTAACTGACGGTAGCCGGTATGTCGGGCCCGAATACATCTGTCTCTTTCCCAGTGGTCGACGGAAACAAACGCCTCGTCGGCCAATGCAAATAAGGACTCCGGCCTGATCGTATTCTGTTCTTTGCCGTCGATCGCTACGGTGTTGTGGGCGCGCGTCGACCGAAGTCGGTTCCGCAATTCCGGGTCCGGAGTGTAGACGCCTGTTCCTGGATCAATCAAAAACCATTCGCCGTTCATCCACAGACAAAAACTCAGCTTGTCATTATGAGTGTGTCCCCCGACGCCTCTCGTGCCGTTGGGCGCGGCGGAAAAAACCAAAAAATCGCTCGGTCCACGCAGAGTCAAGAGTCCGGACTGGGACGGTTTCTTCGACGGAACGGTCTTTGCCAGAAGGCCCCTCATTCGACGATACCGATTCGAACCGTCCAGACCAAAGAGCCAAGGCAATTCCGAGGGCATTGACCAATCCTGAATTTTCAAGGAAGGAACGTCGAGAAGAACCGCGCCCAAACCGGATAGATACGCCATGTCATTGTCGTCGCGGTCGAAAAAAACATGAACACGACCGCTGTCATTGTCTCCGATGGATGGAACCGTTCCGTCGCTGGCGGAGAGCTGCAGGACCGCCTCAAACATCAATCCCAATCTTTCAAGAAAAACGGATCCCAAGGCCCGCACTCGCCCCTCGTTTCGCTGGCAGAGCAGCGCATAGAAAAAGAAAATTTCCAGCGCCAACCGGTGATAACTCGTAGAGCCCTCATAATCAAAACCATCGTCGTAGGTCTGCCGAAAAATCTCCTTGGAAAATTCATCCTGGGCGAAAGCAATCCATTTCTTTTGATCCAAGGCCAAGCCGATATAAACGAGTCCCAGTAAATTGGAAAGGTAATGGTTCGTGGACACATCGCCGCCCCATTCGAGGTGATGATAAATGTGACTGCCATGTTCCCATAAGGACAAGGAAAATCTGTCTCTGAACGCTTTTTCCAAGCCTGGGGAATGCTGAAATATGTCCCACGCTGCCAGCCAGTTGCATGCGCGTAATGCCACATCCATGGAACAGACCCAATTTACGCCATATTTGGGCGGGTTCGACCGGATCCAGGATTCCAGTTGTGTTGAAAACGCCTGGACATACTTTATGTCTCCCGTCAGACAAGACGCCTGAGCCAGAGTCACGAAATGCTGGCAACGCGACAATCCCCACGGAACTTTTATATCGGTGCCTGGGACAGGAGCATCATGTGGAATGTCGGTGAAAAAGGTGTGAGGATTCCATCTGTGCCCGGATTTGAAATCCGTGTGCCAGAAATTTTCGCCAATTCTCTTCAAGTCCATTGGCCCGGACCCCAACAGATCAAAAACCTGTTCGACCGCTTGGTCGGCTCGTTTGACGATTGAATCCGCTTCAGCGGTGTTTTCAGAGCGAAAACGGCTTGAGAACCCGGTGGAGAGCGGATCTGGATGGAAAAGACCGATGGATTGAAGGGATTGGGGTGTTTTCTGGAAACGAGGCCCTTTTACCGTGTAAAGCCAACGCTCAAGGCTGGAATGAACCCAATGGGCAGCCCTGGATACGGCGAGGCGCGGCAGCTCGGATTTTGAAACGCGCCGAAGACGATGAAGCTTGTGGAAAAGGCCCACGTCAGAGCGGGAGAAGAACTTCTTTTTGCTCGATCCAGGTCTCGTGCCAGAGGACGAAGTTGAGGAGAAACCACGACATCTTCGAGCCGGCGGTCTGAAGGTAAGTCCGCATCACGCCTTCATCGAAATAATCGGTCCGACGGCTGAAATCCATGATTTTCTCGCTCGACCAGGACTTCAATTCCTTTTGAAACCACGTTTCGACCGGCACGGCAAACCCTTGCTTGCGTCGGTAGATCACCTCGCGCGGCAGCACCGGCTCCACCGCTCTTTTCAAGAGGTATTTCAGCGTTTTGTCTTTGTACTTGAGCGACTGTGGAATGCTCATCGCAAGCTGAACGAATTCCTGATCGAGGAACGGCACGCGCGCTTCGACAGCGGTGGCCATTGTCATTTTGTCCACGCGCATCAGAAGCAGTTCGGGCAAACGAAGACGCAAATCCAGATACGACATCCAATGGAGCATATCCGCCCCGTCGGGCGCGTCGTTCTCGAAATCATCGCGCAACGACTGGATCGCAGAATAGGACGTGTGGCCTTTCAACCGCCCCAGGAAATCTGTACTAAGGAAACGCTGCTTCGTCGTTTCTTGGTACGCTTCCGCTCCACCCCAGAATATGGACTCTCCCGTAGAGGCCCGGCGGAACACATCCAACCGGCGCATCGCCTTGGGCGAGCGGGTCGCGGAATTCGCGATGTCCCATGCAGCGCGACGCAGTGAGCTCGGGATTTTCTGATACGCGTCCACCCACGGCTGGGCCCTCAGGCACATTCCCCAAAGTGGGTAACCGCAAAAGAGTTCATCTGCGCCTTCGCCGACCTGGCAAACAGTGGTGCCGTTGTCCTTCGCCAATTTCGACACGTAATAAACGGGCACGCAAACCGGGTCCACGATCGGTTCGTCCTGATGAAAAACGAGTTTCGGTAGAAAATCGACGAGGTCTTTCGGTTTGATGATAATTTCGTGGTGATTGGTTTTATAGCGGTCCACGATTTTACGCGCGTAGCCTAGCTCGTTGAAAGCGCCGCCGTTTTCATAGCCAATCGAGAACGTTTCGACCGGTCGCGCCATCTGTTCGGCCATGAGCGCGGTATTGGTCGAGGAATCGATTCCACCCGACAGGAAAACGCCGAAATTGACATCGCTGACCATGCGATAACGGATAGATTCGCGCAGCGTGTGCATGATTCGGTCGACACACTCCCTTTCGGAATGCTTCGGGAATTCGTTCAATTCGTGGAACGGATTCCAGTACCGATGGGTTTTAGTGCGGCCGTTCGCGAAAACCGTGAGTGTGTGGCTCGCCGGGAGTTTGAAGATTCCTTCGAAGAGCGTCTGCGGAGCCGGCGCCACGAGAAAAGTGAGGAAATCGTAGAAAGATCGTTCGTGCATCGCGCGCTTGACGCCCGGATACGCCAAAAGCGCCTTGATCTCGGAAGCGAACAAAAACATCCCGTTATGAAAGGTGTAATAAAGCGGCTTCACCCCCATCCGATCCCGTGCGAGCCAAACTTTGCCTTCTTTCTTGTCCCAGATCGCGAAAGCAAACATGCCGCGAAGGCGAGAGAGAACACCCTCGCCCCATTGCTCGTACCCCTTGAGAATCACTTCGGTGTCGGAGTGGTTGGTTTTGAACTTACGGCCCAGCTTTTCGAGTTCGGGGCGGATCTCGGCGTGATTGTAAATCTCGCCGTTGAAAACGATCCAGACCGACTCCTCTTCATTCGACATCGGCTGGACTGCGGCGGAAGACAGGTCAATGATGGAAAGCCGCCTATGCCCAAGGCCGACTTCTTGCTGCGGAGAAACATAAAGGCCGGCGTCATCGGGACCACGATGCTGCATCGTGTCCCGCATTGTCTTGATTAATCCAACATCGATGGGCGAGCCGGAATGTTGGGTCCGGAAAACGCCTAGGATTCCGCACATGTCTCGGCGCTTCTGCCCCACACCTCGCGGTCGAGTTCGATCACAGCCCGCGATGTTTCGAGCAGATCGGACCAAGGCGTCGGAAAAGAAATTCCCTGCTGAATTGATTTTAAGAACGTTTCGAGCGAGGCGCGATGCCCCTTGTCCTGCGTGGAGGAAATGGATTTGGCGGAACCGCCATGGAACGTCAGCCGTTTGAAATCCTCCAATACCGCTGACTGTCCCATCCAGTGGACTTCCACCGATTCTTTGGGAACCGACGGATGGCCCATCGAGGTGTAAACCAGCGTGCAAAGCGATCCGTCCGAATAGACGAACTGGGCCGAAAAGTTTTCGTCGGGCAGGCCAAGCGTCGACTGCCCGACCTTGATCGGCGATACCGCAATCGATTCGAGCGGCGCGCCGACAATCGACTGAAACAAATCAACCATGTGGCAGGCTTCGCCGCGCAAGCGGCCGCCGCCTTCAGGGCCGTTTGCCCAATGATTGGCCGGAAGCGCGCCTGCATTCACGCGGAACAGCGACACGAGCGGCGTCTTGCGGCCGGACAGCGCATTCCTCAGCCCGATGGTCATCGGCGCAAACCGGCGGTTAAATCCAATCATGAAAACAGGACAGGAAGACAATCCTTGAATCGTTTTGTCCAGACGGTCCAGTTGCTCGTCGGTGAGAGCGATCGGTTTTTCCAAAAATACGTGCTTGCCGGCGCGAAGCGCTTCTTCGGCCATCGATGCGTGCTTGTCATGCCGCGTTCCGATCACGACCGCGTCGATCGAGGAATTTCTCAAAAGCTCGCGGTAATCGGTGGCGATCACCGATGCGCCGAGCTGTTTGCCCATCGAAGTGGCGGAAGCGCTGTTCGCCGCGCAAACGCCTGTAATGATGGCGGAGGACGTCATCGCTTTAAGATTCGGGATGTGCGTGGTTTGCATGAAATTGCCGACGCCGATCAACCCGACCCGGACTGGAAGGTTCGCCGCGGGAAGTCGGCCCGTCGTAACCACAGAAACGGTCTTCGACGCCGGCGTCGATCCGACGGGGTAGGACAAAACGACTGCGAGCGGCTTGGGTCCTTCCTTTCCGAGAAGATCATAGGCTTGAGTCGCATCGTCGATTGAAAAGACTCTTTCAACCAAGGGAGCCACGTTCAACCTTCCAGCCGCAATTAAATCGAGAAACGCCTGCATGTTGCGGTTCTCGGTCCAGCGCACGTAGGCAAACGGGTAGTCGTGCCCGCGCGCTTCGTAATCGGGATCGTAGCGGCCGGGCCCGTAAGCGCATGAAATCAAGAAGTCCTGCTCTTTCTCATAAAAAGGCGACCGCTGCAGATCCATTCCGACCGCACCCACCACCACGACCTTGCCTTTTTTCCGCGTGATGTCGAATGACAGACGGGTTGGTTCGCTGCTCGATGTAGAAGCGGTGATCAAAGTCGCATCAACGCCTAGGCCACCGGTCATGTTGTCGATCAGCGAGCGAAGCTGTTCGTTGTCGGACGAACCGGCGGTCAATCCGTGCTCTTTGGCCAAGGCGACGCGGGATTTATCCAAATCGAGTCCGATCACGCGGCACCCGGCGGCGCTTAGCAATTGGACCGTGATTTGGCCAATGAGTCCGAGGCCGAGCACGCAAATGGTTTCGCCAAGCCGTACATCGGCCCGGCGGACTCCTTGAAGCGCTATGGCACCGATAGTGACGAAGGATGCATCCACGTCGGAAACGCCGCTCGGAATCTTCACAGCCAATGTCGACGGAACCGAAATGATTTCGGCGTGATTGGCCAAGCCTGCGCCCGCGCACGCAACGCGGTCGCCGGCACGAAAATTGATGACGTCGCTTCCCACCGCAATCACGCGCCCCGCGCAAGAGTAGCCGAGAGCCTTCCACTCATCGAGCTTGTTTCGCACCAGCACCAACGTCTTTTTGAGACCGCGCACGCGGATGGAGTGCAAAACTTTGGCCACCTCTTGCGGCCTTTCCTTCGCTTTGGCCAACAGTGAAGCGCCCGAAAGGTTGACGCTCGCCATCTCGGTGCCAGTGCTGATCAATGAATGGCAAACTTCAACCAGAACGTTCTTCGGAGAAATCCCTGGAGCGGGAACATCGAGGACGGCCACGCGCCCCTTCCTGAGCAACAACTGTTTCATCGAGGTAGGACAGGAATCTTCATCTGTTGAGCGGAGGAGCCCGCTACCCAAAACGTGGAGGTCAAATTCTGCTTTAAGGAAGTTATAAGGAAGTTATGGGTCAAGCGCCTAGAGGATAGTCCGACCGGCGCATCGGAGCTCCTTTTAGCGCAACATTATTCAGTTAAAACAAACGTCATGGTCGGGGCGCTCATCTATCCGCTGCTCGCCGCCGTTTGCAATCCCGAACGAGGACTTTGAGCCGGAGTCATGCTGCGAGTCATTTGGGTCACGGGCTCGTTGTCCTACGGCGGAGCCGAACGCCACGCGATCGCCCTCATGAACCGTCTGGCGGAGCGTGGGCACGAGTGCCACGCGGTTTACATCAAAAGCATGGACGATCAGATTGATCGCATTCGACGGCGTGACGGCGGGACCGTGCAGTGCCTCGACGCAGCCCGCTATTTCGACCGGCGCGCCCTGGCCGATTTCGCCGCGCACATTTCCCGCATCAGGCCTTCGGTGGTCGTAGCGGCGAATCAGTTTGCGCTCATGTATAGCTGGCTTGCGCTGCGCCGCTCGGGGGTGCGCGCGCTGCTCGCGGTGACGTTCCACACGACTCTGCTGCCGAGCGCGAAGGAGTGGCTGCAGATGCTCTATTACCGCCCCTTCTTCTGGCTCGCGGACTGCCTGGTGTTCGTTTGCGAAGCGCAGCAGCGCCACTGGCAGCGCCGCGGAGTGTTCTCTCGGCGCAACGAACTGATCTACAACGGCGTGGATACCGAGGAATTTTGCGACAGCTGGAGTCCCGAGGAACGGGGGAGGTTACGCAGTGCGCTTGGCTTCTCCGATGCCGATTTCGTGATCGGCATATCGGCGTTGCTGCGCCCGGAAAAGAACCATATGCGATTGGTGGATGCCGTCGCCAAGCTCCGCAAAATGGGCATCGCGGCCCGCGCGCTGATGATCGGCGACGGCGTGATGCGCCGGGCGATCGAGGCGCGTGCGCTCGCCCTCCGTCTCGAGGGCGATGTGGTGATCACGGGCCTCCAGGAGGATGTCCGCCCCTATATCGCGGCCTGCGACGCCGTGGTGATATGCAGCGACGCGGAGACGTTTTCGCTCGCCGCGCTCGAGGCCATGGCGCTCGGCAGGCCTGTAGTGCACTCCGACATCGGTGGCGCGGCCGAGATGATCCGACCGGGAGAGAACGGCTTTCTGTTCCCCGTCGGCGATACCGAAGCGCTCGTCGACAGGCTCGCCCGGCTCTCCGACCGCGCCGGCCGCGAACGCATGGGAAGGAAGGCGCGCGAAACGATCGAAGCGCGTTTTTCCGAGCGCGTCATGGTCGACCGCTACGAGCGGCTGCTTCTGGATCTTTGCCGGACCTCCCTTTCTGCCGAAGAAGCAGCGGTTCATTGAACTGGAGCCGCGAGCCGCACTCCGTGGATCGTAGGTCAATCGGCCTGCCGCGGATCACGGACTTTCAATATTCGAGGGTCACGATCACGCTGGTTTCTTTCTTATAGCTAGGTGGAGGGACGCTCCATGCTGAACATCTTGAGACGTGCTTGTGGCGCGGTTGTGTTGGCGGTTTTCAGCCTGACCTGGACTGCGCCCCAGGTTTTCGCGCAACTGCTGCCGCCACTGCCGTTGCCGGGCGGAAGCCTGATAGTCGCCATTACGTCCCCGGCGCCAGACTCCGTCGTCGGCGACACGGCGACGGTCAGCGCAAGCGTGACCATCATCGGTTCTCTCACCGTCTCGAGCGTGCAGTTCCGGCTCGACGGCGCCAACCTCGGTGCGCGGGATACTTCAGCGCCGTATTCGATCTCCTGGGACACGACTACCGCGAGCAATGGCCCGCATACTCTGACCGCAGTCGCGCGGAATGTGCTCGGTGCAGAGTTCACCTCCGCGCCGGTGACGGTGACGGTCTCCAACATCGCTCCGCCACCGCCACCGGTAATGCGCTTCGAGGAAACCGATCCGTCCATTGCCTACACCGCCGGTTGGACTTCGGATGCACACGGGTCAGCGAGCGGCGGGTCCGCCGCGATCTCGAACACGGCGGGCGCCCAGGCCACGTTCACGTTCAGCGGGACCTCAGTCAGCTGGATCGGCGGCCGCTCGTTCGAGACCGGCATCGCTCGGGTATCCCTGGATGGCAGTTTCGTTGCCGAGATCGATACGTATTCACAGACCGCGGAAGTCCAGGTACCCATGTTCACGGCAGTGGGCCTCGCCAACACGAGCC
>Ga0137418_10001334_pt1 | contig 22683 bp, 11 predicted proteins | sample CZODoug3_1_2_16f_FD_122242 | JGI IMG/M metagenome (GOLD analysis project Ga0137418, IMG submission 122242) | Vadose zone soil fungal communities from Angelo Coast Range Reserve, California, USA - CZODoug3_1_2_16fungal (Hybrid Assembly) | ecosystem: Environmental > Terrestrial > Soil > Vadose...
GACACCAGGAGCAATTCATGCCGGGCATTCAGTCTCACAATCGTTCTGCAAAGCGAAGCTTCGCTGCCTTACTTTCGTGCTGCCTACTGGCAGCGGTTGCACCCGCCCACGCTGCGACGCCTAAAGCAATTACAGTCGCCGGAGGATTCATTGGAGATGGCGGTCTCGCCACGTCCGCCAGCCTCAACCTCCCCGCATCCGTTGCAGCCGACGCGAACGGAAGTACCTACATCAGCGACGCTAGTAACTGCAGAATTCGCCGGGTAACGCGGCAGAAGGTGATCACCACAATCGCGGGCACAGGAATCTGCGGCTACAGTGGCGACGGCGGTCCAGCAAGCAGCGCCAAGGTCAATTTCCCGGGAGGATTTGCCATCGATCCCAGCGGGAATCTCCTGTTTGCTGATATGGCGAACAATCGTATCCGTAAGATCACTCCCGCCGGAAACATCACGACCATCATCGGGAACGGCATGTTCGGATATTCGGGTGACGGCGGCCCCGCGAAAAAAGCCAGTCTGGCTAACCCAAGGGACATTTTTCTGGATCCTTCCGGAAACCTCTATATCGCGGATGGCTCCAACTTTGTTATCCGAAGGGTGGATACGGCCGGGATCATCCACACCATTGCAGGCAACCACACGCAAGGATTCAGCGGCGATGGCGGTCCAGCCACTTCGGCACAGATTGGCTTCCCCAACGGTGTTGTAGCGGATGCACAGGGCAATTTCTACATTTCGGACTCGAACAACCTGCGCATACGTAAAGTCGATTCCGTGGGCACCATCACAACTTACGCCGGAAATGGAATGTTCGGAAATGGCGGCAATGGCGGCCCGGCCACTGCAGCAAGTATCGGACAGCCCCAAGGCCTGCTGTTGGCCAAGGGCAAACTGTTTTTCGGGACATCGAGCAATATTTGGGCGGTGGGGCTAACCACCCGGATCATCCACATTTTCGCTGGAAATGGAAACGGGAATTCGGGGTTCAGCGGGGATGGCCAACCCGCACTCGCAACCACTTTGGACTTGGTGCGAGGAATTACGATTACCAAAGGCGGCGCTTTATTGTTTGTCGACGCCAACAATGGACGGGTTCGTAAGATTGCGTCCAATCAAGTCGTAACAACGATTGCGGGCGGATATATCGGCGACGGCGGAAGCGCTTTGGCCGCGAGTGTGAATCTGGGCTGCCTGTGCGGCAATCTCGCTTTTGACCAGGCGGGAAATCTGTACATCGGCGACGCGTCCAACGAGCGAGTCCGGAAAGTCACTCCCAGCGGAACCATTACGACTGTAGCCGGAACAGGTCTAACCGGGTACTCCGGCGATGGCGGTCCCGCTACTGCAGCCACACTGAGCTTTCCAGAGGGCGTCGCCGTCGACAATAGCGGGAACATATATATAGCCGACTCGGGTAACTTTGCTATCCGCAAGGTGGACACAACGGGTACGATCTCAACCTTTGTGAGCAACGTCGGCGTTCAGAGTCTCACAGTTGATGCGGCTGGCAATCTCTATGCGGCGGTTCCGTTCAGCGGCGATGTGATTTTGAAAATTACACCTGCCGGTTCTGTTACCACAGTCGCCGGCGTACTATTCAACTTCGGATACAACGGCGACGGCATTCCAGCAACGCAGGCTGACCTCTCCGGGCCGACGGGAGTTGCCGTCGATACAGCCGGAAACATTTACATCGCGGATTGGCTCAACCACAGGGTCCGCAAAGTTGATACGGCCGGAATCATATCGACCGTCGCTGGAAACGGAATTTCCGGATTCAGCGGCGACGGGGGCTTGGCGACAGCCGCCGAGCTAGCAAGCCCTATTGACGTAGCCGTAGATGCCAAAGGCAACCTCTATATCGCGGACGCCTTCAATTTCAGAGTCCGCATAGTGGATCCAACCGGCATCATTCAAACGTTCGCAGGATCGGGAAACCTTGGCTTCAACGGGAACAGCTTGCCAGCGACGCGGACAAACATGCTGCCGATCAGCGTTGCCGTAAGCCCGCAAGGAGCACCCTACCTCTCGGATGAAGACTCCAACCGGGTGCGCAAGATTCGACAGTAGCCGCAATGCTGTTGCATTTGCAGGGGATCCGCACAAAGAATAGGGGGCGGGTAAGTTACTCGCCCCGTTGTGCTGACGCTCATGCCTCTCAAAAAGACACCGCCATTTTCATTTGTCTTGGAAGAGCTAGAAATCTCCCCTCTCGCTCCTCGCCTGCACACCAAACCAATGTTCGGCTGCCTCGCTGTCGATGTTAGCGAAAACATAGTTTTCGTTCTCCGCCGAAAACAAAATCCTGAAACTGTTCGCGACGACGGCATCTGGGTCGCAACCTTGCCGGAGCACAACGAATCTCTGCTGCAAGAGTTTCCGATCCTGCGACGGATTGAGATGTTTGAATCCATGGGCCAGAAGGCTTTCACGGGATGGCTGAACCTTCCCGAAAATGAGGAGTACTTCGAGGAGACAGCGCTCGCAATTTGCCGACGTGTGATCGAAGAAGATCCTCGCATCGGCAAGATCCCAAGCTCGTGGTCCAAGCAGCCGGCGGCCAGCGTTACCAAGCGGCGAGCCGCAGGCAAACTTCGCGGCAAACACGCCGAATAGATTCCTCAACTCCTTCCAGCACGATTAGGGAAACTCTGATCAGTGTGGCGCGGTCGCCCTCGCCCGCGAAAAGCCGGACGGTTGGCCAGAAACGCTGTTTGCCGTCGAGCCTGATACGGAGGTAGATGGAGACTTTCTGTTTGTGGGACATTGATTCCTCTGCTCTCCAAATACTGGGAAAGCTTCGGAATCAGTGATTTCAAGTTGTAGCTCTTTTCCCGCTCTGGCTAAGACCTTAGAATCAAAATGTCTTAGAAAGTCTGGCGGAGAGGGGGGGTCGAACCCCCGGTACAGCTTTTGACCGTACAACGGTTTAGCAATTGTCTGCTGCGACACGGCGCCGAACAATCCTAATCACTTACGGTCGCGTTCCAGCACCAAAGCTGACGTCATGTGATCCTATTCGGCAGTTTCCGGACACTGCTCGAGACAGTGAATCTGAAGGAGGGACGGAACCATGCCAACGAGATCAAAAACAGGGACTCACATACGTCATGGCGTGTATTGAGACAGATCGTCTTGCCCGTCGCAGAAATCAATGAAGTCGGTGAGTGAGCCGGAGTGGGCGATGGTTTTGCCCTGATCTTCCGGTAACGATCTCGTGCAGTCCGAGGGCCTGGACCAAATTCGTGGTCGTCGTAGAATGGTCTGGACCATTTTACGATATCCGCGATAATGGTCCACATCAAGAACATCGTCGCTTCCTAGAGCTATCTCGACAAGGCGACAAGGAGTAATCAACGACGTAGATCGCATCGACTGGGGAATCCGTTCGAAGATGAACGCGATTCCGGTGGGAAGGCAAACAGTCTTCTGTCGTCTAGCAGAATGGCGTTCGGCTTGGAGCGGAATGTTTTCCACAGGGAAAGAACAGTAGCCGCATAGCGGCAGGTGCACAACGTTTACTGAAGAGGAACGTTGGGCGGCGTGGAAGCGGATACAGTCCGCCGCAAAACGATACAGAGTAGAACTCAAGGAGTCCAGCTAGCGCGAACACGCAAAGTTGCACCACATGGAAGTGGGAATCTGCTGCGGCATGCTGTAGGGTGTTCGAAGTCAGTTCTCAGAACGCTTCAGCGCACGCACTCCTGCTGCGCGGCAACCTAATTTGGACAAGAGTGCGCCAAAGTGTTGAGAAAGACGCTAACCGTGCTGGCTACGCAGCCGCCGCCCGTGCTGCACAGGCTCGCCACTGCCAAATCAAGCTTACCGTCCCCGTTTACGTCCCCCACCACTACCGAGCGGGAGTCCACAGTGTTTGTGGGGTAAAGCACCGCAGCCTGGGAGGTTCCGTCGCTATTGCCCAACAAAACAGAAACACTACTGTCGGAGTTCGCCACCAACAAATCGGGTTTGCCATCCCCATTCGCATCCGCAACGACAACCGAAACTGAGTCAGCGGCGCCTGTGTTATAGCTTACCGCTGGACCGAATCGGCCATTGCCTTTGCCCAGCAGCACAGCAACGCTGCCGTCCTGGCAAGAGGGTTGGCATTGCTCGTATGCCACCACAAGGTCGACCTTGCCATCCCCGTTTAAGTCGTACGCCGCTACTGATCTAGCAAGAACCCCTTCCAAATCGTAGAGTACCCTCGACCGGAAGGTTCCATCGCCGTTCCCTAGCAACACACCAACCAGGGTACTTGTGCAGATCCTATTGCTATTCTTGCACTCGCTGGTCACTGCAATGTCGACCTTACCATCCCCCGTTAAAATCCCCAACCGCCACCGAGTCCGAGATCAAGCCACCCGAGCGATACGACGAGCCGGCTCGAAAGGTTCCGTCGCCATTTCCCAACAGAATGCCCACGGTGCCTTCCGGACAGTTCCCAGGGCCGAAGGTACATTCATTGGCCACCACGAGATCGAGCTTACCGTCCCGATTGACATCCACTGCCGCAATCGACTTCGCGCGACCCGAGTTGCTTACGACCGTCGTTCGAAAGGTGCCATCACCATTGCCCAACAACACCCCGATTGTGTCGCTTCCACAATGGCCTAGGTAAAATTCGCACCGGTTCGCCACCAACAGATCTGGCTTACCATCCCCGTTCACATCTGCTATCGTCACAGAATTCGCTAAATACCCGCCCCCGCCGCCCGAACCGTAGAGTACCGCGTTCTGGAACGTTCCATCGCCGTTTCCCAAGAGCACGCCCACCACCCCGTTTAGGCAATTGGTGTTGCTGGAACAGCCGTTGGCCACCACCAGATCAAGCTTGCCATCCCCGTTTAAATCTGCCATTGCCACAGATTCAGCTCGCCAGCCGCCCGAGTCGTACGCAACCGGAGCAGCAAAGAATCCAACCGTCCCAGTCGTAGCCCCGAACACACCACTCTCAGCCGGAAACATCCGACCCACAAACGGAACCGTTTTTGATTGTGCAGACGCCAACGTTGCCGCCGTAAACACCAAAATACAGACGAACCTTGCATGCTTCATAGTGCACTCCTCTTGCGCAGTAAATACCCAGAAATCCTCGTAGGCTGGCTCGGTGGTTCTTCCTAAGTCGGAATTTCCGTTTTAGCGCCCATCAGCCTCACACTATATGCTTGTCGAGGGCTTGTTGCAGGAGGGAGGGTGGAAAAGCCGGCCAAGCCTTCGATCTCACTGGCCAGGCCGGTGGCGCAACCTTCCTGGGCTTCGCAGTCCATTCGTATTGCGGAATATTAGGCAGGGCGCCCCTTGTCCTGGGTGAACCGGAGAGAGAGCAACGCAGAGGCAATTCGCAAGCAGTAACGCTGTTTGCCGTCGAGACTGATACGGAGGTTGATGGTGACTTTTTGCTTGCGCGAACATTCATTCCTCAGCCCCCAAATACGGAGCAGCTTCGGAATCAGTGATTTCACGTTGTAGCTTTTTCCGCTTCGCCGGTTCAAACCCAAGTCTCGCTGAATTGCTGTAATTCTGCGAGATATCCGCGCCCACTTGGCGGATTCTCTCTACAACTCAGACTGTTTGGCGGAGAGGGGGGATTCGAACCCCCGGTACAGCTTTTGACCGTACAACGGTTTAGCAATTGTCTCCTCCAGCACGACGTTGAACAATCCCAACCACTTACGGTCGCGCTCCCGCACCAAACCTCACGCTATGTGATCCTATTCGACAGTTTTCGGACACTGCTCGGGACACCAGATCGAAGAGGCCAAAAGCCAATCCCTCAAGATGTTTCTCCCCTTTGCACAGAGATTCGTCTCAGAATCTTGACTCTTATGGGAGGTCGTAGGATGAGGCCTCATGGCTTCATGGGTTTCGAAATAGCTGTATGAGAATCCAAATAGCTATGCACCATGCCCACCATGGAATGGGCATGGAATCACCGAGTCTGCTCCGCCCGCGCAGGGACCTCGAGATGTGCCGCCATCGCAGTCCCCAGACCCTCCTGCGATATCGACCGGCCTGAGTCTGTTCGAGAAAGCGCACCAGCATCGGAATGTCGGTCAGCAGGGGCCGACGCCGAACCTCGAACCACTCATTGCTACTCTCCTTGCAGTCAAAGTAACTGCGATATTGATCCCAGGTTTCACGCAGTGCACGCCTGTCCCCAAGCAGGGCGCAGGCTTCGGCCTTCACATGAGCTATATATCGAGCGCAGTGATCATGAGGAAGGTCACGAAGAGCATCCCCGGAGCTCGCAACAATTTCCTTCAAATCGCCTGGCCACACCGACGAAAGACAGCCGATATAGTTGGCCACCATCCACATGCTGACTCCGCGACGTCCGCGCCACGAAGACAGAAGTTTGCACGCCTCACTTGTTCGTCGGAGAGAAGCGAGCGCTCGACCTGTTTCTGACCAGGTCGAGACATCGGCTTCAACCTCACCCCTTTGTTGATTCCAATAATTGAGTACCAGCCGGTAGTGACCGACGCTGTTAAGCCGGTCAAGAACCTTAGCGCGATATGCTCCATCAATCCACGCGCTGCGATCCGCGAGTTCCAGCAGACTCAACAGTTCCTTGACTCCCCGGTCCGGAAACCAGCTTGCCCAACGCGATTGCGGAATTCTCCGTTGGATCTTTGCTTGCTCCAGCGCATGGGAGCACAGGATGAAGAATGCCCGAGGCGTGGGGCGGAGCTGTTTTTCGAGTGACCGCCGCGCCTCGAGATAGGCTCTATCGACGCACTGCGCCTTCTTGAGAGCCTCCCAGGCGTAGTCGGCGGGCCAAGCAGAGCTCTCCGCTTCGGCATACAAAATGCGCTGCGTGGCCGCAATTGCTTCGTCGCGTTTCTCTTCTTGTGCGCGTACCTCGACCAACCTGGCCAGATAGTGATGATTGTCCGGGTTCGAGGGGCGGACTGAATTCAGAACGGCATGCGCCTCGGAAACCCGCTTGGCCGCCTGTAGCAAATCGTAACGATGAAGGTGGAGGGTAAGTTCCTCAGGGAAATCGCCGAGCAGACTACTCCATTCCGCATCCAGTTCATTCACGAGAAGGCCCGCCTTTTCAAGTACGACTAGGCGCTGCTTTCGGAATTGCGGATTGGTGCGGAGTTCCTCTGGGATTTTGCCAAGCAATTCACGAGCCTGCACCCAGGCCCGGTCCTCAACTAGCCAGTCGACCAGCAAACTCCATCCCCACAGGTACCAGGGGTAGGCCCGAACCGCAGCGGCCATTTCTTCCCGCGCGTCCTGCCCCTTCCCCTGCTGGCGATGAATCCACGCCAGTCGGCCCTGAGGCGGCGATGAATCGCTCAGCCTAGCTCGAATGTTCTGCATCACTTGTTCAGAGTCTTCATATCGGCGTTGCTCCACCAGAAGGATGGATAACTGGTCCGCGGCATCGAAAAATACGGAGTTGAGGGCCAGGCTGCGTCGGAAACATGATTCGATTTCGCCGGGCTGCGCAAATCGCCGCAGCTTATTGAGGGTGGTGCCGAGCAAAAACCATAGGTAGGCGCTGCGAGGGTCGACGCTCACGCCGGCGCGTGCCGCTGCCACCGCCCCCTCTTCGTCGCCGCAATCCAACAACAAGCGAATGGCACGGTCGCGCCAGTGGGCGTCGCGAGGTGCCCGCTCCGAGAGCTCGCGAATCATGCTCTTGGCCCGATCGAAACAGTTGTGGCGGATCAGAATCTGGATGAGGGCGTCGGAGACCTGCTTATTCTGGGGGTCGTTTGTGCAGGCTTCTTCCAGCTGGCAGCGAGCTTCGTCAGGTTGACCACGAAGTTCGTGAACCCACGCGAGTTCGATTCGAGCGCCCGAGTTATCCGGGTGACGGCGAATGATCTCGCGCAAACCGTCTTCTGCTTCTGTGAGTCTTCCCAGTTTGCGACAGGCGTGTACCAGCGAGAAGCGCAGGCCAAGGTGAAATGGAAAATGATCGACCGCCGGATGCAGCAGTTTGTACGCGCGCTCTGCATCCGTGCGGCCCTGGCACTGGTCCAACAAGAGGTCAGCAAAGGACTCAGCGATCTCAGGATCGTCCGGACGCAGCTGATTCCAGCGCGAGACCGCTTCCTCGGCCACAATGACGCCGAATCGTTGCGCGAGCAGGGGCACCATGTCACGGGCGATCGCCAAATGACCGGGCGAGCGCAGAAGAATCGGCTCGATCCGCTCCCAAACTGCTCGGCGTTGCTCAGCCGTAAGGCCAGCCGAGCATTCCCAAACCCGTTGGTAGCCGTAGGCGCGCATCGGGTCACGATCGATCGAATCGAGCCAGGCGGCAACGGCCTCGGTCCGCTGACCACAAACCTCGTGCCAACGGGCGTGAGCGCGGACGGTCGCCGCATCTTCCGGGGCCGTGCGGTCGCATTCCGCGAACAAAGACAGGATACGCGTCCGAAGCCTCTCGCGCCGCCGGTCGTTTGCTTGTTCGGAGTCTTCAATGCAGCCGAACAGCAGCACCCGCCACGCCCAGCCGTCTTCTGGATTGCGTTTCACTCGGCGGAACAGCAGGGAATATCGCTTGCGCTTCGATTCCCCGGCCAATTGCCGGTAATACAGCTCCTCGAGCTCGTCATGACCGGGGCTCTGTGCCAGCCAACGCGAGGCATGCTCCAGCGCCCGCCGGGCACCATCGCGCTTGCCAATCAGATCAACCAGGGCGTAGCGAGCCGGCATGTGACCTGGCACTTCACGCGTCCAACCCTCGGCGTGCTCGATGGATCGTCGCAAGTCACCGCGCAGGCGATAGAACCCCACAGCAGCTTCACGGAACAGCGGCAGATTACCCGTCATTTCCAGAAGTTCCAAATGCTCTTCGGCTTCCTGCCAGCGTCCCATGCGGGCCAGGAATGGAACGACGAATCCCAGCAATTCCGGCACCCTGCCATGCTGGGCGAGCGACTCAGTGCAAGCGGAGAGGGCTCGATCCGGGTGCCCCCATTGTTCCAAAGATCTGATCCAGCTAATCCAAGTTCCAACGGCTCGCGACGAGCTGCCGAACTTCCGCACCCGACTCTCAAGCCAGGAAAAACCCTCTTCTTCCCGGTGGTTTCGTGCCAAGGCATCGCCATAGGCAAGCGCGTAGTGCTCGTTGCCGGTGGCCTGACAGGAGGCAATGCGAAAACAGAGCAGGGCTTGCTCCATATCGCGCTCCTTCCAGCGCAGGTCGCCAAGTACGTGCCAGGCAATTGCTGACATGGGCTGGCGCCGGATGAGTCCATGGAGCAGGGCGCTAGCGTTCTGACGGGACTCAGCGGAGAGGCACAATATGTCTGCATATTCAGAAACGTACTGGGCTGGTGGAAAGAGCCAGTCCTGCTGAGATTGAACTCCGGGCATGATGCTTCGCTCGACTACTCCGGCGAGCGTATCTCGCATCAGAGCCGTGTTTCCCCGCGACCGGCAAGCCCCTAACAATTGAGAGCGCAAGAAGGGAGAATTGGGGAACTCGTTCAGCAACTGCTGGAAGCCGAGCAACGCTTCTCCCGTATGGCCGTCCTCGGCAGCCTGCATTGCACGTAGCAATCGAGTTCCTGGATGAGAAGGAAGCCTTTCCTCGATACTACGGACAATCTCTAGGGCTGCGGTCGGTCCCTGCAGAGCGACACTTTTCTGATGCAGCTGCGCCGCGGTCATGACGGCGACATCATCCTCTGGCAGTAGTTGATCGAGCGATGCTGCTTTTTCCGAGGGAACGGCGGCCATGCCCTTCATTCCTAGAGGTCCACAATTTCCTGTAAAGCCCTCCAGGAGATACTCGCCGGTGCGGTATGCCATGGGATCGTGGATAATCAAAGTTCCCGCTGTCTCGTCCAAGCCCACCACCGCAACCGCATGAGCGCTGTCATCTCCTTCAAGCGTCAGCACGAAACCTATTCCATTGTTGATGAGGCGGGTGGCCGTATCCGGAGTGACCGCGAAGAACCGGACCGCGAACCCGCGTTTCTCCAGCCACTCGGCCGCCGCCCACTCCGATGTTCCACCGAACGTAATCTCCGAAGCCATGACACCTGGATCGAGGTATTCTCCTAGGGTGGCCAGAGCAGAGGCAAGGCTCGTAGGAAGGCACGCTTCGTGTTTCTGTATGGCGCGAGAAAATGGCAAGCGGACGCGGCGGCCCGTGGGATTCTGCCGAAGATTAGCCAAGATCCTCCGATAGAAAGGAATGCGCACTTCCTCTGCCCACCGTTCCATCTCGGCGTGATCATCTGTTAGCTCCGCGATATCGAGGCGGGTGCGGGAAAAGAACCGCCGCGGGTTCCGGTCGGCCAGCGGGGCCAAGCTCGGGAGGCGTTCCGCAAATGCAAGGGCGTCGCCGAGTGCGCGACGACGACCGTCACCATCAATGGTCTCCGCCAGGGCGCACTGATACCAGCAGGCCAGGTGTACGACTTCATAGGATTGGCTGTTCTCTGATGCAGCCGCCAGGCGCCCGGCCGATTCTTGAACGTGGCCAAGATTGAGCAGGCTTGTTGAGAGACTGCGAGCTGCGTGGGGTGCGCCGGGATTGATCTCCCATGCGAGTTCGGCACACTTCAACGCCTCATTCCAGCGGTCTTCAAGCCCAAGAACATCAGACTCACAACTCGTTATCCATCCTTCCCGACCCTGCAAACTGTGGGCGCGCTCTAGGCATTGATGAGCGCTGGTGAAGTCGCGGAGAAGTGCCCACGTGACGGCGTGAGAAGCAAACCAAGCCGCCTGCATCTCCGGGTCCTCAGAGCAGATATCTGGGTTCGCTTCGAACTCCCTCAAGTCGTCCAGCAATCGCGACCTGCGGCGGCGGGCATGACTTGTGAAATAGCGCACGCGCACATTGAGAGGATCGCGGGCATAAGCCGCTCGAAATAGCTGGCGTGAAAGCCGCCATCCCCCGAGCCGCATGGCCAGCCTGCCACCAAGGATCAGTTCCTCAATTGAAAGACTCTGAATCGAGGTCGACGGTTTCCAGTATTCCGAGCTTTGCTGGAAGGCGTCGAGGAAGCGACTGCTATCGTAAAGTTGCTGTAAGTTTGCAAGCGAAGTCACGCCAGAGTATTGAAGCATGCATTTTAGGCTGGTTCAACTGCCCTGATGCCCTGAATTCGCATGAAATGGACCTTCAAGAGCGGCAGCACGCGCACACGCATCGTCCTCGCGTTTCACGCCGCTCTCCTGGATGTGTCGCTGGCCCGTGTGGAAATCACCCCGGCTGGCTACTGTTGGACGCGCCAAAGCAGCATGAGCTTTGGTCTCGTGATGGAAAGTGGGTGTACTTCTCTTCCGATCGCGGCGGCATCTGGGCGATATGGAAAGTGGCTCCTGAAGGCGGGTCGGCTGTGCAAGTAACGCCCCAGGGCGAGAGAGGAGCCTTGGACGAGTCCTTCGTTTATGGTTGGTCTGAATCGGTTGACCGCAAGTTTTTGTACTACGTACAGAATAATAGTCTCTGGAGAGTTGACGCTACCGGAGGCGAGGCTTTCCGAATTCTAGCTTTTGCGCCTGTGCGGTGGCGACTCTTTAGAAACGGGATCTGTTTCATGGACGATTCGACAAGACCTGCGCAGCTAAAGCTTCTCGATCTGAGCCGTGCGAAAACGACCCGGTTTGGAACAGTGGACCTCGGTCCGCCGGCGGGGGACACTGGCTTAGGTTTCGATGTTTCTCCGGACGGACAATGGGTGCTCTATACCCGCGTAGACGGGCTCGGTAGCGACCTTATGGAGGTCGAAAATTTCCGCTAGATAAATGCTCTATCAGATTTCATGACGATATTGACAAGCCTGCGCGATACCCATCGCGATCCCCCCCCGATGCCTCGCGGCTATGACCCGAAGCCTGTCGGTATACGCGTCAAAAATCGGCCTGGCTCAGCCATTGAAAACAAGGGATCAAGGTATATTTTCTGTAGGTTGCGCCGGAACAAACAAGCTAGTCAAAAGTGGCCAACAATGATACTGTTGTCGACTTGATAGTCGCCGCCTGGAGCGCGGGAACACGTACTTTCGTTCCCTGGAGGCCCTCCAGGTACCCTAGCAACTTTCCCCCCAAGGTGCATCCTAATCGTTCCCCGAATAGACCAAGCGCGCTACACTTACCCGGAAAATGACAGTATTCAAGAGACTCATTGCGGCTTTCGCTTTCTTCTGCGGATTTCTGGCCGTTTGCGCGGGAGACCTGCCCTCCCAAGAACTGAGCGCTCCGCCGCCGGTCACGGTTCCGGCCGACAGCGATTTGCCCGTGATCCGCTCCCAAACGCACCTCGTGCTTCTGGACGTAATTGCCCACAATTCCAAGACTGGCCTCCCAGCCAACAAGCTTCGGCGCGAAAGCTTCCAGGTCTTCGACGACCAGCACGAAGTCCCTGTTACCACCTTTGATAGCGGGGCTGGTTTCAGCACCCGGCCGGTGGCGCTGTGGTTGGTGGTGATTTGCAACGAGCCGCGCAAGAGTAAGTACGGATACCACGCCGAACTGGCCTCCGGCCGCTTTGCGGGCAAGGAGGCGTTATTTCGTCCCGCACTCGAAGACCTGGATAAACGCGATCGCGTGGGAGTGGCTCATTGGTGTGACAACGGTGAAGCACAACTGGATTTGGCGCCTACCGAAGCGAAAGACGCAGCCATTGCGAAGCTCGCCGAAGTACTCAAACCAGATTCCTCCAGGGTCTATTCCGAAGATCTCAATCGCACCGGTGAGCTAAGCCTTCAGCGCCTGATGCGACTGATTGTCGAGGACGCTCACCAACGGAATCCCCAGCCCCTTCCAGCCGTAGTGTTTTTGCACAGTGACCATACGGGAATGCCGGATGAGGAACTTGAACGCGTGGCTGGCGCCCTGCTCGAAACCTCTGGAATCGTGTTCGGCATCAAGGATGACAACGTGAAAGAGCCCTTCAAGGGACATTTCACAAACAGAGAGCAGGCAGCGGTGCTCCATTATCTAAGCGATGCAACGGGTGGTCAGTATTTTTCAGCCCCACCGGAACTCTATGCAACGGCTCTGCAAAGTGTGCTTTTGCAGCTTCACTTCCGCTACGAACTGGGGTTCAAGCCGCCCGCACTGGATCGCAAGATGCACAAATTGGAGGTCAGACTTGTGGGTGTAACGAATGAAAAACACGATCCGATCCAACTGACCTATCGCTACGCATACATCGCCAAGCCTTGAAACTCAGCCTCGCGGGAATTCCCGAGCTATTTCGAAGTTCGCCCACGTAGTCTGTCTTCGATCTGCTGGGCTTCGGCATCGCGTTGCAGGTTACGCAACGCCACGGATTCCGGTCCGCTTGGAAGCCGCAGCGGCCGCATCTTCGTTCGCCACCCACGTATCGAGAGCCGGTTGCTGAGCCGAAACCATGGCAACCGCAAACAACAAGACAACGGCCTGCACAACGTTGCTTCTCATTGAACCTCGATCGAAATGACATTGCCCACGAAATCACCGGTTGGACGGTAGTTGAGAGCGACTCTCTGGTGATCCCAAGAGCATGAGAAGTCGTCAGCTCCAATCAGAAGAACGTGTTTGCTGTCGGGAACCTGCATGTGCCAGGATTTCGTTCCGGCAACCACCGTAAGGATGGCAATGGGCGGCGACGAACAATCCACGGCTTTCACAACGCCTTTCAGAAATTTCGGCGGAGTCTTGTCCGGAACTGCCTGCGACTGCGTGCCCGAAGCAGGCGCCTCAACCCGCACCGAATCGCGAACCCTCAGTTGACCTGGTGTGCCCTGCGCGATGGTCTCCGTGTACGCCTTGGACGCAGCTTGGAATGCTTGCGCCTCGACAAAAGACTCCTGGGCGCGCGCCGCGACCGAGGCGTTGGCACTCTTCCGCAAACTCTGCAGGATAGCGATGGCTTCATCGGCCTTCCGCATCGACAGGTACATTTGCGCGAGGTTCAACTGATAGTTCTCGTTGCGCGGGCTCAAAGACACAGCCTTTTGGATACTGACAAGACCGGCCGCTGGGTCTCCGCCGTGCGTCTGGGCAAACGCCAAAAGCATGTAGGGATCCGCGAAATTCGGGTCGAGAGCGATGGCCGTTTGCAATTCTTTGGTTAATTCCGGCAGCTTGCTGTTATCGGAAAATGGCCCTTGGCGGCTCATCAGGAGCGCTGAATAGTAGTGAACCCGGGGATCTTTCGAGTCCGCCTGCGCAGCGCGCTTGAAGTATTCTCCCGCGTGCTCAAAATCTTGCTTTTGCAGGTAGGCATAACCTAATCCGCGACACGATGCGGCATGGTTCGGATTGGTTTTGAGGATTTCCTCGAATTCCGCAATCGCTTTCTCGCGATAGTCGGGAGAATGCAAGTGAATATCCGCCAGCACGGCGTCACTGTCTGCGGAACTCACCGGTTTTACAATGTAGTCCTTGCTGACAATGTCGGCCGGCGTTGGTATCGAATAGTACCGGTATCTTCCTTCGTTAAGGTAAACCCGCAGCGTCTTATCAAACTGATCGGTGCTCATACCAAAACTGCGCTGAAAAGCGTCTTCGACGGATGCGCCTCGATCGATCTTGAGTTCGAAATACGGGGAAAGTTTGAGGACAAGATTGTTGTCGTAGAGGTAGTGCATTAACAGGCTGGATTCGGCGTAGAAGACCGTTCTATGGTCACCGCTCTCGTTATAGGTTGAGGAGTTCTGTTGCACTTTGAGTAAGTCAGCAATTTTGACCAGGCCGTCCTGCCGCAAAATCTGGTAAGGCAAGTCTGGGAACTTGCCGACATGAGCTTCCTTGCCCTCAACCTCGATACTCGAAAAGTACTCCGCAAACCCTTCTTCAAACCAGGGGTCGATCTTCGCCGTGAGCACACCGTTCATGAGTTGGTGCGCATATTCGTGAAAAACTACAGTCCAGGGATTTTCGACAGACATATCCAGCATGATGAAACTACGGTCCTCACCACCCTGGAACAACCCAGCAACCTCGATCGGCTTGCCCTTCCATATCGGGGATACCTGGCGAAGCTCCTTGGTGTTACGAAAAGCCACGATCTGCAAGGGGATTGGAATATTCACATTGGCTTTTGACATGAGTGAGCTAAAGACGGAGCGCATCTGCTCAAACCGCATGGCGACTTCTCGGCCGCGCTTCTCTCCGGCATCGGTAACGACAGCAAAGTGCGGAGACTGTATTGCGACCCACTGCGGCTCTGCTCCGAAGACAGGGGAGAAGCCACATAGGGCTACCAAAGTAGTAAGCCGCAAGAGAAACAGCAACCCAAGGCGAAGATTCATGGTCAAAGACTCTGGAAGATCATAGCGGAGTTGGCCCGGGGGTGAAAGACAGAACATTGGCATGCCGAGGGCAGGAAGTCCCCCTGGCACGGAGACTCACACCAGAAACCGCTGCGGACGACGCATTCAGCCTTCAAGACACGACCGGACTAGTGCGGCCGTGGCGTAACACTTTCCAGATGATCCGCAGCTTTCCCAATCGCAGTCCCGACGTTCTCCAGAATCTGTCCGACCATGGGAACCTGGGCCTCCGCTTCGCCCCATTTTTCCTGGTCCATGTATTCGTGTACGGAGGCGATGGGCTTTGCCCCGTAACCGGTATAGGCGCCGGGCGCATGTCCCTATGGGTGTCTCGCGAATCGTTTTAATAGTCGGCTGACAGTGTGCGATGGATAACGTGGCGGATGGCCCAATGGCATTCATCGACGCCATTGTCGTAGACGATTACGAAGTAGAGATCACGGTGTGGATCGCAGGAAGGGAATACCCCACGAAGAATACCTTGAAGGAGTTGTTGGTGCAGGCCGCCCGCAAGACCTAAGTGTTCGAGTGCTCACTTCTGCTTCGTGATCTCCTCGTTCATCATCTGCATTCCCCGAGCGGTCGCTCCGGGAGTTGCCTTCTTATAGAATCGCGTGGTCGTCATCAGGTCGAAGGGGACAACATTGGGACACTAAATCCCCCATCATCGTGACGAATCTCAGCAGCGCGCCAACATGTAAGTAATTGGAATTACAGGAACCTGGCGGAGAGGGGGGATTCGAACCCCCGGTACAGCTTTTGACCGTACAACGGTTTAGCAATTCTCTGCTTCGAGGCGATGACGTGCAATTTCCACCGCTTACAGTCGTCGCACGGCACCAAAACTCATCCGATGTAACCTCATTCGGCCACTTCCAGACACTGCTCAGGACACTAATCGAGACATCCGCCTAAGGTTCGCCGGATTCGCTCCTGCGGGGCCCGCCGATGGGGGTGGCGGAGAGCTTTGCAACTATCAGCAAACTCTTCCTCAGTCTCTTTCGTACGCGGGGGGTTCGAGACTCCTATTGTTCCAAATCAACAGTATTGATCGAAAACTCCTTGCGGCACCCCCTCCTTACCGTCACTCCATCAGCGGCATCCAGCGTAACGGAACGAACCCTATTTTTGATGTGTTGACGCCGTTGAAGGCTCCCGGACGATAAAGTGATCTGGTGCAATGGTGACGCTGGCATCGGGGTTGTAGTAATCGAATAGAGTGTGCGGGGCTGCTTGGGCGTCGATGGCCATGCGCGGGGTGAAACTTAGCGAGAACTTTGTGCCTCCAGCCTTGGGCCAGAGGTAGGCGACGATTCGATCGGGCAGGACTTCGAAGGAGGAGAGATCCCAGCCGCTCTCGCTTACTTGTTTTTGCAGGGCTTCGCGATCGACATCGACGCCAGGGGGGATGCCGATTTCGGCGATCATCATACCGTGGCCGGCGGAACCGATTCTTTCGGCATTTACGCTGCATGTGACCTTGACTCCGAGAACGAGACGGGTTTGATCGCAGGCGACGCTGAGCTTCAAGGGTCCCGCTTTTGGCGCGGCGAGAGCTGAGGTCCACTGAACGTAATAGGCAGCTACGGTTTGGGCGCTGGTGAGGGTGCCCTTGCCTCCGGAAATTTCTATGGTGTTTTTGCCTGCGTGGGAAAGGCGCGAGATGTCGAGGACTTGGGGACTGAGGGTTTGTGCGATGTTGGCGGGGAGGGCTTGCGACGCGCCATTTACGGCTACTTGCAGAGGCGCTTGCGTCCCTGGTGTTTCGCGTGAAGCCAACAGCAGGAGTGCATCGATGACATTGACGGTTGTCTGTGTGGAGTACCAGGCTCCGTATCTGTCTTTTTGCGCGACGAGGAATTCCAGGCCCTGATTTTCCAACTCGGCGTCTTCGGAATGACCGGCGCGATCCAGAAGTTGCACAGCTAGGGCGGTGGTTTCGACTCTTCCGGCTCTTCCCCAGCCGTAAAACGGGGTGTTGGTTTGCAGCTCCCAGAAGCGACCTGTTCGTTCTGTTGCAGAAGATGCGCGCAATCTTGCCAGGACGGATTCGGCGCGGCTGGGTTGGCCGGCTGCGATTTCGGCCAAGCCGTAGCTGGCGAACAGGTAGGGGTCGGTGAAGTTGTTGGTGGAGGTTGCGACATGATCGAGGGCGCGGCGGATGGAGGCGGCTTCGATGGCTAACTTCGGATCTGGCGTCTTCTGATCTTCCTTCTTCTGATCTTCCTTCGTCAGATCTGCGGAGTGCGTCGAGGAGAGGATGTGCGCGATGTACGCCGTGAGAATTACGTCTTCCTCGGGCGAGGTGGGATACCAATAGTGATGACCAGCCCAGGTACCGTCGGCCTTTTGCTGCTTGAGAAGCCATTGGCGAGCGCGAGAGAGCACGGATGGGTCGACCGGTGCGAACTCCGAGGCATCGTGCAGGAAGCGGACGGCATAGGCGGTGAGAGCGAGATCGGGTTCGCCCCGTCCCCAGTAGGTGAGCCCGCCGGAATCGTCGGCATAGGACAGGAGGCGTGTGTAGCCGAGCGAGAGGTAGCGCAGCGCGCGGTCGTGAAGGGGACCTAGCGGACGCTTGGTCTCTTTCTCGAACTTCAGGAGGAGCACGCTGGGATAGGTTGACGAGACCGTTTGCTCGCCACATCCCCACGGGCGCTCCAGCATTCCTTCCAGAGATTCGGTGACTTGCGAAAGGAGGTTGGGGTAGATCTTCAAGTCCGCGTGGATGGAACCGGGGATGGCTTCCGCCGGGATCTCGAATTCCCATTGCGTTTTGCCGCTGACGATGTGGCCATCGGCTTGGGTGAGTTCGGCGCCGTCTGGATGAACCTTTACGATACGCTCGATGGCATCAGCGACGGCGTTGCCTGTGGCAACAACTTTCTGTTTGCCGGATGCTGTGGTGGCAATGGCCTCGAAGGGAAAGACTAACTTTGTATAGCCACCTGGGGCGAGCGATGCGTCCTGGGTCGCAGTTGAACTGGACCGGAACCAGTCTGCCGGGGGCATCTCTACCTTTATCTGTTCTGATTTATCCGTGTAGTTGCGAATGACGACGGGCAGGAAGATGCGGTCGCCCAGGGTAAGTACTTTTGGCGGGTCGTGTTCGACGAAGAATGGCTGAAAGCTCTTCACTTCCCTGTCCAGGGTCGTCAGGCGGCCGTCGAGCGTGGAGGCGATGAGCGACAGTTTCCAAGTGGTTAGATTGTCGGCGAACTTCCAGTTGATGTGGGCTCGTCCGCTGCCGTCGGTCTCGATAGAGGGTTGCCAGAGCAGCGTCTCGGGGAAATAGTCGCGCAAGCGCGGAGTTACGGTGGCTTGTTGGGCGAGGTTGGTTGGGGGCTGTTTGAGGACGGTCGCTGCCAGCGAAGAGGACTCTGTACTGGCTCGCATTGCTTCGGCAGTGACTTCGACCGTTTCAGTTGCGGCGGCGAGCCGCAGGGTAATGTTCACTTCGATGGCTTCTTGAGCGCGAACGAGGAGGTCGCTCGTGGTGTTTTTCATGAAGCCGGCTGACTGCACCGAAACTTCGTACACGCCAGGCGGGAGATCGCGGAGAAGGTAGCTGCCTTGAGAATCGGTGGCCGTTTCGTAAACAAGCTTTGTGTATGCATTGGTGGCGGCGATCTTTACGTTCGGAACTACGGCACCCATGGGGTCAGTGACGACGCCGCTGATTCCGCCTGTGTTGCCGGTAAAAATGGCATGCACGCTGGGCGTCGAAGTCTTGCCAGCAACGGTTACTTCCTGGAGGACGGTGGAGAAGACGGCTACGGTGAAATCGTCGCCGGTATCGGGGATGCCGTCCGCACCCATGCTCCGGATTTGGATCAGGCGATTCCAAACCGTGACTGGCTCCGTTTTGACCTGCTGGTTGGTTTGGATCCAGCGGTCGCTGTATCGTGCCACAGCCGCTGTTCGAATAAAGTAGGGATGGCCATAGGGATCGCGTAGGTCGTCGACGTGGATTTCCGGCAGAAGTAATACCCTGAATTCATCTGGTGAGTCCGGAACCTTGCCAGCCGCTTGAACCTTGCCTGGGAGCAGGCGATCGATGGCGGTCCGCGGCTCGGCGAAATAGTCGATGGCGGAGCTTCCGATCACGTACTCCTCTCCGTGCTTTGCATCGGCTCCGCGAGTTTTTGCGGTAACCGTGAACTGCGCGCCGTCGATGCTGAACTCGAACAGGTATGGGTGCCCCCAAGGGTCACCGAGTTTGGAGATATCGACTCCGACCAGAGAGAGTGCTTCTTTCAGAGAGGGGAGGTCGCGAACGAAGCTGTTGGTTTTGACGTGATATTGCTGAAGCGCATTCGTAACCTGCCGCTGGGTTGCACCATAAAAATTGATGTTGCGGTTGGCGACATTGAAGTCATCGTCAGTCTCGGGGTGCTTGTCTGGGCCCGGGCTGTAGACGTCGAGAACGTAGTCGTTGCGATCGACGCTGAACTTGGGAACAAATTCCGAACCCCACGGGTCTTTCAGGCTGGACCAAAGCAAGTGATTGCGCTGGAGGAAGGCATCGAACTCCTGGAGATTGCGCGGCAGAGCGCCGGAATCGCGGCGGGAGTCATCGAGCGCTGTGAGCAACGGCTGTAGGGTTTTTTGGTTTTCATCTTTATATATGGTTCGCGGCGAGTCGCTCTCGTAATCGTCACCGAATACGGGCGAGTAATTGCCCCTTCCGTAGCCGTAAGCATTGAGGAGGAAATCGGCGGCGGTGTCGAGGTCTTCTGGTACAGGCGCAGTGGTATCGACGCGGTCGAGGTCGGAGCGAGTGAAGTTTGAAAGGGCGGCATCGCCCTGATACCACCAGCCTCCATAGCCTCCGAAACCGAAGGGGTCGCGCAGGTCTCCGTCGATGCGGGCGCGTTCCTCGACGGCTTTGTCGAAGATGACAGCTCCGATGACACTGGGAATCGCGGAGCCGGCGGCCGTTCTTACCTGCACGGTTGCGGAGGCTTCCTGGCCAGGCTTGTACTCGCTGCGATCCAGCTTTAGGGCGATTTTGATGTCGCGATTTTCCGGATAGATGACGGAACGTGAGGCTGAAAGACCGTGACTCCAATAGTTGCCGCGTTCCATATTGATGGCGGTAATCGCCAATTGGCCTTTGAACTCAGAGCTGTAGGGAATACGGATAGTTGCCTGGCGATGGCGGAGGCGGACGGTGAAGCTGCGGAGGACTTTCGATGGATTGGAGAGCTCGAGAACGATCTCACCGTCGGAATCGGAATGGATTTCGGCCTCGATGGGATCTTCGGGAGCGAGGATGGTTTTGTCGGTGACGACGCGAAGGAAATGCTCGTCGCGATCTGGCCAAAGTTTTTCCTCGGTGGCACCTCGCAAGCCTTTGCGGTCGCGCGCATCGAGGATGAGAGGAATGACGTTCCCTTCGTTTAGGAAGACTGGTTTTGAGTTGTGAACGCGCGCGACGCCGTAACGGCTGGTGTGCGCGGTGGCGAGCAGGCGCTCGCCCGTGCCGTCGGGGGCGATGGTGCGAATCTCGACATCGCACTGCGCGGGCGATCCATCGGCGTAGGAGGTGGACACAAAGAAATCGCCGGGCAGGCCGTGACGCGACGAGTCTTGAGCGACGTAGTAGACATGGATGGGATATCTGGTAACGCGCACATCGAAGCGGCGCTCCTCGGTGCGGCCAGTGGAGGGGTCGGTAGCGTAGGCGGTGTAGGTGACATCGTGGAACTTGCGATAACGGTATTCGTTCAAGTCGGCGTGTTCTTTGGATAGATCCAGAGTTGTGTGAAAGACGCCCTGGCCGTCGGTGGTTCCTGAGATCGGGTCGTCCTCATCGACTTCCCATCTTTGTTTAGAGAAACTCCAACTGCGTTTCTCGAGGCGTGAGATTCGCACGGCGGCTTTGGGTACGGGCTTGCCGAAGAGATACGCGGCGCCGATGTCGACCGCGGCATCTTCTCCCGGGAGGTAGTAGGTGCGATCGGGTTTCGCATTCACAACGAAGGTGGGCAATTCGTAACGGCTGATCCGTATGGTTTTTCGGTCTGCTGCCGCGGAGAGTGGGTTGTCGTCGTCGTCGGAATCGGCGTCGTCCGCGAATTGACCGGAGAATGTTTTGGCCATAATGCGGTATTCGCCGAGCTTAAGGCGGTCCGGTATGGTCCAGTCGGTGGCAACAACTCCGAATCGAGATGAGTTGCGTTCATCGCGAAATACGATGGTTCCGTCTTGATCCTCGACCTGGATGTAGATTTTCTTGGCGGCCTCCGCGCGGTGCTCGTCGCCGAAAACGAGTGCGCGGATGTGCAGGACCTGGCCCGGCTGGTAAAGAGGCTTATCGGTTTGCACCAGAATGCGGGTGGGGGCGCCGAGCTTCAGGTCGTTTTCGGCATCCTTCTTTATGTTTCCGCGCTGGGCTTGCACGGCAAGTTGCAGGTCGTGATTCTGAGCATCGTCGCCCAGGGACAGGGAAAGTACGGCATAGCCGCTGGCGTCAGTTGTGCCTGTTGCTGACACTAGTGGTGGCTCACTGTCACTGTTGCGAACCTGGGCCGTGAGGGCTACGCCTGCGACCGGGCGATCCAGGATGGGATGGTTGGTGTGCACGCGAACGAAGAACTTCTTGCCGGGTTGGACGAGTGCGGGTGCCGAAACGTGGAGTGAAAAATCCTGCACGGATTCGAAGAGAGGCAAGACACCGTGTGCGAGTTCGGTGGCGTTTGCCGTGATGGTGTAGGACAGGCGATACCAGAGCAGATCGTCGCTCTTCTTCGGGAGCTGCGGCAGGGTAACCGAGGCTGATAGCCTATTCGCGCCGATTTTCAGTTGTGCGGACGACGAAGACGAAGCGATGCGGGCGCCGTCCACGGCAAGGATTTCCAGCTTGACGTTAGCGGAGGGCACTGTGTCTGCGGAGGCCGCTGGGAGTACGACGTCATAGGTCGCGCCGTGTAGGACGATCTTGGAGGCACGCTCATCGATCCGCAGAGGTTGTGCTGACACCGCGGCTGCAAGAGTTACGGCCACGAAGACAAGACGAAGAGGTCGCATCTGCCTCCTGAGCATCCGCATTATTACACGCGTTGACGGACGCGCGTTTCCAAACAGGAAGAAGGTTAGCGCTTGCGCACCTCCAGTTGGATGGGCCGAGTCCAGTGACAACGAAGGCGACGCATTCGCCCCTAGAGAGACGCGGTCCCGGGGGTATTCTTTGGCAGCTAAGTGGGTGAATATGATCCGAAATTGTGAGTGTACTGGGCCCCGCATGTATTCGGAGCAGGAGGATTTTCAAAAGCGGACGGCTGGGGGACACCTGGGAGAAGGCCAGGCGGGCACGTTCCTTGGCTACGTGCGATCTAAGTGGTTGGAAATAAAGATCTGGCGGAGAGGGGGGGATTCGAACCCCCGGTACAGCTTTTGACCGTACAACGGTTTAGCAAACCGCCGCCTTC
>Ga0137418_10001335_pt1 | contig 22682 bp, 13 predicted proteins | sample CZODoug3_1_2_16f_FD_122242 | JGI IMG/M metagenome (GOLD analysis project Ga0137418, IMG submission 122242) | Vadose zone soil fungal communities from Angelo Coast Range Reserve, California, USA - CZODoug3_1_2_16fungal (Hybrid Assembly) | ecosystem: Environmental > Terrestrial > Soil > Vadose...
AGCGGAATGTTGTACCTGTTAGCCAGGTAGCGTACGAGCGTTGCCGAGGATTTGTACATTGCCTCGGTGTACCAAGTAGCTCCGTCGGCGGCAATGCCCTCGTGCTCAATGTTGATGCCATGCATGTTGTCGTACCAGTCGCCAATACCCCACGAAACGTCGCTAGGGCGTACCATTTCGGTAATGGCCCCATCAGATGAGCGGATGATGTAGTTACCGCTCACGTAGGAGGTGGTGTCGATGAAATGGTCAATGGCACTTTGGTATGAGCCTTCTGTGTCGTGAATGAAAATGTACTTGATCTTCATGTCCTGTGGTCGGTTTGCGTGATCGTAGTTGCCATAGTCGGTGGGGTCAGCACTGTTAGCCGCGTAGCCGGCGGGGATGATCGTCAGCAGCACCGGCAGCAGCAGCACCGTCGCCGGCGGATGGATCCCAAACGACAGCGCCAGCACCACCATCACTACCAGGCCAATCGCGAAATCCACCAGCCCCGAAAATACCGCCGCCAGCGGCAGGATCAGCCGCGGAAAATACACTTTCGTAATCACGTTTTGGTTGTCGACCACGATGTTGGTGCAGTTGGTCAGCGCCTGCGAAAAATACGCCCATGGCACCAGCGCCGCGAAATAAAACACCGGATAAGGCAGTCCCTGCGAAGGCAGCTTCGCCAGCCGCCCGAAAAAAATCGTGAACACGCCCATGGTCATCAGCGGCTGCAGCACCACCCACAAAACTCCGATGGCCGTCTGCTTATAGCGGATCTTGATGTCGCGCATCGCAAAAAAATACAGCAGCTCGCGATACTCCCACACCTCCTTGAGGCGCAGCTCCAGCCACCCGCGCGGTGGCTCGATGCGCACCACCGCGGACGCGCTGGCATGCACCTGCATCGGTGTGGCGGATCGCGAGGGCGCGGTAACCGTAGCCATAAATTAGGCGCAGCAACATTTGCGACAGGGCTGGTGGAATGCCAATTAGATTACCAGAATTCTTCGCGACGCGAGCGGAACGGCGCTTTGGAGTGCGGCGGTCTTTATCCTGAGCCTCGAAGGGCCGCCGCCTTTGCAGCCGCGGTCGCACTACAGGTGTTGCGACGGAGCACGAACCTGGCAAACAGCTCGCTTCCACTTCCGCGCGACGCGATACAACAAGATTCACGGCGCGGGTCGTTTTTTCATTTGATCGATGTCGCGGTCTTCGATTTGGCGCATTAAATCGTGACGATTGAAAAGATAATTCTCCAAGTGCGCGGCCAACTGGCGCGGCACAACCCTGAATTGGTTGCGGATCATCTCGCTCCAGGAAATCGGCCCACGGGGAGGAATCAGGTGCTCGCCCCACTGAAACATAAACGCCGCGTTCCAAAGCATGAAGGCCGCGAGAACTACGGAGACAGCGGCAACGGCTGCGCGTTGGCTGCGAAACAGCCCGGCAACGCGCGCGAGCAGAACGCTGAGGCCAAGAATGAATAGCGGTGTCAGCGAAATGAAAAAACGGTTGCCGAAAGAAGAGATGCCGGCCCAGTCCGGATAGCACGCAATAAAAAGATAAAACGCCAACGCGCCGGCCAGCAGCGGAGTGCCTACGCGCGGCTCGCGCCATTTAAATAAAACAAGTCCCGCGGTGGCGAGCAAAAGCAGCGGGGTCCAGGAAAACAAACCGTGTTCGGAAGAAAAGAGCACGGCAAGAAAATAGGGTGAGCGCCACGCCCAGTTTTGCACCGAAGCGTAGCCGGACTCGAAGGGGCTGCCGTAAACGATGTAGCGGGAAACCAACGTCGGGAGCAAGCAGAGCAGTGTGACGGCAGCAAACAGCAAGTGCTTCGCGAGAAGCTGCGACACAGCGGCCCCTGTTCCAGCACCGCGACGAAAAGCCGCCGCGTAGCCGCGAAGCGCCTCAACCACGAGGATCATCAGCAGCATGGCGTTGGCGTAATACACATTGAGCATCAAGGCTGCGATGAGCGCGAGCACAAACCACTGGCTCGGCGTGCGCTCCTCACGTGTTTGATGCCAATAAAAAACAAACAGCGAAACGGCAAAAGCGGAATGCGCGTGCGACCACGAAGGATTGAAATACATGTACATCGGAAGCGGGCTGGCCCACCAAATCGCCACGGTCGCGAGGGACCCCCACAAATCTCCGGCATATTGGCGCGCCAGACGAAACGCCAGCAGCAGCCCGAGGAATCCCCAGAACGCGGTGCCAAAAGCCATAGCCAGGCGGTACGGAGCGGAGAATCCGTCCGCGGCTACCTGCGAGCCGAGAGCGCGCGCCAGGAGCACACCGCCATGTGCCAGCAACAAAAATGGCGCCCACAGCATTGCCGGGCCAACGGTAAAGTGATTGTCGAGATGGCCGGTGCGCGTGCGAAATATTTGCTTGGGCTGGCCGTGCTCATCAAGGCGCGCTTCGCGAAAGCTGGTGTTCGCGGCGATGTAGTCGTGTTCGAAGTTCAGACTGTGTTCGATCAGCGTGGCGCGCGCAAAAGCGTAGTAGCCCACGCCGTCCCCGCGCACCCACGGATTCAAGAGCACGAGGGAGAGGAGAAAAAGAAACAGCAGCGGCCGCGGCACGGGGCGGCCTTGCGAAATTGGCGTGCTCAGAGCTTGGCTCTCCACAAAGAGGACATCCGTCGTTACGTGCATATTACCCGCTCAAGGCGGCCGCAGCCAGTTCACCGCAAGGGTCACCGGGCATCGGGAAGACGCCTCCGGGATATTATATCTCAGAATAAATATTATAGTTGAATATACTAAGACAGCCCCCTTACACGCGGCGCGGTTCATTCACCGCGCCCTGGATCGAATTCTGCCGCTTATGAATTGAGAGGACGCCCGAAGGCGGATAGAATACGTCCCGGCAGGAGGACTATGAGCGGGCGAAGACTTTCCTGGAGTCGGCGAGCAACGAAATTCGGGATGCTGTGTGCGGCATTTGCCCTGGTGATCGGCCTAAAAAATTCAGCGGCCAAGGCGCAGGCCGACGCGGGCGACAAAGCGACGGCGGAGCGGGGACGCAAGCAGTTTGAGCAATCCTGCGGATTCTGCCACGGAGCGGATGCCACCGGCGCGCGCGGGCCGGACCTGGTGCGTTCGCCGCTGGTGGCACACGACGTTAAAGGCGATCAGATTGGGCCGGTGATACGCCAGGGCCGTCCGGACAAGGGAATGCCGGCGATGCCGCTGAGCGACTCGCAAATTCTCGACATTGCGGTGTTTCTGCACGCGCGCGCCGCGGACGCGCTACATTCGGCAAGCGTGCCCAAAGGATATCCAGTCGAGAGGTTACTTACCGGGAACGCAGAGGCTGGAAAAGCATTTTTCAATGGCGCCGGCGGTTGCAACAAATGTCATTCGGCCAGTGGCGATTTGGCGGGCATCGCGGGCAAACACTCTCCCATCGATCTCGAAGCGCGCATGCTTTATCCCGAAGGGAAACACGCGACTGCCGTTGTGACGCTGCCCTCCGGTGAGCAGGTCCAGGGCGAGGTGAAACACGCGGATGAGTTTGTAATTGCCGTGCGCGACGCCTCAGGGTGGTATCGGTCCTTCCAACGCGACCATGTGAAGGTGCAATTGCAGGATCCTCTTGCCGCACATCGCGAACTGCTCGAGAAGCTTACGCAGGCGGATGTTCACAACCTCTTCGCCTATCTGGAAACATTGAAGTAGCGAAACGTAAAAGAGACAGGAGATGGAATGCTTTCTCAGTCCAATGGTGCGATCAAGGCGAAAAGATGGAAGGCCGAAGGCGTGGGCCAAGTGAGTGCAAATGCAGGAAGAGCACTGGCCTTTATCCTGCTTGTGATACTGGCGTTAAGCGCGCGAATGCCGATCGCAGCGGCGCAGGGGCTGGACGCTACAGCGCTGCTGAAGCCGGCGACAGACACTTGGCCTACCTACAACGGAGACTATTCGGGAGCGCGCTACAGCACGCTGGACCAGATCAGTGCTAAGAACATCGATTCGCTGACGCTGGCCTGGGCATTTCGGACGCATGGACACGTGCTCAAATCGACGCCGCTGGAAGTGAATGGAATCCTTTATTTGACGGCGCCTGACAATGTTTGGGCGGTGGATGCGCGTTTTGGCCGCGAAATTTGGCACTACCAGCGGCAATCCGAGGGCGATCACATCGGGCATCGCGGGCTGGGAATGTACAAGAACTGGCTGTACTTCACGACGCCGGACGCGCACCTGGTCTGCCTGGACGCCAAGGACGGCAAGGTGCGTTGGGACGTGGAACTCGCGGACGTGAAGCTTGGCTATTTTTCGACGATGGCGCCGCTCGTGATCCGCGATCATGTTATCGCCGGAGTCTCCGGCGACGTTACGGATGTGCGAGGGTTCCTGAAATCGATTGATCCGGAGACAGGAGAGACGCAGTGGACCTGGTATACCGACCCCGATCCGGGCCAGCCCGGCTCGGAGACCTGGCCAAAGGACAGCGATGCGATTTTGCACGGCGGCGGAATGACCTGGATGACCGGCACGTACGATCCGGACTTAAATTTACTTTATTGGGGCACGGGCAATCCCAACCCGGTGCTAGCGGGCGAAGGGCGCCCGGGCGATAACCTTTATACGTGCTCGATAGTGGCGCTGAACCCGGACACCGGGAAGCTGGCGTGGCATTTCCAGCCCTCGCCGCATGACGTGCACGACTGGGATGCGGTGGAGACGCCAGTCTTGTTCGACGCCGAATTCAAGGGCAAGAAACGAAAACTGCTTGCGCAGGCCAGCCGCAACGGGTTTTACTTCCTGCTGGATCGAACGAACGGACAGTACTTGGCAGCGGCACCGTTCATCGACCAAACATGGGCTACCGGAGTTGACGCGCATGGACGCCCGATGGCCAAGCCAGAAGCGACGCCCACTCCGGACGGCGCGCTGGTCGAACCCGGCTCCGACGGAGCGACGAACTGGATGGCGCCGAGCTTTGATCCGCAGACGAATTTGTTCTATGTGAATGCACGGCGCATCTTCAGCATTTACTATCAGACCGTCACGGGAAAAGCAGAGGGTTGGGGAGGACGGGACCGCAACCTATGGGCGAACTCGACGATACGCGCGCTGGACTACCGCACGGGTAAAGTGGTGTGGAATCACGAAACGGGTGAGGACGAAAATGGCGCGGGAATTCTGACGACGGCGGGACATCTTCTCTTCAGCGCCGACACTTCGGGCAATCTGTTGGCACTTGACGCGGCGAGCGGCAAGACGCTGTGGCATCTGAACGCTGGCGGGCGCGTGGTAGCCTCGCCGATGAGCTACCAGCTCGACGGCCGGCAATACGTGCTATTCGCGGTGCAGGATGTCCTCTACGCGTTCGCGCTGCCGGAGCGCAGTTCCCGCTGATTGCTTAGAAAAACGCTACGTCTTTCATGGGATAGTGGCGGCGATTACGGGTCCAAAGTTCCAACTCGTGGACAGAGGCAGTCGCCGCGATCAGCGCATCACCCAATTCTACGTGATGGCTCTTGGCATACTGCCTCAAGTATTCGCCCGCGCGCTGCCCAATCCTGGTGTCAATTGATACGCAATCGAGTGCGGCGAACAGCGCAGCGAGAGTTGAATGCTCTCTTGGACGGGCGCCATGCCAGAGTTCCGCTACCGTCACTGGCGAGCAGGTTAGAGGGGTTTCACTACGACTCAACTCATCCCAGCGATTAAGGAGGACAGCGTCCCGGCCGCGTGAAACTTCAATCAAAATGTCCGAGTCTATTAAAACGGCCATCAGGACTTGATCCTCTTTAGCCGTTTTCCTTTTCGCAGCCGACGCACATAGTGGGCGGAGTCGGCCAAGTCCTGGCGATCCTTCCACATACCAACAAACGCCTGCATGGCCTGCCTGCGGCTTGCAGGCGATTTTCCGTATTTCTCACTCACGGCTTGGCGAACCAACTCCGAAATAGTTGTCCGCTCCTGGCGGGAACGGATGTGCAGGGTCTTCCAGATGTTTTCGTGCAAATAGAGTTGGGTTCGCCTCATGATGTATATTATACATCATGGGCACAGACCGACGCCATGGCATTGGTACGAGCGGCAACACCGGAAACACCTGAGGCGTAGACGGCAGTGCCCGGCGGCTATTCCGAAAGCGCCGCAAATTAATTAAGATAAGGCTCCACGGGGAGGTCAAGATGCGCACACGATTTGCATTGCTGGTGTTTGCGACGGCGCTGGTGTTGCTGGCGGCCACGTCGCCTGACACGCGGGAGATCACCGACGCGAAGAAAATCACGTCGGTGGAAGTGACGGGAGCCGGAGCTGTGCCCATTGACGATCTGTTTTACACACGAGCAACGGGAGGCGGCGCATGGTCGCCAGACGGCAAGGAGATCGTGTTCTCTTCGAATTTCACGGGACGGTTCAACCTCTGGAAGGTGAGTGCTTCGGGCGGATGGCCGATTCAGCTCAGCCAGTCGGATGACCGGCAGGGTGGGGCTGTTTGGTCACCGGACGGACAGTGGATCCTGTATCAATCCGACCGCGGCGGAGGGGAGATCTATGATCTGTTCGCGATTCCGAGCGCCGGCGGCAAAGCGGTCAATCTGACGAAGACCGACGATATTTCGGAGACCTCGCCGAGATGGTCGGCGGACGGGACGCAACTTGCCATTTCCTACAAGAAGAAGACCGCGCCAGTAACTGACGTTGCGGTGATGGATTGGAACACGCGGGCGGTGCGGAATCTGACGAACGAAACAACACCCGATCATCTGTGGTCGGGGCATGTGTGGAGCCCGGACGGAAAAGCGGTGTATGCAACGCGGATCAATGCGGGTTTTACGGATGCCAGCGTGTACAGGATTGACGCGGCGAGCGGACAAAAGGAGGAATTGACGCGGCACGAGGGGCAGAGCCGGACCAGTGTCTCAGCAATCTCGCCGGATGGAAAAACGTTGCTGGTGACGGCGGACCGCCCTGGGGGATATCCGAACGTGGGGCTGCTGGACACGGCAACAAAGAAACTGACGTGGGTAACAGACCTGAAATGGGAAGCGGATGCGGGAGAGTTTTCGCCGGATGGAAAGCGGTTCACGTACGTGGTGAACGAGGATGGACGCACGGATGGATACCTGGCGGAGACGCCGACGGGAAAGGGAACGAAGTTGAGTCTGCCGCCGGGGCTGAATGGATTTTCGGGCAACCCGAGTGCGTTTTCGGCGGATGGAAAGCGGGTGCTAGTCAGCCATCAAAGTTCGACACAGCCAGGGGATTTGTGGGTTTATGACCCCGCAGGAAGGCACGCGACGCAGCTCACTTTCAGCGCGATTGCAAGCCTAGCGGCGGCGAAACTGCCACCTTCGGAACTTGTGCACTACAAAAGCTTCGACGGGAAGATCATCAGCGCGTTCCTGTGGGTGCCATACAATTTGAAGCGCGACGCGTCGAATCCGGGAATTGTGCTACCGCACGGCGGGCCGACCGGGCAGACGGTGGACTCGTTCAACCGTTTTGCGGCGGCGCTGGCCTCGCGCGGGTACGTGTGCATTGCGCCCAACGTGCGCGGCTCGACCGGTTATGGCATGGACTTTCAGAAGGCCAACGTGAAAGACCTTGGCGGCGGCGACTTGGATGACGAGGTTTATGGGGCGAAGTTCCTAACGGCGACGGGCTTCGTGGACGAGAAGAAGATCGGCATTACCGGCGGCTCCTACGGCGGCTATATGACGCTGATGGCCATCGGCAAGAAGCCAGAGCTGTGGGCCGCCGCGGTCGAGCAATTCGGCATCATCAATTGGCTCACCATGCTGGAGCACGAAGACCCGTTCCTGCAAGAGTACGAGAAATCGCTGCTGGGCGACCCGGTGAAAGACCGCGAGGTTTACGAAAACGCTTCGCCGATTAAGTTCCTCCGGCAAGCGAAGGCGCCGCTGCTGGTGCTGCAGGGTGAAAACGACATCCGCGTGCCAAAGGAAGAAGCCGAGCAGGTTGTGGCCATTTACAAAGAGACTGGAAAGACTGTGGATTCCCACTTCTATCCGCAAGAAGGACACGGCTTCGCCAAACGCGAGAACCAAATCGACGCCATTTCACGCACGGTAGCCTGGTTCGACAGGTACTTGAAGAACGCGAAGTGAGAGAGTGCCCGTCTAGACTGCCGAAGTGGCGGCGTGCTGGGCGGGCTCGGTTTTGGATTGGAAGTAGGCGGTTACGCGGTCGATAATCTCGTTTAGCGGGGTTTGCGGGCGGAAGCCGGTGAGGGCGTGCAATTTTTCGACGGAGGGAACGCGGCGCAACATATCTTCGAAGCCGGGCTCGTAGGCCTGATCGTAGGGAATGAATTCGATCGGTGAAGAGCTGCGCGTGCGTTCCTTGACCAGATGAGCGAGCGCTTCGATAGAAATCTCCTCGGTGTTGCCGACGTTGACGACTTCCCCGACAGAGTGAGGCGTATCGATGAGGCGAGTGAGAGCTTCGACAGTGTCGCGGACATCGCAAAAACAGCGAGACTGCTGGCCATTGCCGTAGACGCTGATGGGTTTGCGGTCCAGGGCGGCTTTGACAAAGTTGGGGAGCACCATGCCATAACGGCCGGTCTGACGCGGGCCGACGGTATTGAAAAGGCGGACGACGATGACGGGCAGCTTCTTTTCCTTCCAATACGCCAAAGCCAGAAATTCGTCGAGTGCTTTCGAAGCGGCATAACTCCAACGGCCCTTGGTGGTTGGGCCGAGGACGAGGTCAGCGTCTTCGTGGAAGGGCACATTGGTGTTTTTTCCGTAGACCTCTGAGGTGGAGGCGGTGAGGACGAGCTTGCGCTTTTTGCAGGCAGCTTCGAGGATGTGTTGCGTGCCGTTGACGTTGGTTTCGATGGTGCGGACGGGGCTCTCGACGATGAGCTTGACGCCGACGGCGGCGGCCAGGTGCACGATGACGTCGGCGTCGTCCACGAGTTCGGCAAGTAACTGCCGATTTTCGATACTGTCAAGGTGATAGGACATGCGCTCGGAGGATTTGAGGTGGCGGATATTTTCCATGCTGCCGGTGGAAAGATTGTCGAGCACAACGACGGTATCACCGCGTTGAAGAAGGCGTTCGGCCAAATGAGACCCGATGAAACCGGCGCCGCCGGTGACTAAAAAACGCAAGCGTCCTCCTCAGAGTTCCTGATTGTCGTCCAGATCGTGAACGGCCACTTGTTGCCGGGCCTCGAAAGCCTGGTCGGAAGGGGGAGTCTCCGAGAGCTCCTGAGGGCCGTAACCCTGCGAATAAGGATAATACCGATAAGAATAGTAGTAGTCCGGGGCGGTGGGATCGACGGCGTTCAAAACGACACCCAGGAGATGGCACTTGACGCTGAGGAGCAGATCGCACGTGCGCGTGAAGGCTTCCTTGGGAGTTTCGCCGCTGCGGACAACCAAGAGAACGCCGTCGGCTTTGACGGACAGGATCACGGCGTCGGTGGCGGCCATGATGGGTGGCGAATCGATGACGATGAACTTGAACTTGGTGCGAAGTTCCGCGACGGCGTCGACGAGCTTTTCCGAAGAAAGCAGGTCGGCGGGGTTGGGCGGCAGCGGTCCGGTGGGGATGGCGGAGAGATTGGGGATGGCGGGATGCTGAATGGTGACGAGATCAAGACTGGAAACTCCGGCAAGGTAGGAGCTCAAGCCGGCATACTTTCCGGTGCCCAGGTTGAGGAGACGTCCGATGCCGGGTTTGCGCAGGTCGGCGTCAATGAGCAAAGTGCGGTCGCCAAGTTGCGCGAGAGTCACGGCAAGATTGGCGGCTGCGGTGGTTTTGCCTTCGCGCGGCAAAGCGCTGGTGACGAGGACGACTTGGGGTGGATGATCGGCCTGGGAAAGAAGCAGAGCGGTGCGCAGGGCGCGAAAGGCTTCGGACATTTGGGACTTGGGAAGATGTTGGGCAACGAGCTCGATGCGCTTCTCGTGACCGTTGGTGGAAGCGCCCTTGAGCAATTTGACGCGCAAGCGGCCGCGGTTGAGTTCTGTAAAAGCGGGAACAACAGCGAGAGAAGGCAAGCGAGCGAGAGTTTCAATATCGTCGGGGCTTTTAATGGTGTTGTCCATATACTCGCGAAGTAGCGCCAAACCAATGCCGCCAACCAAGCCGATCAAAAAGGCGAAAACGATATTGCGAGTCTTTGCGGGCCGAGCAGGGGATGTGGGAACCATGGCAGGATCGACGACGCGAATATTGGAAGAACGCAAACCGGCGGAGATGCCGGCCTCTTTTAGTTTGGTGAGCAGGCCGTCGTAAAGAGCCTTGTTGGCTTCGGCTTCGCGTTTGAGAATGCTGTATTGCACCATGCGCTCGGACATCTGATTCACTTCGGCTTTCTGTTGATCGAGGGCCTGGGTGAGGAGTTGTTCGCGCTGGAGGGCCTCGCGATATTCGCTTTCCAGGCGCGCGATTACGCTCTTTTTTTCTTTATCGGCGGCGGCTTCGATTTCCTTGAGCTGGGACTGCAGGCGCTGCACTTTGGGGAAATTGGGGCCGTACTGGCTTAGAGCGTCGGTGTACTGGGAATACATCTCGGTGCGCTTGCGGAAAAGATCCTGGACGACGGGGTTGTCACGAATCTGGGGAACGGAATCCATGTCGCCGGCCTTGGCGAATTCGAACAGAGATTGCTTGCGCATGCGCTCGCTCTGCACATCGGTGAGCTCTTTGTTGAGGTCGGCCATACGCTGGGTGGTGACATTTTGCTTGTCGCCATCGAGAGCCCAAATCTGATTCTGGCGCTCATAGGTGATGCGGGCGTCCTCGGCTTTTTCGACGCGGATCTTCAACTCGTTAAGCTGATCGGTGAGCCAGGTGGAAGCACGGGTGGTAGCTTCATAGCGGCTCTGAAAATTTTGTTCGATGAAATTCTTGATATGGGCATTGACGATCTGCGCCGCCAGAAGGGGGCTGGTGGATTCGAAACTGACGTCCATCAAGCGGCTGTTGGGCACGCGCTTGACGCTCAAGCTGGCAAGAAACGAGGCGAGCTCCGGCGGGGGTTTCATGTTCGCCAGGCTGCCAGTGCTCAAGGCCTCGGAGGCAGAAAGGTCGCTCGCGAAATCAGTCTGTCCGGAGAGAACGCCGCTGCGGATGGTCTGCAGCGCCATGGTTTCGCTGGTGAGAATCTTGGATTGCGTCTCGATGTAGTTGTCAAGATCGCTCACGTAGTCAAAAGAGTCGGTGCCCGGGAACGGCAGGATACTGGAATTTTCCCGGTCGATTTCGATACGCGAGGTAGCAACGTAAACGGGTTGCATGCGGAAAGTGCCGATGGAGGTGATGGTCACAACGGCAAGCATAAAGGAGAGGATGAGCCACTGGTGCTTGCGAAGGGTGAGTAGGTAATCGTAAAGATGCGGCTCGTGCGGAGAAAGATTCCAGGCCGGCAGCTGAGAGGGAGCAATCTCGACGGCGCCGTGGGACCCGTTTTCGCGGGGGACGAGTTTGTTGTCTTCGGCCATTGCTATTGAATCAAGCGATAAATAACCACGGCAGTCCCGATGGCGGCGCTCAGCTCCGCGGTCTTGAGAAGGGCCTGCTTGGCGGTGCTCTTGGGAACGTACAAAATATCGCTGGGCAAAAGGCGAACATCTTCGGATTCAAACTTCATGACCTTCTTGAGATCGACCGCGACCTCGCGCTGCTGGCCACCGGCATCTTTGCGCACGATGACGGCGCGATCGGACTTGGCGGCGCGATCGAGACCGCCAGCTAGAGAGAGGAGCTTAAGAGTGGTGAGCTGGCCGCGATCGTTGGAAACCGTAAAGCCGCCGGGCCTGTTGACGGCGCCGAGGGCATAAACGATGCCAGCGTGAGGTACTGTAACGATATCGCCAGGCATTAAGACAATGTTGTTGGAGGCGTTGCCGGTCTCGAGAATTTCATTGAGGTTTATGGTGATGATGTTCGAGAGAGGGGGGGGAACGGCTTGCGCGCCGCTGGAAATGCCGGGCGGTGCAGCAGAAGCCGCCCCGGCCTGCGCAGAAGCAGTGGAGTCAGCAGGTCGCTCAGCGGATGATGGAGAAAAGGGTTTTGACGGGGCGGGCGCGGCAGCAGAGTCCGCAGGCAGGGGTGTGGGCGCTACGTCTTGTGGGCTGATTGCCGGTGGCGTTGCGTCGTCGGAAGGATCGGTTTCGGCACGCGTCACAATCACGGATTCGCCGGCGTCTGGGGTGATGCCACCGGCTTCGGCGAGGACGTCCAGCAAAGTAACCTGGCGGTCAGCTTGGTAGACCATCGGGTGGATGACCGCGCCGACGACGGTGATCGGCTTGCTTTTCCTCTCCTTGACGGAAACGCTGACTTCGGGGTGAGAAACCAAACCGTTGGCTTCCAGAACTTCGGCGATCTTCAGTTCCGCTTGGAGTTCAGTAAGCCCCGAGACGTGCAGGCGCACACGAACGAGAGGGATGCCGATGCTGCCGGTCTGGCTTACGCGAATCTCGCGGCTGAGCTCCGGGACATCGAAAACTTGAATGGCGAGCACATCGCCACCGCCGATGACGTAATCGCGAGCGGGCGAGGCGTGCGAGGCCGCGGCGATGGAGCGGATGCGATCGTTGGTCTCTTGAGAAGTCTCGACGGTCTGCGCGCAGCTGGGTAGCGCCACCAGGGCCACAAGCAGTGCAGTGGAGACGAGACACGGCATCCACGCACCCAGTCTGGCTGGCTGCATAGTGATGAATAACCCCCGGCTGATTATACAGCGGTTAAGGCCTTGTCAATGAGTAATTTTCGGATGAGTCGGCATGGTGGCGGCGAGCGGGGCAGGCGTAGCGGGACTAAGAATGTCGGCAGTGGCAAGATTAGCCATCAGGAAAAAAAAAAGGGCGTTGCCCGGGATGTGGAGATTGAAATCGACCAAACCGTGCACGAGGAAGCCGGTGCAACCGACAAGGCCAGAAAGATGGAGAGCGGCGGAGAAGGACTTGTCTTGCAAGAGCACACGACGGAGAGAACGAAAAAACAAAGCACCGAGAAACCAGGCGCAGCACGCGGCACCGGCGATTCCGGTTTCGGCCAGAGCTTCGAGGTAATCATTGTGTGCGTGATTGACAACTTTGGCGTCGTACAGGGTTTCGTAGGGTGGGAAGACAGTCTGCAAAGTGCCAAGACCGGTGCCGGTCCAGGGATGTTCGCGGAAGATGTGCCACGCGTCCAGGCGCATGGAGGCACGTTTGCCAGAGGTTACTTCGAGGGACTGCATGGAGGAAAAGCGCTCGATGATCTGCCGGACGCCCAGCCAGGAAACCAGCATGAACGCAAAGAGCAAAACCACCGCTCCGGCAAGCACGTGCTTTCCAAACGTGCGGCGCAGGACCAGCAATAGCGTAAGGAGGCCAAGCCCCGCAGCGAGGCTGATGATGCCGCCGCGGGAGGCGGAGAGGAAAAGGGCCCCTAGCGGAAGAAGCGCTAGGAGACCGACGGCAAACCAGCGCTCGCGCCGCACCTTGCCCAGGACGAGAGGAACCAGCGCGACCGGAATGACCAGCTCGGCAAAACCAGCGAAATGATTGCGGTTCACGTAGGGACCAAAGGGAATCCCGCCGTAGCGCATTTCGCGGAACCAATAGAGTTTGCCGTTAAAGGTCAGGTGCTGCAGGATGCCGAAGACGGCCACGAGAAACCCAAACGACATGATGAACCACACGAAGAAACGCCAGTCGTCCGAGGTACGAAACGCCTGGGTAGCGAGGAAAAGAAGGAGAGTCAAGGCGATCAGGAGCTGGAGGTCGATACGGGTGTCGTAGAGAGAAGCGGTGCCACGAAAGAGAAATTGCCCCAAGGCAAGAAAGATGAGAGCGAGCAAGGGCGGCAGAAGCGGAGAGATAAAAACGCATTCTTCACGGGTCAGGTAGGCACGGGCAGCCCAAAAAAGGAAGAGGAGGCCCGCTGAGGTTTCGAGAACGGCACGCGCCCAGTCTTCGACGGCGCCGTGGGCAACGATGGCGAAGACGAGCACCGCACAGAGACCGATTTGCAGCAGCTTCATGGGTGGGGGATTCCTACGGGCACGAGCGAGATGTCGTCGATCCAGGCGGTGCCTTGAATGCGCGCGTCCAAACCGCGGGAGGGGTTGCGGAGCACGCAGACGCGTGCGCGACGCACATCTTTGCCGGAGGTCCAAGGCATTTCGACGGGGGTCCAGGGCTGAGTGCCGCGAGAGTCCTGCGAGTCAGTGAAACCAGAGGCGCGCGAATCGGAGAACCAGGAAAGGCGGAAGCGGACACCTTCGTCGCTGGTCAGCGCTTGTGTGCGCACCCACGCGGAGAATCGATAGGTGGTCTCCGGCCGCACCTCGGCGTTCGTGCAGACACCGTCGTAATTTGTGTTGCGTTTGCCGTCGAAGAAAAGCCGCAGGGATTGTTTGCCGGTGTGCTTTTGCCGGCGGTCGAGGACGGTTTGCACACCGGGCGAAGGAGCGGGAAAAGCCCAGGCAAAGCCGCCGCCGCGTACGTTGGATTCGAAGCCGCCATCCCAGAGTACGGAACCCGGGGGATCGCCAGTGACGACGTCAGATAGCTGGAATGCCTCCTGCCAAATGCGATGGGCGTCGTCAAAATGGCCTTTCTGGATGAGGAAATCGGCGAAAGAAATGACATCGGCGGGGCTCATGCGCGGATGAAGAGAAACCAGGCGCTGCCAGACGGCGAGCGCTGCGGCAAGTTGATCAGCGGCGGCGAGCTCGCGAATGACGTCGAGATAAGCGGCGCGATCGGGCGGAATAACGTTGCCGAGAACGGATTCAACGTTGGGATCGACACGCCAGCAGCGCGAAAAGGCCTCGGCGCTGCGCTTCGGGTCGGCGTAAACGGCGCGGCGAATTTCCGCAAAGGCTTGCGGTACTTCGCCCTGGCGCAACAGAAAATTTCCGTAGCGCCAGGCGACGGCGGCGGATACGGGATACGCGTTGCGCGCTTGGACATAGGCGTCGCGGGCTCCGGAGAGGTCGCCTTCGGATTCGGAGACAGCGCCGAGGTCGAGCCAGGCGTCGGCGTAGCGACGATTTAAGGAGAGGGCGTGTCGAAAGTTGACGATGGCGCGGGTAGGGTCGGGATCGTCGAGCGTGTACTGCCAATAGCGGCCGAGAAGGTACCAGTTTTCTGGGTTCGTAGGCTCGAGGCGGGCGGCGGCTTCGTAACCAGCACGCGTGCCGAGCCCAGCCTCAATGGCGGCGCGGGCGTTGCGAACGCTGAAAAAGCTGAGTGTAACCGCGAGCACAAGAGCGAGGACGAGGACGGCGAAGCGCGCCGCAGGGTCAGGGAGGCGCAAAAGCATAGCAAGGTACTGTGCCTACGCTGTATCGGAGATGCAAGATGAAAAGTAGGGATAGGAGCTGCCGCTGGAGCTGGGTACTTGAATGCGGACGGAGTCCTGGCGCCTAGCGGCTGAGATCAACGCTATGAATTTCGCGCCGGAGTCAGGCGAACGCGGTTATTTGCCGATGGCGGCGGTGAAGGTCTCGTCAGCACGGCCGCGGCGGCGCACGTCGATGCCAAGGCGCTTGATTTTTTGATTGAGCGTGGAAAGCGGGATCATGAAGCGCTCGGCGGCTTCGGTCTGGTTCCAGGCGGTGCGCTCGAGCATGTCGATGATGATGCGGCGCTCGATCTCGTCCATGATTTGAAAGAGCGAAGGCAGCGAGTGATCAGCGCCGGAGCGCGAACCAGGCTCGCCGGGCAGCGGCGGAAGAAATTCGGAAAGCTGCAGACGGACGCCGCGGATGATTTCCTTGCTGCGAATATTTTCGGGGAGCAGGTCGACGTCGACGCGTTCCTGCGTGGACAGGACGACCGCGCGTTCGACAACATTTTCGAGCTCGCGGACGTTGCCGGGCCAATCATAATCCATCAAAAGTTTCAATGCGGCGGGAGTGAAGTTGCGTAGAGACTTGTTGTTCTCCTGGCAGTAACGATCAAGGAAATGCGCAAGCAGCGCGGGAATGTCTTCGCGGCGATCGCGCAGCGGCGGCAATTGAAGGTGAATGACGTTGAGGCGGTGATAGAGATCTTCTCGGAAGCGGCCTTCGCGGACAAGGGTGAGGAGGTCCACGTTGGAGGCGGCGACGATGCGGACGTCGACTTTAATTTGCTCAGTGCCGCCGAGGCGCATGAATTCGCGCTCCTGAATGACGCGGAGAAGCTTGGCCTGCGTTTCCGGACTGATGGTGGCGATTTCGTCGAAGAAGATCGTGCCTTGATCGGCGACTTCGAAAAGGCCTTTTTTGGAAGCCACGGCGCTGGTGAACGCACCCTTGACGTGACCGAAAAGCTGAGACTCGAGGAGATCGACAGGGATGGAGCCGGTGTTAACGGGGACGAACGCTTTGTCCGCACGGGTAGAGGCGGAGTGGATGGCCTTGGCGATGAGTTCCTTGCCAGTGCCACTCTCCCCGCTGATGAGCACGGTGGAGCGCGAGGGCGCGACCTGGGTGACGAGGTCGAGCAGCGTCAGCATTTTCTCGCTTTTGCCAATGATGCTAGGGAAACTGAAGCGCTGCTTGAGGGCGCGCTTGAGCTGCACGTTTTCTTCGCGCAGGCGGCGTGATTCCACCGCTTGCGCGACCTGGGCGAGGAGCTCGTCGTTGGACCACGGCTTGGTGATGTAATCCATGGCGCCGCTTTTGAAGGCGGCACGAGCCATATCGATGGAGCCGTAAGCGGTGATGAGCACAACGGAAAGATGGGGATCGCGGCGGCGGATTTCCTTCAGCAGATCCAAGCCGTTGCGGTCGGGAAGGCTGACGTCCAGCAGCAATAAATCAAAAGGGCGCTCTTCGAGCTTGGCGAGACCGGACTCGCCGGTTCCTGCGCAGGAGACACCATAACCTTCGCTGGTGAGCAGCAACTCCAGGCCCTCGCGTATTTCACTTTCGTCGTCGATTACGAGGATCGAGCCCTTAGGCATGGACTGCTTTCCTGAGCGCGGGAAACTCAACGTGGAAGGATGTGCCCTTTCCGGGAGTCGAACGTACATCGATCTTTCCTGCATGCTCTTTGATTATACCGTAGCTGACGGACAATCCCAGGCCTGTGCCGCGGCCGTTCGATTTGGTGGTGAAAAATGGGTCGAAAATACGATGAATGTGCTCGCGGGGAATGCCCGAGCCGGTGTCAGCAACTTCGACTTCGACGCTGCCATTGTGGGCGGCGGTGCGGACTTCGAGCATGCCGCCGGCGGGCATGGCGTCGCGAGCGTTGAGAAATAGATTGAGGAAGACTTGCTGGAGCTTGTTGGCAGAGCCGCGCACGGGGGGCAGCGAAGCGCTCAATTGCTTGACGATGTGAATCTGAGAAGTTTTGAGCGGGTGTGCGACAAGCGAGAGAGTTTCCTCGACGACGCGGTTGACATCGATATCGGCCAATTCGGCGGCGCCGGTGCGCGAGAAATTCAGAAGATTATTGACGATTTCGCTGGCCCGGAAAGTCTGCTTAACGATTTTGTCGATGATGGCGTGACGCGGATCATCGTTGGGCATTTGCTTCGCAAGCATTTGAATGTAGTTGGAGATTACGGCGAGCGGCGTGTTGACTTCGTGGGCGACGCCGGCAGCGAGAAGGCCAAGGGACGTGAGCTTCTCCGTCTGGGTCATCTGCTCTTCCATGCGCTCGCGCTGCGTAACATCGTCGAAGAGCAGCAGGCGGCCAATACGCTCACCGGATTTGCTGACCAGAGGAGTAATGGAAACGTTGAGAGTGAGGAATTTGCCCTGGTGATGGAGCCGCTGCTTGTAGATGCCGGTGATCTGCTCTTCGTCGCGCCGCGCGGCGATTTCCTCGGCAAGCTCTTCGGGCAAGAGCGCGCGCAACTGGCGGCCCACAGCGTCCTGGCGTTTGACGCCGAAGAGCTGCTCCATGCGCGTGTTCCAGGACTCGACCATGCCGCCGAGATCGACGGCCAGCACGCCGACGTTCAACGATTCGACGATGTTTTCGCTGAAATCCTTGAGGCGCGCGATCTCCAGCGCTTTTTGCTCGAGTGAGGAATAAAGCTGAGCATTGTCCAGAGCCACGGCGACGTAGCCGGCAATGGTCTGCACCAACTCGACGTCGTCGCTAGAGAGGAAATCGCCGTCCACGGTCTTGCCAAGGCCGAGAACGGCGACAGCGTGCTCGCGAATGCGGCAAGGAACGAAATAGTTCAAATCCAACTGCTCAAGCGTTTGCCGGACGGAATCGGAAACGTCGCGCGCCGCGCGGGGCGACTCAAAGAAAAGGGCCCCTCGGGCGAACTCGGGCCGGGCCGGCTCGAGGAAGCTGAGATCCATGGGCTCGGAAAGACGCACGCCCATGGAACGAGCGAGGCGCATGCGTCCCGGCTGAATAGGATCTTCCATGAAGATCGCCAGGCGGTCGACGAGCAAGGTTTGGGAGAGGCGGTCCATTACGGAACCGAGCATGGGATCGAAGCGCACTTCATTGGTAAGCGTGCGGCCGAACTCAATCAAGGTGCGGCGGTAATCGAGACGGTCGCGGTAGAAAAAGCGGTCGAGGCGCGCCTGAATCCATTCGCGGAAGGGCTGAAAAAGGAATGCGGCGATTACGATGGCGATCATGCCGGCAGCCGGCCCGGAGGTCTGCGCGTGGAAGATATCAGCGATGAGCGCGACCAAAGCGAAATAGACGGCGGCCACGGCAGCGGTAGCGGCGGTGTAAGCCAAGCCACGCTTGAAGATGATGTCCACGTCCATCAGGCGGTAACGGATGATGGCGTAGCCGAAGCATAGCGGGATGAGCACCAAGCTGAGAACGGAGGTGCGCATCCACGAGCGCGTTGCGGCATCCATCGCAAACGGAACGATGTAAAAGAGCGCGAAGGGCACGCTGCCGGCGAGAGTTCCGCCGGTCAGCCATTTCAACTGCTGGCGGAGAACACCGGAAGGCGCTTCACGGAAGTTCTTGTAGAAAACCAGCCCGGCAGCCAGGAAATAGACGCCGAGATAGATCAGTTCGATCTTGTCGAGCAGAAGACGCGAGCCGGGCCAGGGCACATTGCCTAGCATATTGAGGGCCGTGCTTACGTGAAGGACCAGCAACGCGGCGCCAGGGCCATAAACGAGCGCTAATTTAGAAAGCGAACGGAGCCGACCCGCAGCGCGCTCCGGAAAGACCAGAGCAAAGTGCAGCAGGAGGGCCGGCGCAAGCAACCTGGCCACTATGCTGGCCCAATAAACCTCGTAGTCAAAAGCATCCAGCTTGTTACTGTACTGGAAGGAATAGAGGATGAAGGAGACCAGGCAGAAGACGTAAAAATGCACGGCGCGCGGCGCATTCCAGCGGCGCACAAAAATGAACATGCCAATGAAGAGATACAGGAGACCAACAAACCGGCCGTAATTCTCGATGGAAGCAGGCTTTTCCGCCGGCGCGATGACGATGGGAGTTTCAAACTCGCGACCATTGCGGGCCAATTTGTAGCGCACCTGGGTCCAGAGGCCGGCATGCCACAAGCGACGAGTGACTTGCACCTGAGAGGTGACCGGAACGTTGTTGATGGAGATCAGGAGGTCGCCCGGGCGGATACCGGCGCGGGCAGCCGGGGAGTTTGGAGCCAACTTCCAAGCTTGGGGGCCGCTTGCGGTATCCAGCCAAGCTACGCCATCATCCGGGGAGTCAAAAGTCTGGCGCTGGACGAAGTTCAGCCAGGCAAAGATCATGGCTGCCAGCGTGGCAAGCGCCAGGACGACAGCTCCGAGACTGACCCGCAGATTCTGTTTCATGGTCCCCGGGGAATACACCCCAACTGCAAATTTGAGGTGCAAACCAATGTCCACTTTTCAAGATACGGTTGCACCCGGAACTGCAATGCCTTCTTAAGGTTAGGGCTATGGCGGGGAGGACGAGCTGCTGGTATCCACTTTATGGAAGGATGCCTACAGCTTTCCGAACCTTAAATACCATTTTAGAACTGCACGCTCAATCCACCCCGGAACGTCCGGAAGGCTGGAACCAACACCGAGCGGCCATCTTGCGTGTTCACCGAGACATAGCCTTGAGCGAAGAGGTTGTCGCAATTGGCGATCGCTTCCCAGCGGCCCCGCGCAAACTTAGGCAAGGGCTGGCGCACACCCACGTGGAGGAACGGATCCATTTGAAAGAGCGATTCGCCATAGGCGTCCAAACGCGATACGGCTTCTCCGCCGACCCACTTGTAACCGGCATTCAACTTAGTACGCAGGCGCGGCAACTGCGTGGAGACACTAGCTCCGACAGAATTGTGCATGGTATCGCGCAGCATGTTGCGCATCGGTGCGTCGACAACATCGGCGGGGCTAAGCGCACCCGCGTACGCGTATACGGCGGTCACTTCCGTTGAGTCGGACAGCTTTTCGCGAACGGCCAGACGCATGCCCCAATTACCGGAAGCGCCGCCATCGTATGCGAATCCATTGGAGAAATAATCCTGGAAATAATCGGCGGCGGGCAGACCGCTGCCGCGACCAAAAACGGCGATGTGCCGATTGTCGTCATGGAAAGCGGCGACCTGAAGGTTGCCATGCGGGCCCAGCTTGCGGTCCGCAGCGATTTCTTCGTGCCAGCCGCCTTCGAGTACGGGGCGGCCGCCACGCCAAAGCAAAGTGGGGAACGAATCGAGCTCGTTGAGAGCGGCAGCCAGTTCGCTTCCGATTTCCCTCTCGTCGGACTCCAGAGGAGTGGCCGCGCCAGGCTCTTCGGCAAAGATCAATGCTGTATGCCAAACATCCGTAACGCGCGCATCCAATTCCAGGCGCGGGCGAAGAGACGTGGCGGACTTCACCATGCCAACCAGCACGTATTCTGCGCCGTAGCGGAGCAGTGCGTGGTCGCCCAACGGCAGGGCGCCGCCCTGCTCGAGGCGCACGCCGCGGAACGCTGGGCCGTCCGGGCCAAGCTTCGATTCGCGCAGAACGAGCGCGCTATGCGGACCAACGCCGAGCGAACCGGTGGGAAGCCATACGGTGGCGATGCCGCCCCCGGCGACTTCGGTTTCGTAATTTACCTGGCCGGCCAGGAGCAGGCGACCCGCGCCGCCGAGATCCTGGTCATAAGCAAAAGCTGTGGCCGGGGCCGAAGGCAGGTTGGAGACGGAGCCCGGGCGCCGAGCGCCGTCCGTGAAATCCAGCCTGGCGCGAGGGTGCGCGACCTGAGCATCATAGGAGGTGTTCGTGGCGGTCGTGGCACCATCATCCGCCCATTGCAGGACTGGGCGGGTAATGGAAGCAGAACGAAGCACCCACTTCCAGTCGTCGCTTTCAACACTGGCGGTGGAAGGCTGGCGGCGGAGCTGGTCGAGGGAAGCGAACATGGACTCGAGCTCAACGCGCACCACGGTTGTCACGTGGGCGCTGATGCGCACGTGCTGCTGAATGGTGGGAAGAAAGCCGGCCAGAGTTACGCGAAGAGTGTACAAACCCGGCGCGATGCTCTCCCCGTGAAAAATTCCTTGCGTGTTGGTAAGCAAGCCAAGCGAAGCGGCTTTGATGGCGGCTTCGGGGACAATTTCCACGGTCGCGCCCATCTGCGGCGTGCCGGTGGAGTCACGCACAACCCCAGAAAGCTTGCCGGCGGCAGCTCCGGCCGGCGCGGCCGACGTGTTTGCTCCGATCAAGAAGCACGTCAGCGTCAGGATGAGGGCCCCACGGGTTCGGAGGCGTTCCTGTCTCACGGGGCACTACCTCCCGGGCGCAGCGTTGGCGGCGCTCTTAGTCTCCAGCGGAGCCTTAACAGAGAAGTCCGCCGTCTTGGAAACGGTTTTGTTGGAGAGCGTATCAGTGGCGACGACTTCCAGGGAATATTTCCCCGGAGCGAGGGTGGCGAGAGGCAGCAAACGTTCGATAGTGACTTGTTCGCCGGTTTGCTTCATCTCTTCGGAAGTTTCCTTGAACTGCATGACTTGCTCGTTGCCCTTCTTTACCGTGTATTGGAAGGTGGCGCTGGACTTATGCGTTTTGTCGTCGGGCTTGAGGTTGTAAACCTGCATGTAGATGCCGAGCTTTTCGTTGGAAGGGAATTCGCCGTCTAGCTTCGGCCGAACTTTGGAGGACCCGAGCACGAACTGGCCGGTCCCGATTTGCTTGGCCGGGACGCGTTCGAGTTGGTCGGCAAGAATCAGCGAGCTGGCCTCGAGCGTATCGTCGTCATATCGTGGAACTTGCAGGCGCGTGTTGATGACGCCGACGTTGCCGCTCTTGACGTCCTTGATGACGATATCCAGACGATACAGGCCGGGGCGTAGGGGAACCGCCTTCTGATAGATGGACTGCAGCTTCAACGAGCGCTGGAACAAGCTCTCCGGGAAGTCGCGGCTGACGGGATCTTCGAAAGTTTGCACCACGCGGCCGGTGAGCGTGCTGACGCGGCCAAAAATATTCATGGTCGCGGAATGCACGCCATCCTTGTTTTCGAAGGAAAGCTGATTGTTGGGAATCTGCACGGTGACGGGTACGAGGACGGTGTCGTTGGTGACCTTCAGATAATCGGTGCGATAAGTGAAGTGCACCTGGTCGCGCACGATGCGCGCGGTGACGATGGCTTCGAGGTCCTTGTATTTGACGGCCGGCGGACGAAAGGCCTTGGAATACTGCTCCAGACGATTGAATTCGTTCATGCTCGATGATTCACCGCCCAGGCTGCGCGGCAAATTGGTTCCGTCGGAACGGGTGAAGCGATCGGCCTTCGAGGCCATGTTCATGGACTCAAGCAAGCTTAAGCCAGCGCCGGG
>Ga0137418_10001336_pt1 | contig 22680 bp, 20 predicted proteins | sample CZODoug3_1_2_16f_FD_122242 | JGI IMG/M metagenome (GOLD analysis project Ga0137418, IMG submission 122242) | Vadose zone soil fungal communities from Angelo Coast Range Reserve, California, USA - CZODoug3_1_2_16fungal (Hybrid Assembly) | ecosystem: Environmental > Terrestrial > Soil > Vadose...
CGGGCGCTTGCCGCGGCGCATACCGCCGCTTCCGGCTCTGTTGGCGGCGACGATTTGTCTGCTGGTGGCGGAGCTATGGGTTCAGCTCACGCTAGTGGCGGTGGCGCCCTCGGCGGCGTGCGCTCTACAGCAGGCGCGGCAGCGGGCACAGTAACGAACACTGCCGCCAATGCAGGCGGAGTCGCAGGTGGCGCGGTCAACTCCACGGTAAACGCCGCGAGTGCGACGCGCGGCGCAGTCGGCGGCTTGAACGCTGCGGGCCAACTCACATCCAACAGCCAAGGCGTGTTCGGCCTGGAGGGGCTCAACATCAACTCCGCAGCGTCCAACAGCACGCAAAGCTCGCTGATTACCTCGACAAGCAAGAACGTGCATCTCGGCAGCGGCACGCAGCTCTTGCTCGTATCCCAGGCGCAAGCGTCAGCAGCAAGCTCGAAGCAATAACCGGCACACCGAACTCGATCTTAGGAGAGGACCCAGCGATGAAGATCCAAACAGCAAGCCTACTTCTGGTTATCGCAGCCAGCCTTCAAAACGTTGCACCCGCTCCCGCCAAGGATAAGCCGGCGTACGAGCGCGGCGTGCTGCTGCAAATGGATTCCACCCATTGCGGCTACGCCGAAAAAGACGGCAAAACGGTGGCCGGCGAAATCTTCGGCACCGATGGCCAGCACAAGAACACACAAGAAGTCTTATGCCAGGAATATATCCTCAAGTCTGACCGGCTGATCTATCGCATCCGGCCCAAAGACGAAAAGCACCCGACCCTTCTGCCCGTCGGTGAATCCGCGGAGTTTCGTCTCCACAAGGACAAGATGCTCCTGCGCGTGCCCGAATCCGACGGCAAGGAGCGCGAGTACATCGTCGTTTCGATGACCCCGCGCGCCGACGCAAGCGACACCCAGGCAGCGAAAGTTATGAACCAATAAGTTCGTATCGCAAAAAGCGGTGCGATCACCAGGAAGGGTGAGCTCGAATGCGCGGGCACGAGAGTCCACCCTTTCTAATTTTCTTGCGCTTCACTTTTCTTCCCACGTACGCGCAAACGCAAATTAGCGGGCGCGTTTGCGCAACCCGCTTCCCTATGCTACACATCCTACATGCCTGATTTTGCCGCCCCTGTGGAACGCCTGATCGACGAACTGAAGCACCTGCCCGGCATCGGCCAAAAAACGGCGCAGCGTCTCGCTTTCTTCCTGCTGCGCTCCGCACCGGAAGACGCTCTCGCGCTCGCCGATGCCATCCGCGACGCCAAAGAAAAAATCCGCGAGTGCTCCACCTGCCACAACGTCACCGACGCGGACCCGTGCCTCTATTGCACCGGCGCCACGCGCAATCACACAACGATTTGCGTGGTCGAAGAAGCCCACAACATCATGGCCATCGAAAAAACTCGCATGTATAGCGGCATGTACCACGTGCTGGGTGGGTCGCTCTCACCATTGCAAGGCCGCGGCCCCGAACAGCTTAAGATAAAAACATTGATCGAGCGTCTCAAAGGCGGCGCCGTCGAAGAAATCATCATCGCCACCAATCCCACCGCCGAAGGCGAAGCTACCGCGGTATACATGTCCAAGCTGCTGAAGCCGCTCGGCGTCCGCGTAACCCGCATCGGAGTTGGCATTCCTGTCGGCGCGGACCTCGAATACGCCGACGAAGTCACCATGCTCAAGGCTATGGAAGGCCGCCGCGACCTCTAACGTCGGCCCTAGCCATTTCCCTGAATTCGTTATAAAGTTGCTCATCCGCGGTAACTGTCCCCCGCAAGGAGGTGCGCTCTGAATCTGGCGCACTACATGACGCAGTACGATCACGAACACACTTCGGGCTGGAATAAGCTCCTGCACGGTATCGGCATTCCCATGATCTTTGCCGGCCTCATCCTGTTCCTATTTGCAAAATGGATTTGGGGCGGAGCGTTCTTCGTGGGCGGCTGGGTGTTTTTGCTCCTGGGACACCGGATCGAAGGCAATCATCCAGCGTTTTTCCAGGGACCGATATATTTGCTGGTCGGACCAATCTGGGTAGCTAAGGAAGCGTGGATGTTCTTGACCGGAGAGCATCGCGCCCCTGCGTCGGAAAATACCCAGGCGAAGTAGTCTCAGCCGTCGCTAAACGAATTTACAATTTATGGGTGGTTTGCATTCATGGACGAACTTGGCCGGGAATTTGCCGAAGACGTGGGTGGAAGTGTGTCTGGAAGCGGCGTAGCCAGCGCCACCGCGGAGCTGCGCAAGCGCCGCAGCACGCGCATTGTTCAAGCCGTGCCATTGGCCGTGGCCGGTGTGGACGCACTGGGCCGCACCTTCACCGAACGTACTTCCACGCTCATCATTAATTGCCACGGTTGCCGCTATCAGTCGAAGCACTATGTGCTCAAAAACATGTGGGTCACGCTGGAGGTGCCCCACCCTGAAACCGGACAGCCGCCGCGCACCGTCCGTGGACGCGTTGCCTGGATTCAGCGTCCGCGCACCGTGCGCCAACTTTTTCAGGTGGCCCTGGAGTTAGAGATTCCCGGCAACACGTGGGGCATCGCATTTCCACCGGAAGACTGGTTTGCCTTTTCGGATGCGGCGCAGCCTGCTCTCGAAGCTTCCGGCGTTGCGCATCTGCCGCACGATTCTCAGCACCCCTCGGTAGCTGCCGAACAGTCTCACGAGCCGAACCCTCATCCCTCGAATGAAGTCGATTTCGATTTGCCTCTACCCGATACCGACAGCGCTCCAGAGAATCACTCGGAACGCCTCCGCGCCTTCCCTGCCCCCGTCAGCACCACGGATGCCTCAATGCAACTCGCTCGCCAAGTTACACGGTTGCTCGCGGACGCTCGCCAACAAATTCATGCCGCCGCACGCGAAGCCGCCGCGCAAGCCGTTTCCGCCGAGCGCCGCATTACCGCCGATGAATGGGAGCAGAAGCTTGCCGCCGACCGCGAGACACTTTCCCGCCAAGTCGCCGCGTCGCTGCAGGACATTCGAGAGGAATCCACAAGCCTAAGTCGCATCGCCCAAAACGCCGCCGCAGAAACTCTCCAGCGAGACTTGCCTCGCTGGCTTTCGCCGCAGCTCGAAGAGCTCACTCGCGACCTGGCCGCCCAGCTCTCGCAGGAAGCGCTCGCACAACGCAACACAGGCGCGCAACAGGCCGGAGCAGAGATCGAGGCCTTGCGCGCCACTTGCGCTCACGCGGAGCAGCTCCTCGAGCGCCTTCGCGAGCAAGTCTCCGCGGCGGAAGCACGCATTGCGACTTCCGCGGAATCAGCCGCGCAAGTTGCCGACGAAAGATCGCGCCAGCATCAGGCGAGCGCCGCCGAGATCGAGCAATCGTTGGCGGGGACGCTGCAGTCCTTGCGAGCGCAAGTCAACGAAATTGAGCAGCATGCGTCTTCCTTCTTCTCGCGCACGCAAGACTCATGGCAAAACCACGTGGCGGGTGAGCTGGAAGCCGCTCAGGGCCGCGTGCAAATCGCGGTCGATAACGCCATTGTGACTGCGCAGGCCCAGGCAGCGGATTCCCTGAACGCGCACGCCAACGCCGTTCTCTCCCAATTTGAGCTGGAAGTAGATCGGCTGGAAGCGGGTTTCCGCGATGCGGCAAACATTGCATCCTCTGAGAGAGATCTCCACCTCTCCACTCTGCGCGATGCTGCGCGCTCCGAAGCCGAACGCATCGAAACAACTCTCGCTCGCGCCAGCGAAGCGCTCGCAAAGCTCGAACAGTTTCCCGAGCGCATGGAAGCCGCGCAGCACCGCTCGCTCGCTGGCTTCCAGTCTCAGCTCGATGATGTTTTGACCCTGCATCGCAACGAATTGCATCGCCGCTCCGAGTCCCTCTTTGAGGAGATCAGCGCGCGCATTCACTCCAGGTTCGACGAATCAAGCCGCCACGCCGCCACCCAGTTTGCGCAGCAGGTGGAGTCGCTCGTGCAGCCCCATCTTCGACAAGTGGATGAAGGCATTCACCGCATGGCCGGCGGGCGTTCCATGCTCGACGCCGCTACCTCTCTCCAGCAAGAGCGCATTCGCGCCACGGCAGACGAGGCGTTTGCGGAAGCATTGGCGAATTTCCGGGGTAATTTGGGAGGTGTCGAGCAGCTACTGCGCGAAAGTGCCGACGCCGTTACGGCGCGCAGCCTCGCCGACTTGGAAGGCAAAGCCGAAAGCGCCAAGCACCAGGTTGTCGATGATTTGCTGAAATCCGCCGAGTGGTACGAGAAAAAAGCGCAAACACAAATTCAGCATTTCGCGGAACGTGCCGGTGAGCAAGCCGAGGTTCGCCTGCGGGAACGGGCCGGCGAAATCTCCGCCATGTTTGCCGGCGAGATGGATAACGCCGGCCGCAATTTCGTTGGCCACACGCAGAACCAAATGGAAGAAGTCGTGCGCGACGCTTTCGAGCGCGCCCGTGCCCTCTTCAGCGAAGCTGCCGAAACGACTTCCGCCGCGTTTATCGATGAAATTCAGCGCCAGGCTCGGCATGAACTTAGCGGCTTTGAAGCGGAAGCGCAAAAATCCGTCAACGAATCCCGCGCCCGTCTGGAAGAAGCGCACGCGGATTTAAAGCAGCAAGTGACCGCCGAGCAAGAAAGCTTTCTCCGCCGATTCCAAAACGCCATGACCGGCGCGATGGAAGCAGGTGTCGCGGAAGCCAACGAAAAAGTGCAGGTCGGCTTTGGTCCCCTGCTTGCCGCGTGGAAATCGATGACCGAGGCTCAGCAGGCCGAGATGCGCGGCCTCTATGCGCGCGTCGGCGAGCAAGCCGCTGAACATTTCCGCGGCCGCCTCGAAAGCGTCTCGAACCAGTGGATGCTCGCAACCGTCGCGTCGCTCGACCATCAATCGCGCGAAGTAGTCTCTGGCATCGCCGCCACCGCCGAAGAAAAACTCCGCGACACCTGCACCCGAGTCTTCTCCGACATCGGCGAGTCCCTACGCGAACGCCTCACGCAAATCGCGTCGAACTTTAGCGTTCCGCCCCCAATCACTCGCTGAATCTTCACCCGCACAATTCGCCTCTTCTCCACCGCCCCGCTATACTTGAATCAGCAAAAAATGGCCAACCGCGCCTATCTCCGCATCTGGACACGCGACTTCTCCGAAGCAACCATGATCCCGGAGTTCGCCCGCTTCCTGACCACCGCGCCTCTTTCGGCATCACAAACCACCTTCACGGAATTGCATGTGCAACCGGTTGATTCCACGGAAACGGCGGTCGCCCAGTGGGATCTTCGCGACCAGGGCTACGGCCCTCCCGAAGTTGCCGCCCTCGCCGCGCAGCACCTGAACGCGGACACCGCCTACATTGTCGGCGCAAATTGGGATGTCTGGCTCTTCGATATGGAAACGATGAAATGGCGCAAGGAGCCGCAGCCGCTGACGCTGACCTGCCACGGTCCGCTCTATGATGACGGCATCGCTTCTTCAGCGGGCCATTTTGCAGCCGACCTGGGTTTCGAGCACTACTTCACCGGCCATGGCGGCCTCCTCGCCCCTGCCGCCGCCTCCAATCCCTTCGGCTCCTCGGACCATCCCCTCGAGCACACTTTCCGCCAGTGGATGTCTGCTAGCGGCAACCTCAAGGAATATCACGCAAAGACCCGCGAGAACATCCAACAGTTGTTCAATTGGGTGGAGGCCATCGAGGCTGCGCTTCCGGTCGAGCGCAGCGAATTATCCTCCGAAGGGGAAGAAAATTTCGAGTCGCGGCTGGACGCCATCCTCGCACGGCGGTAATCTGGGGCTTCGGCGGACGCCGAAACGTCACCTCATCACAAAAGCAACTTGAACCGAGGAATTCTTCCGCGGAGGGCAGGCAACGGCTAAAATTGTCGCATTACGTCTTGACAGTACTGGCCAGCTTACAAAAAGGAGTTCTGAGCCTTCTACAATGGAAAATCTTACGGACAGCCACTGTTTCCATGCGCCTGCTAACGAGCCTGTCGCTATGCCGTCCTTACCATCAGGGACGGGGGGTGAAATCAGTAAGAGTCGAATGGCTCTTCGCCGCCATACGGTCCGGCACTTGGCGCTTGGTTTTGCGGCTGCGTGCCTTTTTGCTGGTTGCGGAGACTCGACTCCGGAAAAACCCGCAGCCCAGGAAAAGCCCGCCCTGACTGTGCCGGATGACGTTCAGTCCGCGGCAGACTCGCTGCTCGGCAAAGAAACGACTGTGCTTCTTTTCGGGGATTTAGCCAAAACCGGCAAGCAGGAGCTTCTCGCCGCCAACGTTGTCCCCAAATCAACGAAGAATAATCTCCCGGGCACCATCGTCACGCGCGCCGTAGTCGCGGAAAACGATAAAGGCCAGTGGACGGAAATCTTGCGCTGTGACGAACACCTGAAGAATAGTAAAGGTTTTCTGCCGGGAACCCCGATCGGTGGCGTCACCGGCTGGCGCCTGGCCTACGAGCAAGATCCCGAAAAGGGATTGGCGTTGTACTTCACACCTCTCAAGGGTGCCGTTGATACCCACACTCTGCCAATCGGTATTCGCTGGAATCCTGACACCAAGCGCTACCAGTCTCTCGATCGCTCCTACGAGCATTTCCTGAACGAGGCCGCTTCCCTGAGTACCGCGCATTCCAATTTGCGATGAGCAACGGCACCAAATCCGGACAGAACGCCGCCGCGAAAAAATCGCAGCGAGCGGCGGAGCCTGCATTCCAGCATGGTTCCGCCGCGAAAAATCTGCTCGGTTTGGTGCCCTATCTCGCCCGCTATCGACCCGCTATCGCCCTCGGTTTGCTCGCTCTCGCGCTCACCAGCATCGTTGGCAACATCATTCCTCTCGCTACCGGTGTGATGACGGACATCCTCGCCGGCAGTCCGCGCCCATTTGAAAGCAACACGCACGCCAAGGCGCTTACCGGCGACTGGCTCAGCAACATTCCTTTCTACGCGCCACACAGCCGGCACGCGCTCGGTACCTATTGCCTCATCCTCATTGTCTGCGTCCTGCTCAAAGGGCTGATGTCTTTCACTACCCGCTGGGTGCTTATCGGCGTTTCGCGCGACATCGAATTCGATATCCGCGGCGGCCTCCTCGATCGTCTTCTCTTGATGGAGCCGGAGTTCTACGTCCGCAATCGCACCGGCGAACTGATGTCCCGCGCCACCAACGACCTCAACAACGTCCGCATGGTCCTCGGTCCCGGCATCATGTACACCGGCCAAACGCTCGTGACCATGATCCTGGCCGTCATCATCATGGCGCGCCTTTCGCCCTCTCTCACGCTTTGGGTACTGCTGCCCGTTCCAGTCGTAGCCGTCGCCGTCCGCCACTTCGGCAAAGTCATCCACGACCTCTACGAAACGATTCAAGCCGCGCTAGCCACTCTCTCCGCCAAAGTCCAGGAAAATCTCTCCGGTGTTCGCGTCATCCGCGCCTACGCCCAGGAAGAAGCCGAAATCCGCGGCTTCGACGAACCGAATCGGGAATACGTCGCTCGCAACATCAAGCTCATCCGAACCTGGAGCATGTTCATGCCTTCGCTCCAGGCGCTGATCGGCTTTTCTTTCCTTATTGTTCTCTGGCAAGGTGGCCATCAACTTCTTCGCGGCCAAATTTCACTCGGCGCCCTGATCGCCTTCTACAGCTACCTCGGCCTCCTCGTTTGGCCCATGATTGCTCTTGGCTGGGTCACTAACATCTTCCAGCGCGGCGCCGCCTCTATGGGCCGGCTGAATTACATTCTTCGCGCGCAGCCGCAAATCGATGACCGCAACGCCGCCGTCGCCGCCAATGCTCCCCTTGCCGGCGAAATTGAATTTCGCAATCTCAACTTCACCTTCCCCTCCAATATTTCCGGCAACGGCGCCGTGGCTGCGGCAGCCGCCTCCAATGGAGGTCACGGCTCACATCCTGTCCTCCGAGATATCAACCTGAAAATCCCCGCCGGGTCCACTCTCGCCATCGTTGGCCCCACCGGTAGCGGCAAAACCACGCTAGCCGCCCTCGTCGCGCGCCTCTGGGAAGCTCCCGAAGGCGAACTCCTCATCGATGGCCGTCCTATCCGCCAATGGCCGCTCGATACGCTGCGCCGCTCCATCGGCTATGTTCCGCAAGACACCTATCTCTTCGGCGAAACCGTCGGCGGCAACATCGCCTTTGGCCTCCCGAATTACGACATCAATCAAGTCCGCCAGGCCGCCGAAATCGCCAGCCTCGACTCCGACGTCGAAGGCTTCACCAACAAATACGACACGGTTGTCGGTGAGCGCGGCATCACGCTGTCCGGCGGACAGAAGCAGCGCACCGCTATCGCCCGCGCCGTAATCCGCGACCCGCGCATTCTCATCCTCGACGATTCCCTCTCCAGCGTCGACACGCAAACGGAAGAGCGCATCCTCACCCGCCTGCGCGGCATCATGCACGGCCGCACCACCATTTTGATTTCGCACCGCACCTCCACCGTGCAGGACGCCGATCAAATCGTCGTCCTACGCGAGGGCCGCATCATCGAGCGCGGCACGCACGAAGAACTCCTCGTTCGTGGCGGCTATTACGCGGACCTGTACCAGAAGCAGTTGCTGGAAGAAGAGCTGGAACGCGCATGAGCAACGTGCACGAAGAAGAAGCACTCGGCAAAGCCTACGACGCACGCTTGATGCGCCGGCTGCTGGAGTACATGCGGCCCTATAAATGGCGCGTCGTGCTCGCGATGGGCCTCGTCGCCATTGTCACGCCGCTGGAACTGGCGCCGCCGGGGATTTTCCAGTTTGCGATTGATCGTTATTTTTCGCCCGCGCTCAAAGGCATCTTGCCCGAATCGCGCGCCTGGCAAGGCGTCGCGGTCCTGAGCGTTATCTACCTGCTGGTCCTGATTTTCGATTTCGTCGCGCAATACATCCAAATCCGCATCATGCAGCGTGTCGGCCAGCAAACCATGTACGACATGCGCACTGAAATCTTCAGCCACCTCCAGCGCTTGCCGATGACCTACTACGACCGCAACCCCGTCGGCCGTCTGGTCACGCGTGTAACCACAGACGTCGACGCCCTCAACGACCTCTTTGCTGCCGGCGTCGTCACCATGATCAACGATTTCTTCCTCCTCGCGGTCATGGCCGGTCTGCTTTTCTGGCTCGACCCGCGCCTCGCCTTGGACGCGCTCGCCGTTCTTCCCTGCATCCTCGTCGTCACCTTCGTTTTCCGCCATTACGTTCGCGATGCCAACCGACACATCCGCACCGCCATTGCCCGGATCAACTCCTTCCTGCAGGAATACATTTCCGGCATGGCCATCGTGCAGATCTTCAATCGCGAGAAAAAAGCACGCGCCGAATTCGCTAAGCGCAATCAAGAGAACATGGTTGCCTGGCGCTCCGCGATTCTCTCGTACGCGCTTTTCTACCCGGCCGTCGAAATCTTGAGCGTCGCTGCCATCGCCCTGATCTATTGGGCTGGTGGCAATCGTGTTCTGGCTGGAACGCTCACTTTGGGCAAGCTGACTGCCTTCACCATGTACGCCACACGCTTCTTCCGTCCCATTCAGGACCTGAGCGAGAAATTCAACATCCTGCAATCCGCCATGGCTGCCTCCGAGCGCATTTTCAAACTTCTCGACGAGCCCGCGACCGTCTGCTCGTTGCCCGACGCCATTCGCCTCGAAAATCCCCGCGGCGAAATCGAATTTCGCAACGTCTGGTTCAGCTATCGCCCCATTCCCAATCCCGGCGAAGACGATTGGGTCCTCCGCGACGTTTCCTTCCGCATCGAGCCCGGCCAAACTCTCGCGATCGTCGGGCACACCGGCGCCGGCAAGACCACGCTCATCTCGCTCCTCCTCCGCTTCTATGACATTCAGCGCGGCCAAATCCTCCTCGACGGTATCGATATTCGCAAAATCAATCTCCAGGACTTGCGCCGCCAGTTTGGCATCGTCCTTCAGGACCCCTTCCTTTTCACCGGAACCATCGAATCGAACGTCCGCCTCGGCACGCCAGACATCGACCGCTCCACGGTTGAAAACGCCATCTGCGAAATCGGTCTCGCCGATTTCATCGAGTCCCTCCCCGAAGGCGTCGGCGCCTCCATCAACGAGCGCGGCTCCACGCTCTCCGTCGGCCAGCGACAGCTCATCAGCTTCGCTCGCGCCCTCGCGCACAATCCGCGCTTCCTGATCCTCGACGAAGCCACCTCCAGCGTGGACACCAAGACCGAGCTGCAAATCCGCGACGCGCTCGATCGCCTGCTCAGCGGCCGCACCGCGCTCGTCATCGCGCATCGCCTCAGCACCATTCAACACGCCGACCGCATCCTCGTCTTCCACAAAGGACGCCTCCGCGAACAAGGCGCGCACCAGGAACTCCTCGCCCAGCGCGGCATTTACTACCGCCTCTACCAGCTCCAATACAAAGAGCAAGAGCTGCACATCGACCCCGCGGGACAGCCCGGCTCGCCCCTGCCAATCCCGGCAAGCGACTGAGCGCTTCCCCGCCGCATGCCGCTCACGCCGACCCCATTCGTCCCCGACCCCGTAGGGGCGCAGCACTGCTGCGGCCCATCTCGGCAACATCTGAACGCCGTGCAGGGTCTGCTTCCGTGACCCGCCCCTCCCTCCTCCTCTCCGCTGGTGAAGCCAGCGGCGACATGTACGCCGCCCGCCTGGCCGCCGCGCTAAAACAACGCGCCGACCTCGAAATCTTCGGCATGGGCGGCCCGCAGATGCGCGCCGCCGGAGTAGACATCGTCACGGACTACTCCGAAGTCGCCGTCGTCGGCATTACCGAAATCCTCAGTCATCTCCCTTCGCTACTCCGCGCCATGCGCCGCCTCGTGAGTGAAGCCGAGCGCCGCAAGCCTGCCTTCGCCATCCTCACCGACTTCCCCGGCTTCCACCTCCGCCTCGCTAGAAAGCTCAAGTATCGCGGCATAAAAAACATCTACTACATCTGCCCGCAATTCTGGGCCTGGCGCCCCTGGCGCGTGCGCATTGTGCGCCGCCGCTTCGCGCAAGCCCTCTGTATTTTTCCCTTTGAGGAAAAGTTCTATGGCGATGCCGGAGTCCCCGTGAAATTCATCGGTCATCCGCTCGTAGGAGCCGTACACGCCTCGCTCGATCGCGCCGCATTCTGCCGCGAGCAAAATCTCGATCCGCAAAAGCCCATCGTCACCATCCTGCCCGGCAGCCGCGCCGCGGAACTTCGCCAGCATCTCCCAATAATCCGCGAAGCAGCCCAGCGCATCTTCCGCGAATCGCAAGCACAATTCGTCCTGGCTGCTGCCCCGGAAACCAACCTAGCCTCCCTGCGCCAAGGCTGGCCCGCCGAGCTACCCGTAAAAATAATCGTCGGCCAGACCTACAACGCCCTCGCCTCCGCCGACGCCGCCATCGTCTCCAGCGGCACCGCCACCATCGAAGCCGCCCTCCTCGATGTCCCCATGGTCGTCATCTATCGCGTAACGCCGCTCACGGCGGCTCTCGCCAAGCCCTTGGTGCGCACGGCCTTCTTCAGCATGGTCAATCTCATCGCCGGAAAACGCGCCGTCCCCGAGCTAATCCAAAACGATTTCACTCCCGAACGCGTATCCGCCGAGGTCCTCTGTCTGCTGAACGACCAAAGCGCCCGCGAAGCCATCCGCCGCGACCTCGCGGAAGTCCGCCATCGCCTCGGCCCTCCCGGAGCCATCGACCGCGCCGCCGACGCCATCCTCCAGCTCCTCGGCACGGACCCCGGCAAGCCGGCTACCCCCCGTGGCAACGCCAACTGAGGTCTCTGCTATCCTATACATGTAGATGGAGGGGCTTTTCGAGTGCGGCCGCCTTGTTTTCCCTGTTTAGCCCCTAGCGTCGAGGGGAACTTTCAGGGGGGCGCCTCTTTCTCGGTTTTCACATCAAACGTATTCGAGCGCAAACCGAGCCCAAAAGACGCTTGCCTTATTTCTCGACAAGACAAGGTTTACACTACAAGTTGGTACGAGCGCGACGAACTCAGGCCCTCGCCGCCAACCAGCAAAACGAAAGGGGTCCGATGACCCGCCGCAACAAACGCAACGCTCTTATCCTGACGGCGATTCTCCTTCTCGCCTGCAGCCCACTGCGCGCCCAAGCTCCCCCGCCGCCGGCCTTTCTCGCCGACCATTACGACGTTTCCGCTACGCTCGACACCATCACGCAATCCCTCTCCGCCGTGGCCAAGGTCGACTTCAAAGCCCGCGACGTCTCCAGCGCCGTCCGCATCGAGCTGCACCCCAATCTCAACGTAACCGACGTGAAATCCGCGGAAGGCAAGACGCTCGGCTTTGAGCGCGACACGCAAAATCCCGTGAACCTCATCGTGAATCTCCCCTCCCCGGTTGCCACAGGCGCTAAAGTCACTTTAACCTTCACCTACGCCGGCCCTCTCGCCAACGAGGAAAATAGCCCCGTTCCCGGTGTGCGCGCCGCCGCTATCAATCGCGATGGCGCCTTCCTACTTCTCCCCGCTCGCTGGTTCCCGCTTACCAACTATCCCTCGAACCGTTACACCGGTACGTTCCGTCTCAATGTTCCGGATTCCTTCGCCGTAGCCGGTACAGGCAAAGCCGGCGCTCCGACGCCCACGCCAGGCAAAAATACCGTCGAAGGCAATCGCCTCGTCTACACCTTTCAGTGCGATAGCCCCGCTCCCTATGGCACCTTCGTAGCCGGAAATTTGCAGCTCAATCCCAAACAGGCCGAAGGCATCGACGTCAACGTCTACGCTCCCCGCGAAGCCAGCGGTGATGCGCAAAAGTTTGCAGACGACGTCGCTCGTTCCACGACGATGTTCTCCGATATGTTCGGCCCGTTGCCTCGCCCGGAGTTCACCATCGCGCAGCTCCCCGATGGCACCCTTCGCGATTTCGCCGGCCCCGGCCTCCTCCTTCTCAGCAAACGCATCTGGGATCCCCGAGGCTCCGATCGCACCATCGCGCGTCTCGTAGCTTCGCAATGGTGGGGCAACGCCGTGCTGCCCGCCTCACGCGGCGATGTCTGGATCAGTGATGGCTTGGCCCGCTATTCCGAAGCTCTCTATGCCGAGCAGAATGCCGGCAAGGAAGCTGGCCTGAAAGCGGTCGACGAATTCGCCGTAGGCGCCCTCATGTACGAAGAAGCCGCGCCCATCGCCCAAGCCGCGCGCCTCGCTCCCTATTCCCCGGACTATCGCTCCGTCGTAATGAACAAAGGCGCCATGATCTTCCATATGGTCCGCGCGCAAATGGGCGACGTCGCCTTCAAATCTCTCTTGCACGATTTCTACGTCAAATACGCCGAGGGCAGCGCCACCATCGAAAACTTCGAGGCTCTCGCCGAGCAGCACGCGCAAGCCAGCGCCAAAGCCGGTCAGCCCCCTCCGGACCTCCACAGCTTCTTCGCGCAGTGGCTCAATTCCACCGGTGTTCCGGACTTCACCCTGGAATACGTGATCTACCGCACGCATCAGGGTTTTCGTGTCGTCGGCAAGATTAAGCAGCCCCTCGACACGTTTCACATGCCCGTCGAGCTGCGCATCGATACGGAAGGCAATCCCGAGCTCAAGACCGTTGATGCCATCGGCACGGATTCCGAATTTACCGTCGAAACGTTCGGCCGTCCCAAACCCGGCGGCATCAAGATCGATCCAAACAACCTCGTCCTGAAGGGCAGCTCCACCCTGCGCGCCCGCGCCGCCATCGCGCGCGGTGAAGAACTCGCCGAGCAGGGCCGCTACTACGACGCTATCGGCCAATACCAGCGCGCCCTCGGCATTCAACCCAATCGGCCCCTCGCCAATTTCCGCATGGGCGAAGCCTTCTTCTATCAAAAGAATTACCAGGCCGCCGCGAACTCCTTCCGCGATGCCCTGCAAACCGTTCCTGAACCATCCGAGAAGTGGACCGAAGTCTGGAGCCACGTCTATCTCGGCAAAATCTTCGACCTGCTCGGCCAGCGCGCCCGCGCCGTCAACGAGTACAGCAAAGCCAAGCAGACCAATGACGACACCGGCAGCGCCCAGCAAGTAGCCGAGTCGCTTTTGAAAAAAGCCTATGTCGAAGGTGCGATCACCGCCGCCGGTCCATCAAACGGTGCGCCTCCGGGAGCGGCCGCCGTCGCGCCCAAAACGCCGCCAGCCGACGACCGCCCAGTCCTGAAAAAGCGCACCGATACCAGCCCCAACTGAGTCGAGTGGGACAGCCATTCCTGCCTGCCCGCTAAGGCGGACCTGCCCGCTAAAGGTGGGCCTGCCGCTGCAGGCCATTCTTTCGCTCCGTGCGTTTTTTCTGTTGACGACCTCCCATCGGTTCGTGGTAACTTACCGTTAGTGGACGCTTACCTACAAGCCGGGCTCGACGCCTTGGGCGATGCCACCCGCATGGCTATTTTTCAAAAGCTCGCGGCCGGGCCTACGGCCGTAAACGAGCTGGCTCGCACGCTGCCGGTAAGCCGTCCAGCCGTGTCGCAACACCTCCGTGTGCTGAAGGACGCCGGACTCGTCACCGACAGCAAGTCGGGAACCCGCCGCCTCTACCAATTAGATCCCGAGGGAGTGGCACGCCTCCGTGCCCACTTTGACCAGATGTGGACCAAAGCCCTGAGCGCCTTTCAAGCGGCGGCAGAAAAAGAACCATTGGGAGAGAAACGTGGCAAACAGCGTGTCAAACGAGCTACCAAACAAGTTGAACGAAGCCGTCGTACGTAAGTCCCTGCGCGTGCAGGCGCCGATCGATCGCGCCTTCAGCGTCTTCGTGGAACACATGGAGGCGTGGTGGCCGGCAACGCACCACATCGGAAAAACTCCCTTCGAGGCCATCTTCGTCGAGCCGCGTGTCGGTGGCCGCTGGTACGAGAGAGACGTCGAAGGCAACCTGTGCGAGTGGGGCAAGGTCCTGGCGTGGGACCCGCCACATCGCGTAACTCTCTCGTGGCATGTAGGTCCTGGTCACGATCAACCCGATTGGAGGGCCGACCCCGATCCCGCCAAGGCCAGTGAAGTGGAGATTCGTTTTACGGCCGAAGGGCCAGGAACGACCCGCGTCGAGTTGGAGCACAGCAAATTAGAGCGCCATGGCGAAGGCTATGAGCAGTTGCGCGCCCTCTTCGACGGACCTGGTGCCTGGGGCCACATTCTGGCGCTCTACGCCATAGCGGCAGACCAGAGCCAAATACCCCCACACGGAGGCCGATAACAATGAAGCCCGGTCTTTTCCTTCGCATCGCAGCCGTTTTGACCTTCCTTCACGCCGTCCTGCACACCATAGGCGGAGTCTTTGGCAAAGTGGGACCCGGCCCCGCCACAGTGGCCGTCGATGCCATGAAGACGAATCAGTTTCTGCTGATGGGACACATGCGCAGCTTTTGGGATTTCTATCGCGGGCTAGGCCTGGGTGCCACGATATCCCTCACAGCCGAAGCGATTCTCTTCTGGCAACTAGCCTCGCTGGCCAAGGCGGACGCGCGGCCCCTGCGGCCGGTCATGGCTACCTTCTTGGTTGCGTATACCGCCCTCGCTGTGAACTCCTACACGTACTTCTTCTTAGCGCCGGTAATCACGGAACTCCTGATCGCAGCATGCCTCGCGTTAGCAATTTTTGCCGCTAAGTCCGAGTCAGCAGTTACTACCCTGGATACACAGCACGCTTGATTGGAGCATCTTTGCCCTTGTCGGTTTGCGAGCGGCCGTTCCCGCCCGCCCGTTTGTCCTTGACATTGATACAGAATTGTGTACTATAAGCAGTGGGTAAATTCTCGCCCCAGCCCAGAAGGTCCTAACCCTCCTGTTTCCAGCGCAATTCCCGGTTTGAGTGATCGTCGGCGCTCCCGAACATCGGCCGGTCACTGGTAAAGGTCCGAGCGGTTTTCAGGTAGCTGCTGGCATCTTTCACGACGCCTCGCACCAATCGGACAAACGCATCGGCCAATCCAAAGTCCATGCAAGATAAGTCCCTTTAGAATGAACACTTGCAAAAGTGTGTGAAAACAAAGGACTTTAACCATCTTTAGAATGAACACTTGTGAAAAAACCGGGAGGGGGGCCCCTAGGCTCGACGGCCCTTATCGCTCGCCGATTAGATAGCGGCAACCGGTTGGACCCATGCGCGCCGAGTGCACGGCACCTGCCGGGACATCGCAGCGTTCACCAGCGCGATAGGTGTGGCTCTTCCCGTCCATCGTCAGCGTCATCTCGCCGCTCAAAATGATGTGCGCGGTTTCCGTCGCGTGCGCGTGATCTGGATACGACGCGTTCGGCCCATCTTGCCAAACGTAGGCGTGCCGGAAGCCTTCCTGCTCGAGAGTTCGCGCGAGTTGCTTCTCATCCATTCGATTATTTTAGCCAACAGGCGGCGATTTCGGCCAATTCCAGCGTCTGAAAACGGCTACGCCCTCCCTGCGGAATTGGGGGACCCCGCAGAAAGGGCGTGTCCGTCTTCAGGAGAGAAGACCGTTATGAATTACAAAATCAGGCGCTGGGCGCCGGAGGCGGAGGCACATCGGCGGGCGCCCCCGCAGGCGGAGCTCCGTGAAATCCGTGCCGATGATTCCGCGGACCGCCAGGCCCGCCCTCCTGCACCGTGTAATCCGAGGGCACGGTGAACAGCGCCGCCGCAGGCTCCGTGCGCTGGACGTTGGTCACCGAGTAGGTGGTTGTCCCAAAGCGCGGATCGCTACGCGAGCTCTTCACCATGATCTGCAGGTCCGGCGAATACCACCGCTCGAGCACGATCTGAATGGGCTTGTCGTTGCCAATCCGTCCGGCCGGAATGGTGTGAGTAATGCGCGTGCCCTCGGCATTCACGCCATTGATCGCCTGCGTGCCGAGCGACTCCTTCTTCACCTCGCCTGAGGCTTCTTCTCTGGCGAGGCGCTGCTGCATCTTTTGCTCAAATTGGCCAGCCTTGGCGCCCATGGGCAGAGTCATCTTGTGGGCCACTTTTTGATCCGGGTTCAGCATGTAATGCACGCCGGCGACCGGGTCGCCAATCATGATCATCGTGTGCGGCTTTCCGGAGGTCTGCAGAGGCCCGAGGCCGGAAAGCGTAACGTCTCTGCGGAAGCGTCCCGCGCTGTCTCGGTACAATGCGGTCGTCGTTGTGTGATGGATTGTGGTCCCATCCTGCAGAATTTGCGTAGCCTCCGAATTTCCGGTCGCCGAAAAAGGCGCGCCCTTCACAACTTTCCCGGGGTGCAGTCCTTCAAAGCCCAGCAATTCGATACGTTCGCCAAATGGCCCCGGAGCTCCACCCATTTCAGGGCCTTCTCCATGAGGAAACCCTGGTGGAGGCGGCGGGTCTTGCGCCCTCACCATTCCAGCCGCAAGCACCACGGCGCCGGCCAAAAGCGAACTGGCCCAAAAATTACGCTTCATCGTTTCTTCTCCTCTTCTCTCCCGCTGTTCCTAAACTCATTTGTTCCAAAAACCGCAAAGTCGTTATTGCAGCAGCCGCACAGCCTTGGGCAAGCCATCCTGCCCAACGAGCAGATCGACCTGGATCCAATCGCTTACGCGCTCCTCGTTCACCTGCAAGCCCAGGGCGCTGAGCGCGCCACGCTCCATGCCTACGCGAACGATGGTGGAATCGTCCGTCTCTTGCGGCAGGCTGCCGGGTAGCAGCGTAAAATCAACCGCATCGTTATCAGCTATGAGCGTCGGCTCCTCGGACGTGTCGACTTCAGCCGACGATGGATTTACTGACGGAACTGAGGTGTTCAGCTTCACAACATTTCCGGCGGAAACGTTGCCGTGCGTTTGCGTCAGCTTCCAATTCCACCAGCTCACGCCCGCGAACACCAACGCAGCCGTCGCCAGGGCCCAAGCCGCAAAAATAGCCGCGGAGCGCACCTTTCTTGTGCGGTGCCGCATCCCAAATTCGTGCAGCAGCCGCATTTCCACGCGCTGCGGCGTCTCCACGTCGCGCGTCGTCTCACGCAATGCCTGCAACGCGATGCGCGCCTCTTGCCACGATTCCTGCAGCGCCGCGCAACTCGCGCACCGCGAAGCGTGCTCGGCAGCGCTCTGCCGCAAGGCCACGTCGAGTTCGCTCATCCGCAAACCGCTACGCTCGAGACCAATCGCTTCAAATTCCTCGCACTTCATCGCGCACTTCCCTCTTCTTTCTTCTACCTGCGCCGTCTTCTACCGGGCCGCGCTGACGCGCCGCGGCGCATCCCGCAAAATCTCCAGCTTGGCCAACAGGAGCGCCCGTCCGCGATGCAGCCGCGAGCGAATCGTCCCGATGGGGCAGCCGCTCAGTTGCGCCGCTTCCTCGTAACTCAGCTCTTCCAGTTCGCACAAAACCACGGCTTCGCGAAACTCCGCCGGCAGATCCAATACCGCCGCGCGGACGCGCTCGCTTCGCTCCTGCTGCTCGGCCCAGTGCACCGGTGTAAATCTATTGACCGCCGATTCGTTCGCGCGCGCGCCATTTCCATTCGATTCTTCCAGCGAAAGCTCCCGCGGCAGCCGCTCCAGGTGCTTCATCACGCGATTCCTCGCGATGCCAAAGAGGTACGCGCCGACAGGACCGCGCGAAGCGTCATATTTCTTCGGCTCGCGCATCAGGGTCATGAACACGTCTTGCACTACTTCCTCGGCAGCCCAGGAATTGCCGGTCATGCGCAGCGCAAAGCGATACAACGCAGCCTGATGCCGGCGATAGAGCAAAGTAAAAGACTCCTGATCGCCTTTCGCCGCGCGACGCAGCAGAACGTCGTCCCTGTCTTGCTCAGGAATACTCATCTCTCCTGGTCCGGCGTTCTCGGCAGGCAACCATTTCCCTGCGCTCTCCTATATTTCCCTGCGACTCGGAAAAAGGTTCCCGCGCGCCGGGCCCTTAGCGGCGTACACATCCTATGCATGAATTGTTGGACGTTCGCCGCTGCAGGTGCGTGTCAACGAAGGTTCGTGGGTTAGGTCTTCAGGCGGGCTTGTCTGCGGGTGGGCGAAACATCTTCGCCGCGATACGCGTGACGAAGCGGCGAGGCACCAGGCGCTGCGCCTGCGCGCCGAAGTAGTTTCCGGTGCCGGAAATCACATAGCTCTTCCCTGCCGCCAAGGCCCGCAAACCGACGCGCGCTACCTTCTCCGCGGTTTCCCGATTCTTCATGGCGTTAGCCACGCCCGCCTGCCCTGCCACTTCCTGGAACTCCGTCTCCGTCGACCCCGGGCACAGCGCGCAGACGCGAACGCCGTGTGGCTTCACCTCTTCCGCCAAACCTTCTGCAAACAGCAGATCGAAGGCCTTGGTGGCGGCGTACGTGGAAATGAACGGCACGGCTTGAAACGAAGCTGTCGAGGCCACGATCAGCACGTCGCCGCGGCGCCGCTGCAACATTTCCGGCAGATATAGCCGCGTCAGGTGAACCACAGCGCTGCAATTCACCGTAACCATGTCGAGGAGCCGCTGCGTGTCCACGGTGGCAAATGCTCCGTACGCGCCGAATCCCGCGTTATTGATCAGCAGGTCTATCGCGATCTGTTTCGAATGCGTGAAGGCAAAGATTTGTTGTGGCGCGGCGGCTTGCGCCAAATCCGCGGCGACGACCTCTACGCGAATCTTATGCGCGGCAGACATCTCTTGCGCCAAATGTTCCAATCGCTCCTTGCGCCGCGCGGTCAGCACCAAATTCGCGCCGCCCGCCGCCAACTCTCGCGCCAGCGCCACGCCGATTCCGGCACTCGCCCCAGTCACCAGCGCCCATTTCCCTGCCCACGGTCCGCTCATTTTGCCTCTCCCAAATAAGTTTCGAGCCTACCACGGACGCACGCCGACCGTTTTGGCCCGCATTCTTCTGACCGTCGTTTCCAAGCCGGCATTCCTGGCTGCGTAGCGCGGACGACAGGGACCTTGTCAGATGCCATTAGAAAATCGATTCTCTAGATTCAACATTTGGGGTATGCTCGACGGCGTTGAACCGCTTAACCCGAATTGTGGGCGCGCGAGGTCGAGGCACTCGGGCGAAAACTCAATTCTCACGGGGGAATTATGCAGCGTCGTGATGTATTGAAAATGCTTGCGTCAGGAGCGGTGCTCCCGGTTTTCTCTTCGCCGTTGGCCGCTTTTTTTCGAGAGGCGCAGGCGCAGACTGGACCCGGCTACCAGCTACGGACTCTGAATCCGCACCAGAATGCCACGGTTGTGGTAATGACGGATCTCATCATTCCGGAAACGGACACGCCCGGCGCAAAAGGCGCACGCGTGAACGAATTCATTGATGTGATCTTGACCGAATGGGCAACGCCGGAAGAACGCGCGAATTTCCTGCAAGGTCTCGCCGGAGTGGATAAGCAGAGCCAGGAGCTTTTTGGAAAAGACTACGTTGACGCGACGCCGGTGCAGCAGGTGACTTTGCTCCGCGCCCTGGACGATTACGCGGCAGCGGAGCGCGGCCAGAAACCCGAGAAGCACGGCAATACCGTCCCGGAATTTGACGCGCAGCTAAAAGGAAACTTCTACGACATTTTCCGCGGCATCACGCTGCATGGCTACTACACGTCGGAAATCGGATTCACGCAGGAATTGAAGCTGCAAATTATTCCCGGCGCGCAACACGGCTGCGAAAAGATTGGTCCCGGACTCGGGGACGCGTAGGACAGGGGGCGAACATGGCGGCTACGAATACCTATGATGCGGTGATTGTCGGCTCGGGGATTACCGGCGGCTGGGCGGCGAAAGAGCTCACGGAAAAAGGGCTGAGTGTGCTGGTGCTGGAAGCGGGCCGCACCATTCTGCCGGAGCGCGATTACGTCGAGCACATTCCAGCCTGGGAGCTGAAGTTCCGCGGCTGGGACAATCGCGCGGAGCGCATGGCCACACAACCGGTTCAGCGCGAGTGCTATTACGCATGCGACGAGTATTCCAATAAATTCTTCGTCAGCGACAAAGAGAACCCGTATTCCACCGATCCCAACAAGAAATTTTCGTGGATTCGCGGCCGGCAGGTTGGCGGAAAATCACTCACCTGGGGCCGGCAGAGTTACCGCTGGAGCGACTTGGATTTTGAAGCGAACCTGAAAGATGGGACCGCGGCGGACTGGCCGATTCGCTACGCGGATATCGCGCCGTGGTACGACTACGTGGAGCAGTTTGCCGGCATTAGCGGCCAGCCAGAAGGGTTGCCGCAATTGCCGGACGGAAAATTTCTGCCGCCGATGGACATGACCTGCGTCGAGCGCGACATGCGCGACGCGCTCGCGAAAAAATTCGACGATCGCATCATGACCATCGGGCGAACCGCTGTGTTGACGCAGGTGCACGGCGGGCGCGCGGCTTGCCACTACTGCGGCGTTTGTCATCGCGGATGCATCACCGGCTCGTATTTCAGCAGCATCAGCGCGACCCTGCCTGCGGCGCAAAAAACCGGGAAGCTCACGCTTCGCCCGTATAGCGTAGTGCATAGCCTGATCTTCGATCCCAAGACGCGCAAGGTCAGCGGCGTCCGCGTCATCGACGCGCAAACGCGCAATACCATGGAGTTCAAAGGCCGCATCTTTTTCATCAATGCGTCGTCGCTCGAGTCCACGCGCATCCTGCTGAATTCCACAAGCCCTGAATTCCCCAACGGTCTGGCCAACAGCAGCGGCGAGCTCGGCCACAATTTGATGGACCATCACATGGGAGCCGGCGCGAGCGCCACCATGCCCGGTCACGAAGACAAGATGCCTTTCGGCAACCGCCCGAACGGAATCTATATTCCGCGGTTCCGCAATGTGAAAACGAAGCAGAAGGAATTCCTGCGCGGCTACGGTTACCAGGGTGGAGGAAGCCGCGAAGGATGGGGCCGCGGCAATCGCATGAGCGGGTTTGGCGCCGATTTCAAGAACGCGCTGAAGAAGCCAGGACAATGGCGCATGTCCATCGGCGGCTTTGGCGAATGCCTGCCGAACCACGATAATTACGTAGAAATCCAGAAAGACAAGCTGGACGCCTGGGGCATTCCCACGCTGAAGATCAACTGTGCGTGGGGCGAGAATGAGCAGGCCATGTCCCGCGACATCGCAGTGCAAGCCGCCGAAATGCTAGCCGCCGCCGGGGCGAAGGATATTTACGTTTTTCAACAAATGTCGCCGCCGGGCTTGGCCATTCACGAGATGGGAACGGCGCGCATGGGACGCGATCCGAAAACATCCGTGCTGAACGAGCACAATCAAGCGCACGACGCGAAGAACCTGTTCATGACCGACGGCGCCTGCATGGCCTCCAATTCCTGCGTCAATCCCTCACTGACGTACATGGCACTAACAGCGCGAGCTTGCGATTTCGCGGTCTCGCAGATACAAAAAAACGAGCTCTGACGAGCTGAGAAGCGGCCTCATAGTCAGCACCGAGAAACGCCCTGGCAGTGACCCGACTTCACATTACTAATCGCGGTAAGCCGGCATCCAGATCTCTTCGCGATGAAGCTCATCGGAGCGATCCGACGGTCCATATCGACGCCCCTCCACGCATGGTCTTGCCGCTCGATTAGATCTGCGCTCTGCCGCCGTCAACGAACAGTTCGATACCCGTGACGAAGCTGGAGTCATCCGACGCCAGAAACAACGCCACCTTAGCAACTTCCTCGGGTTCCCCCATGCGTCCCATCGGGACGGTGGACACAATCCGCGCAATCACGTCTGCAGATTGCCGACTCGCCAGCGGCGTATTGATCGGACCCGGACTAACAACGTTTGAGCGGATACGACGGTCCTTCAGATCTGTAGTCCAGGTTCGCACGAAAGAGCGGATTGCAGCCTTACT